>ENA-OWPI01002929-OWPI01002929.1-marine-metagenome-genome-assembly--contig:-NODE-2929-length-15246-cov-18.610521_pt1 | contig 15246 bp, 14 predicted proteins | sample MGYA00238138_ERZ651775 | MGnify/ENA primary metagenome ERZ651775 (study PRJEB26906, sample SAMN06265043) | marine metagenome | isolation source: Helgoland LTER site | place: Germany:Helgoland, sampling...
TGGGCCCACCATATTCTGCTGTTAAAGCTGTTTACTGCTTTGAAAAGTCTAGGAATTTTCCGAAACTGATCAATTGGAGTAGACAAAATTGATTGATGTTAAAGCATCCCAGTACTTTTTTTGTAAAGTTGCCGCCCGTCACTTTTCAAAAGCTGGGCATGACGATGTCGAGATTATCTCACTTCACCACTTGATCTAATGAAGTCGTCAGTAATGTCCCTAAAAATGTTTTCCGCACCCAGAATGTCCTCGTCCTCTTTCAACTGCTTTAAAGCAGATAAATCAACACGAATAAAGGATGTTCTTTATTTGCGATTGTGTTGTACGATGAAAATTCGTCAATAAAATAAAAACAAAAGAGAAAAATATGGCCACATCAAAAAACAATAAAGCCGCTGTTAAAAAAAACCGCAGATCTATCTTTGAGGTTGAAGCAGCAGTAACTGCCAACAGAGCTAAGGCTTACGCGGCTCGTTCAATCGTGGAAGAAAATAGAGCCGGAATTTTAAAAAATTACACGGCAGCTTTCATGGGTAACCGCCAGCTTGCTAATCAAAACACAGATGACGTATTCAGAAATAGACGAGCAATCATATCAAGTATCGATGCTGATACTGCGGTGGAAGAAAACTATAGGGATTCACTTTTAAATGAAGCCACCTTGGAGTTTTTAGAACACAGAGCCGGACTAAACCTAGCCGTACTAGGTGTTAACGAAAAGTTGGTTGTTGTGAATAAGCTGCTTATTGAAATTAACGATTCAATTATGGCTGCAAATGAGGGCATCGTTAAATTCAACAACGCCCAAATTCAAAAGAACAACAAGCTGCTGGATGACGCGCTTAAGCCTTCGAAAGCTACAACAGCATCGAACGCTGCAAGGATAAAGAAAAACGCAGCAAAGGCTAAAGCTGTTAAGAACGCAGCGTTAGCGAATTCTAAAAAGATGGAAAAGATGACGAACGAAATGCAGAAAAACAGAACTAAGATAGAAGCAAATGCCGCCAAGATAATGGATCGAAGGGCGAGCATTCAAAAAAACGCGGCTAATATTGCAAAGAATCAAGCAAGAGTCGCGAAGATAATCTCTCCATAGGAGCATGTTATGGGCTGATAGGAACGCTCAAGTGACTTAGTTTCATCTTGAGTGTTCCAACACCTTCTACGTAGGGTTCATCGGCTTCTTCCAACCATCGTTACTTATCCTTCTATTAAGAAGAGTCAGTAGCACTGTAAATTTACATCGGACTATGTTGTATCTGTTCGAGCCAGTGGCGGGGATCTCGGGCAATATTTGCGACTTTTAAGGGCAGTCAACGCCGTGTTCCGCTTCAGGTTTTTCCGAAACTGGTCAATTGGAGTAGACGAATAACTTTCACTGCTCGCCTATCGCTATTCTCTCCATCCAACGATGCAACAAATCTAGCGGATAGCCGTCTCCATAGCCCTGTCCTACGCTTCTAAGACTCCACCCACCCAATTGATCAATCATATCCACTGGCGCTTCAACGGCCCTGAGTCTGTCCCTGAAGCCGTGTCTCAATCCGTGAATGACCCCTTCAGAACCTACTATTGTTTTGATCCACTTGTTGATCGCTGCACTCGCTGAATTACTGTTGCAGTTATCCTCGCTGCAATAACGACTAAAACAAAATCTACTAGTCGTATTCTCTTTGATTCTCCTTGCGGCCCAAAGCGAAGCCCCTACTAATGGGATGACTCTCTCGCTGGCATCAGTCTTAAGTCTGCGATGCGGATGTTTTACTAGGGTGATATGCGGTTGTTCCGCATCTAACACAATGTCATCAACCAGCAAGCCAACAGCTTCTGACAGTCTCATCCCTGAGTCACTAATGAGTGCAACTAACCAACGTATATCATCATCTAATAAAACACATTCGCGCTGTAGTTTTTTCAACTTTGCATCTTTAATTGGAAATCGTTTTTTGTTGTTTTCGGCAGGTAGGTAAACGCCTGAAAACGGATTCTTACAATCAAGTCCTTGCTCTTTAATACAGAAGTTGATGACCGCTTTTACAACACCAAAGATCCTTACCAACGAAGTGTTGCTCAAGTTTCTGTCGATCAACCATTGTCTAAAGGTCGCAGCGTCAGCTGTGGAATAGCAGTCCAAAGGACGTGAACCCAAGCAAGCAATAACATAAGACACATTTCGTTTTGCGTGACTGAAGAACAACTTGCCTTTGGCTTGTCCTTTCACAGCGAGATAAACCTCAAGGGCATCTCCAATTGAGGGGAGTTTTGAATCTAACTGTTCGCGTGGAACGATCAACAGATGAGCTGCAGGAACATCAGCTCGCTGCAAACGCAGCCCAAGCCAGTAATCCTCTAACCTTGCTGAAAGCGATCGCGAGGCTATCTTAGCGTGGCTATGGGACTTCGTACGGAGTGATTTAACAATTCTAGGTTTAGCATAGAAATCAGCTAAATCGTGTGGAACCGCTTTAGAAAAGTAATACACGCTACGTTTGCGATAGGTGTAAGAAGGGTTTTTCAGTGTCTTCAATTTTGTCTACCCCAATTGATCAGTTTCGGAAAATTCCTAGACTTTTCAAAGCAGTAAACAGCTTTAACAGCAGAATATGGTGGGCCCAGAAGGACTCGAACCTTCGACCAATGGATTATGAGTCCAGTGCTCTAACCAACTGAGCTATAGGCCCGCGAGACAAGATTCTACAGCCTTTCCAATTTGTTGGCGACGGGTTTGACGGCGTTTCAATAAATCTCTACAGTCGGCGTTGAAACTCAATCTCAAAAGATGGGTATTCAATGAGCGCGCAGACGCATGCAGCGTCGTGCGAAACGATTAACGAATTTTAAGGACTTGATCCCAATTGGACAGGTACCTGTTTGGCTTGAAAGAGCCCCTGCCTGTCGATTGGCGCATTCTACCTTTGATTGGAGAATAGCTATGCAATCGATCACTCGCTTTCAAGCAATGAAAGCGGCTCAACAGAAAATATCGATGGTCACTTGTTATGATTTTTGGTCAGCCCAGCTGGTTGCAGAATCTGCCGTTGACAGCATTTTGGTGGGTGACTCTTTAGCCGTTGTGATGCATGGATTCCCGTCGACAGTGCACGCAACGCTTGATCTGATGCTGCCTCATGTTGCAGCGGTTGCTCGAGGTGCCGGCGATAAGATCATTATTGCGGATATGCCGTTTATGACGGCCAGCAGTGATTTGTCATCTGGCGTTGCCGCCGCGACGGCGCTGATTCAAGCGGGCGCCCATGCGGTAAAAATAGAAGGTGCGAAACACCAACGAACATTGATTGCCCATCTGGTTGAAGCGGGGTTGCCGGTTGTGGGTCATTTGGGGTTGACCCCCCAGGCCGTTTTGCAGTTGGGCGGGCACCGGGTACAAGCAAAAACGGAAGCCACCGCGAAGGTCTTATGCCAGGAAGCCGAGCAGCTTGAACGGGCTGGTATTGCTGCTTTGGTTTTGGAATGTGTGCCGGCGAAGGTGGCAAGGCTCATTGCCCAGTCCCTCGACTGCCCAGTGATTGGCATCGGCGCCGGAGTTCAGGTCGATGGACAAGTATTGGTCCTCCAAGACTTGTTAGGGGCCAACCGGGGATTTCATCCTAAGTTCTTGCGACAGTACGCAGATCTGGCAGGGGATATGCTTGGCGCGCTAAATCATTTTCATGAAGATGTTATCCAGGGCGCTTTCCCGGCGCGCTGTGAAAGCTACGCATGAAAATCATCCGCACAACCGAGGATTTGCAAGCTTATCGAAAAACGCTTGCCAACTCTGTTGGCTTTGTCCCCACAATGGGCGCGCTGCATGCCGGCCACTGCGCCCTGATTGAGGCCGCAAAGACCCGGCACCAACACGTCGTGGTGTCAATTTTCGTGAATCCGATGCAGTTTAATGAGGCGAAAGACCTTGAATGCTACCCGCGGATGGAGGCAGAAGATCAGCGATTGCTGGAAACCCTTGGTGTCTCGGCCCTGTTTCTCCCGCCGGTCACGGCTTTGTATCCCGAGGGCGATCATTACGCCGTGGATGAATTGCTATTGAGTCAGGATCGTTGTGGCGCCGCCCGCCCTGGGCACTTTCGAGGTGTGCTAACCGTTGTGCTAAAACTGCTCAATCTAGTACAAGCCGATGCCGCCTATTTTGGGGAAAAAGACTATCAACAGTTCGAGTTGATTCAAGGTATGGCGTTGGCGCTGTTTTTAAAAACTCGGATTGAATCTGTGCCGACGGTACGAGAGGCCGACGGTCTTGCGATGAGTTCGCGCAATCGGCGATTGACCAAGACCCAGCGCAGGTTGGCTGCAAAACTGTATCCGTGTTTGCTGGATTCAGAATCCGATGACGCCGCGCGCGCGGCGTTGGGTTTAGCCGGATTCTCAGTGGATTATGTAACGAGCGCAAAGGGCCGGCGTTTTGGCGCCGTTCGGGTTGGCGCCGCACCAGATGAAATTCGATTAATTGATAATGTGAGGATCAAATCATGATCTTATGTCTTGATGTGGGTAACACGCAGGTCTACGGCGGTGTTTTTGATGAGGGTAAGCTCATTACCCAATTTAGAAGGACGTCCCAACTGCAAAGCAGTTCGGACGAGCTGGGCGTGTTTTTCCGAAGTGTGTTGCGAGAAAATGGTGTTGACCCATCAACCATTCGTGAAATCGTCATTTGTTGTGTGGTCCCGGATCTTTTGTATTCCCTCCGCGCCTGCGCGCAAAAATATTTTGAAATTGAACCGCTTGTGTTGCGGCCTGGGGTCAAAACCGGGCTGAAGATCGCGTATCGGGATCCGAAAGAAGTGGGTGCGGATCGGATTGCAGATGCGATTGGGGCCATAAAATTGTTTCCCGATCGCCACCTGATTGTTGCAGACTTTGGTACAGCAACAACCGTTTGCGCAATTCGGTCGGATCGAACCTTCCTTGGCGGGAATATCTTGCCGGGTGTGCGGTTGTCGATGGAAGCGCTTGAGATGAGGACGGCTCAGTTGCCCTCAGTTGAAATTAAGCCCGTTAAGAACGCCATTGGCACGACAACCATTGAGAGTATTCAGACGGGCTTGTTTTGGTCGAACGTCGGCATGATTAAGGAACTGGTGAGTCGAATCACAGCACAGGAGTTTTCGGATGAGGCGCCGCTGGTGGTCGGTACCGGTGGTTTTGTACATCTGTTCGACAGCGAACAAATTTTTGACCACGTTGTTACCGACCTCATTCTAACTGGGTTACTGGAAGTGCTTCGGCTAAACCGCTGACGCGTGGGCATGAATTTGATCATTGGCGAAGCGCGGTTTTCAGGGGTTCAGGCACCAAGCGGCTGCTCTGACTCTGCTATGATATGGTGAAACAAAAATAGGTCCCAGCCGAATGTTATTACGAAATGTCACACTGTGGGATGGTTGTGGGTCAGACTATTCGAGCGACTATGATGCTGTGCGGATCTTGCCCGATGGCACCTTGCAGTGCACAACCTCAGACGATCGCATCAATGACGAGCCGTCAAAGGATCTCGCTGGCGCTTATGTGATCCCCGGCCTGATTGATGCCCATATCCACCTGTGTCTGGATCCTGAGGAACCCGATCCTTTTGCGCACGGCAAAGTTCCCGAAGCGATTCAACTAAAGGCGATGGCCCTGCGCGCGAAAAAAATGGTTGAAGCTGGGATTACCGCCGCGAGAGACCTAGGGGGCGGTCAATGGCTCGAGCTGAAGATTCGGGATGCGATCCTCGCGGGCGAGATACCTGGTCCACGATTGATCTGCGCGGGTCAACCCATAACGTCCCCGGGCGGGCATTGCCATTTTTGGGGCGGAGAAGCTGAGGATACAGCGGCTGCAATGGCGGTGATTGCGCGGCAAGCCGAAGCGGGTGTTGATTTAATTAAAGTCATGGCAACCGGCGGCAACATTACGCCGGGTAGCAAACCGATGGACGCGCAATTTGATGGTGCTGTGATGCAATCTATCGTGAGCGAGGCCAATCGGTTGGGGTACTCGGTTGCAGCGCATTGTCATGGAACCGATGGCATCCGGCATGCCGCACATGCGGGCGTCACGACCATCGAGCATTGTTCTTGGGTTGGGCCCAACGGTTGGGGTAAGCACTTTGACCTCGATTTGGCCAAGGACATTGCTAGGGCGGGTATTTGGATCTCTCCGACGGTGAACGCGGGTTGGGGTCGCCATCTGACCAATGAGAATTATATGGCGGCAATGAACACGCGATACCAAACAATGAAGGCGAGTGGCTGCCAGTTTATCGCGTCCACCGATGCGGGCATCCCAAACGTTTTTCATGAGGATTTGCCTAAAGCGCTGGCGGTCTACCAAGCGGTGGCGGCATTCTCGATCGTTGAGACCTTACGAAGTGCGACCAGTGATTGCGCGCTGGCCTTGGGCCTTGAAAGCGTGACGGGTCAGGTGAAGGATGGTCTGTCGGCTGACCTAATGATTTTGCCAGAATCGCCCTTGAGTGATCTTCGGGCACTGCAAAAACCGCTGGAGATTTATGCCCGGGGAACAGCGGTACTGTCGTCCTAGCGCGAAAGGCTCATGCTGGCTGTGAATTCAATTTAACCCTAAGTCCAATTGATATGGTGGACCTCAACAAGCGGCGTATCCTGAAACTTTTACTGGGCACCGGCGCGGTTGCTTCAGGGTTATATGGTCTGTTCGCGTTTCAAAATAGTGCCGAGCTGCGTCAGCTTCGCAGCACCATGCCAAGGGCGCAGGGTGAGCACAATCCAGCGGATCGGCTTGACCTCGGCGCGCAAGCGCCCCTTTTTCCGGATCAGGCGGAGTTCTTAAGATCCTTTGGGTTTTCTCAGCAGCAAGTCGATCAGATGCTGCTCAATGCCCGGAAAATGCAGTCTCCAGATCGCGTTTCGGCTGATGACGTTTATCTCAGCCCGGACCAGCGCGCAGTCATGCCGACCACCCTTGCCAGGCTGAACCGGGTTCAGCGTCATTTCGGGCATGGCTATTTCAATATTTTAGGGTTTAATCAGTTGCTTAAATCTGCCGCCGCAACGACTGGGATTGAACGGTTTACTGTTGAAGAAATGGGGCTCTTGCAATGGTTGTTTTATCAAGACGCCGCGAGCTATGGGTTCATGGGCCAGCGGGTCGTTAACGACTTGTTGGTAGACTTGCGCCCCAGGTTATTGCACTACGACGCGCAGTCGGGTCAGTATTTGTACAAGCGCCGGGCGAAGCCGTTATTTGACCGTATGCGCGCGGATATTGGGGCGGATCTAATCTTAACCTCTGGCGTACGCGGGATCCCCAAGCAGAGTGCATTGTTTCTGACGAAGCTTATCGCGTGTGATGGCAATGTTTCGATGGCCTCGCGGAGTTTAGCGCCGCCAGGCTACTCCTTTCATTTCTCGGGTGATTTTGACGTCGGGTCCTCCCAATTGGCGGGCGAAAATTTCTCGCGGGCCTTCGCGCGTTCTGAGGTCTATCGCAAAATGCAGAGGCTGCCCTATGTTACTTTGCGCTATCCAGATCAAAACCAAGCCGGGGTTCGGTTTGAACCGTGGCATGTTAAAGTGGCCGGGTAGGGGGCGATAACCTTGCCGCGTGGAATGGAACTCGCAAAAAGCGGGGGCGCTGAGACAGCTAACCCGGTTTGTGAGACCCTCTTAGCAAGGCCGCTTTGAGACGATAGTTTAAGTCAGCAGCTTTAGTCCGTAAGGGTTAGGGCGCCAGTTTTAGGGAAAGGGATCTATTGATGAAGACGAGTACAAAAGTCATTTTAGTGTTTGTGATTTGCCAGATTTTAATTTTGGTCGGCAGCCCGTTTGGCTATCGATCCGGTCTGTTCGATTTGATGACCGCCTTAGGCGGCTTTGCCATTGCTTTTGCTGGGGGCGCTTTGTGTTTACTCGCCATTATTGGCTTGGTGATTGCGGGCTTGGTCCGAAAACAGCCGCTCGATAGAGGCGCGCTGATCGTGGCGACGGTGCTGGCCTTGGTGCCGGTCGGCTTTGTTCTGCCACAGTTGCAAAAAGCCAATAGCGTGCCGCCCATTCACGATATCACAACGAATCCGATGGACCCGCCCGTGTTTTTTGAAATCAAAAAACGCCGGGTTCATGCCCTTAATGACTTGGTCTACGGCGACGCAGAGCGGTCCGCGGAAGATATGGAAGCACTGCAGGACGAATTTTATCCGGATCTTGAAACCCTGCTGACCCCGCTAACCGTTGCGGAAAGCTTAGCGCAATCCGAAGCCGTGCTTCGGCAGATGGGTTTAGAGATTATTAATGTGGACCCGGCTCTCGGCGTGGTCGAGGCGACTGATACGACGCAATGGTTCCAGTTTAAAGATGACCTGATTGTTCGGATTCGGTCTGAAAGCGGCCAAACGCTGATTGATCTGCGGTCGGTATCCAGAGTGGGGCAAAGTGACTTGGGCGTGAATGCAGAGCGCATTCGACGGTTTGTTCAGGGCTTTCAAAGTCCGTCGTCATAGTCCGTCGTCATAGTCCGCCGTGATGGTGCGTTGTGATAGCGCATCGTGATAGCACATCAACTTGACCCAAGCCGCTGCGACGAATCGCCCAATTGGGTCAATGTGCTTGGGCTTAAGCGTGCGCGATGAGACGAGCCCGCTAAGGCTCTGATAGCTTTTGTCGGATAAGATCATTGACCTGTTTGGGGTTGGCTTTGCCCTTCGTTGCCTGCATTACTTTGCCAACGAAAAACCCCAGCAGCTTATCTTTACCAGCTCGAAGGTCTGCGGCTTGCTTCGGATTCTCGGCGATCAGAGCATCAATTAAGGGTTCGATGGCACTCGCATCCGACACTTGCTCAAGCTGATTTTTCTGGACGTAATCGCCGGCCGATTCGGTTTGCTTCGACCACAGCGCGGCAAAAACTGCTTTTGCAATCTTGCCTGAGATGACGCCTTGATCGATGAGTTGGATCATCTCGCCAAGATGTTTAGGGCTGATAGGGCAGGCTGTAATGCCGAGTTCATGCTCGTTGAGCTTTGATAAAAGATCGCCCCGGACCCAATTCGCTGCGGATTTGGCATTGCCGCTGAAGGTTAAGACCTCATCAAAGTAATCACCGAGCCTTCGATCTTGCGACAATAATGCGGCATCTGACGCGCTGAGTTCATGGGCAGTTTGATAGCGCTGGGCTCTCTTACCGGGTAGCTCAGGCAACTGAGCTTGAATTTCTTCGATGAATTCAGCGGTTAACATCACCGGTAGCAAGTCGGGTTCGGGGAAGTAGCGATAGTCTGTCGCGGTTTCCTTGCTGCGCATCGATCGGGTTTCATGCCGGTCGGGATCGAATAATCGAGTATCTTGAATGAGGGTGCCGCCCGCTTCGAGAACGCTGATTTGGCGTTCGGTTTCGAAATGAATGGCTTGTTCTAAAAACCGGAAGGAGTTGAGGTTTTTAATCTCAGAACGGGTTCCGAGGGCTTCGGCATCTTGGCGGCGAACTGAAATGTTTGCGTCGAAGCGGAGTGAACCTTCGGCCATATTACCATCACAAACTTCAAGGTAGGTCAGCAGTTGGTGGATGGCTTTCGCGTACGCGACCGCTTCCTCCGCATTTTTGATGTCAGGCTCGGAGACAATTTCGAGCAAAGGCGTGCCGGCACGGTTCAGATCAATGCCGGTGTAGCCTGGTTTGAAATCATGAATAGACTTGCCGGCATCCTCTTCAAGGTGGGCGCGAGTGACGCGAATGATTTTTTCTGTGCCATCTGATGTATGGATCGTGATTTCACCGCCCAAGACGATCGGGTGGTCCATCTGGGTGATTTGATAGCCCTTGGGTAAATCGGGATAAAAATAATTTTTTCGATCAAATCGTGATTCTTGATTAATCATGGCGCCAATACTGAGCCCAAATTGAACGGCTTTTTTGAAGACTTCGGCATTGACGCTCGGCAGAACACCCGGCATGCCAAGATCGATTGCGCAGGCTTGGCTGTTGGGGGATTGGCCAAATAGCGTACTCGCGCCGGAGAAAATTTTTGATTGGGTGTTGAGTTGGGCATGAATCTCAAGTCCAATATCGATCTGCCAACCTGCAGGAATCGTCACAGAGCCTCCGGTGGCGTTAACGTATGCCAGTGTGTGGCTTGTTGAAATTGATGCGCCGCCTGTAAAAGGGGTCCTTCCTGCAGATAATTACCAATAAGTTGCAAGCCAACCGGCAACCCATTGGCGAGTCCCGCCGGGATACTCATTGCGGGGACGCCCGCCAAGCTCGCCGAAATGGTAAAAATGTCTTGCAGGTACATCTCAACCGGATTGCCTGCTTTTTCGCCGAGTGGGAAAGCGGGGGTTGGCGCTGTTGGGCCGGCGATCACATCGACGTGTTCAAAGGCTTTGACAAAGTCTTCTTTGATCAGTCGACGGATTTTTTGAGCGCGATGATAAAAGGCATCAAAGTAGCCGGCGCTGAGCGCAAAAGTGCCGACCAGGATGCGTTTTTTAACTTCCTCGCCAAATCCCTCACCGCGCGAGCGCTGATACAAATCCTGAAGGTTCTCGGGATCAAGGCAGCGATGGCCGTAACGAATGCCGTCAAACCGAGCGAGGTTCGCCGAGCATTCAGCCGGTGCAATCACGTAGTAAGCACTAACACTATAAGGTGTATGGGGCAGGGAGACATCGACGAGGGTTGCGCCCAGGGATTCATAGACTGCAAGGGCCTGCCGGATACTGCTTTCAACTAAAGGGTCCAGGCCGTCTGTAAAGAATTCCCGGCAGACGCCAATCCTTAAGCCCTTGATGTTGTTGCTCAGGCCTTCTGAGAACCTTGGTACAGGCTCATTGAGCGAGGTCGAATCCCGCGGATCATGACCCGCCATGTGTTCCAGTAGAATCGCGGCATCCTGCGCGGTGCGCGTCATCGGACCGGCTTGATCGAGGCTGGAGGCAAAGGCAATCATCCCCCATCGAGAGATCCGGCCGTAGGTTGGCTTGAGCCCTGTGAGACCGCACATTGCCGCCGGCTGACGAATTGAGCCACCCGTATCGGTGCCTGTACTGGCCGCGCAAAGCCCTGCTGCAACGGCGGCCGCTGATCCGCCCGATGATCCGCCGGGAATCAATTGAGGATCCCAAGGGTTGTGGACGGCGCCAAAATAGCTGTTTTCGTTAGACGAGCCCATCGCAAACTCGTCCATATTGGTCTTGCCGAGCGTGATCGCGCCGGCGTCTGCCAGTTTTTCTGAGCAAGTTGCGGTATAGGGCGCGATGAAATCGCTCAGCATCTTCGAGCCGGCGGTAGTCCTTTGGCCCTGTAAGCAAAAAATGTCTTTTTGCGCGATCGCAATGCCAGTGAGGGGACGCGCGTCGCCTCTGGCCAGGCACTCATCGGCGCGGCGAGCGGCATCAAGGGCGGCCTCTGCCTGAATGGAGATAAAACTGTTCAGCGCTGGGTCTAGGGCTTCAATCCGAGTGAGATAGTGTTGCGTCAACTCGGTTGCTGAAATATCCCGGTCGCGAAGGGCCTTTTGTAAATCGGCAAGGGTTGCGAAGTTTAAGTTCACTCGATCACCTTCGGGACAAAATAAAGGCCTGCCTCATAGAGTGGCGCGTTTTGACTCAAGGCACTTGGGTCGATGGTTTCTGTTACCGAGTCGGCTCTTAATGTTTGGTGGCGTTCAAGCGGGTGGGCAAGGGGCCGGACGTTTGAAACATCGAGAGATTGCATTTGTCCAACCAGGGCAAGGACCTCATTCAGTGCATCCAAGGTTGCCTTTGATTTATCTGGCTCAAAAGGCAGGGCAGCAAGGGTCGATAGCTCGACAAGCGTTGTTTCATTCACAAGGTCGTTCACAATAGGCTTTCTATCAGAATAGGCGCAAATGCTAAATGGTTACCAAGCAGAGTGCAATTCGCGCAGCAGGCGATCCTCGAATTGGATCGAGGAATAATGAAAGAAAGATGTAAAAAATTGTTGAAGAACAGTGTGTTAGTTATATTTAATCTTGTCTCTTTGGATTCTGCAGTGGTAAAGTATCGAGCGCACCGGCGCGCTTTAAAGTTGTGATAAAACGGTCTAAAACGGGTTCGCCAAGGCGGCTTTTGAATACGCAGTGAAATCGGTTTAGGGCATTCGGTTGAACGGGTGGTGCGCGATGAAATGTTGTCCTAGGAATGACTCAGTGCCTGCGGGCAATGGATGCAAGGGATGTATCTGTTTGTTCTGGCAGTTAATTTTGACGTAGAAAGTGGGCGGCTAAGCAATGTTCAAGAAAATTCGAGGTCTATTTTCTAACGACCTGTCCATCGATCTGGGGACGGCGAACACGCTTATTTACGTCCGTGAGCGTGGCATTGTCTTAAACGAGCCATCCGTCGTTGCGATTCGCCAACATAATAACCAAAAGTCCGTCGCAGCCGTTGGAATCGATGCCAAGCGTATGCTCGGACGAACGCCGGGTAATATCACCGCGATCCGACCTTTGAAGGATGGTGTGATTGCGGACTTTCAGGTAACGGAAAAAATGCTTCAGCATTTTATCAAGAAGGTCCATGAAAACAGTTTTATTCGACCCAGTCCTCGGGTTTTAGTGTGTGTGCCTTGCCAGGCGACCGAAGTTGAACGGCGCGCGATTCGCGAGTCGGTTATTAGTGCCGGCGCTCGGGATGTCCGATTAATTGAAGAGCCGATGGCTGCGGCCATTGGTGCCGGACTGCCCGTGCACGAGGCTGTGGGCACGATGGTTGTGGATATCGGTGGTGGCACCACTGAGATTGCCGTCATCTCGCTCAATGGTGTTGTGTATTCCCAGTCTGTACGGGTTGGGGGCGACCGCTTTGATGACGCCATCACAGCCTACGTTCGGCGTACCCAGGGCAGTTTGATTGGCGATGCAACGGCGGAGCGTATCAAGGAGGAAATTGGCACCGCATTTCCGAGTGACATTGTCCGGGAAATCGATGTCCGTGGCCGGAATCTGGCGGAAGGCATCCCAAGAAGTTTCACGCTCAATAGCAACGAAATTCTTGAGGCGCTGCAAGAGCCCCTGCACATTATTGTTCAGGCCGTCAAAGCGGCACTTGAGCAGACGCCGCCTGAACTGGCGTCTGATATAGCAGAATCCGGTTTGGTCCTAACCGGGGGTGGCTCTCTACTACGAGGACTTGATCAGTTGCTCGCCAATGAAACCGGATTGCCTGTAATCGTGGCAGAAGACCCGCTAACTTGTGTGGCGCGAGGGGGCGGCAAAGCGCTTGAGATCATGGATAATCTTGGGGTTAGTGATCTCCTATCAATCTAGGCCAGCAAGGCCTAGGCTTTGATCGCGCGCGTTCACAGCATCCGCTGAGGTTTTATGAAACAGCTGTTTTTGGAACGCTCGAATCCACGTAATCAAGCCTTCGTTCTGTGTTTGGTCAGCCTTATCCTCTTTGTGATTGATGGTAAAAGCACAGCCTTAAAACCTGTTCGGCAAGCAGCCGGCTCCTTGGTTGAGCCGATCATCTGGCTGGCCGTTTTGCCTAGGCGGATTGCAGAGCAGGGATTGTCCTTTTTTGAGCTTCGAGATCAACAGCGCCTTGAGCTTTTCGAGCAAAGGCGGTTGAGTGAAACGCTGCAAGCACGACAGTTAAAATTCGAAGCCTTGTTGTCGGAGAATAACCGGCTGCGGGCTTTGCTGGGTTCGTCCGCTAAGGTGAGCGATTTGGTCTTGATTGCCGAAGTGGTGGGCATTAGCCCTGATCCTGATCAGCACTATGCCATGGTTGATAAAGGACTCAATGATGGCGTTTTTGTCGGCCAGGCCGTCATTGATGCGACCGGCCTTGTTGGTCAGGTGGCAGAAAGTACAACGAATCTCAGTAAGGTCCTACTTGTGACCGATCAGAGCCATGCGGTGCCGGTACTGAGTGTCAGAACGGCGTCGCAGCTTATTGTCGAGGGTACGGGTAACCGCAATTTGCTTTCGATGCGCCATGTATCGGAGTCATTGGATTTAAAGGTCGGGGATCTGCTCGTAACGTCCGGACTCGGCCAACGCTTTCCGAGCGGTTATCCGGTTGCAGAGGTCGCGCGCTATGAACGAGCCCCGGGCGCCGCGTTTGCTGAAGTGTTGGCCAAACCGTCATCCCAACTACAAACCCTAGATCATGTTTTATTGGTTTTTGACTCAGCGGAAGATCTTACCCCCGACGTCGCCTTGGAAACCATAGGACCCGCTGATGGCTGATCCGTTCGTGAAAGGGCGCTGGATTATTTTCGTGAGTCTGTTGTTGGCAATGGCGCTCGTCTTGGTTCCGTTGCCCGCATCGGCGCCGTTTGAGCTGAACTACTTAAGGCCGGACTGGATTGCGCTTGTCTTAATCTATTGGATTCTCGCCGTGCCTGAAAAGGTTGGGGTTCCAGCCGCGTTTTTCCTGAGTTTGATAACAGACTTGGTTGTGGGCACGCCATTTGGTTTTCATGGCCTTAGTTTTGTGATTCTTGCGGCTTTAGCAAAAAGCAGCTACCAGCAGGTGCGTATGCTGGAGATCTGGCAACAATCGATCCTGATTGCGATGGCGTTGATGATTGTGAGCGGCATTCAACTGCTGATGATGACGCTGATGCTGGATCGATCGTCTAATCTACTGCAGTTTATGAAGCCGATCACCAGTGCGCTCTTTTGGCCGTGGGTATTTCTAGTGTTGCGATTTTGTCGCCGCCGTTACTTATAAATTTGGTGCTTTGGATAGAATCGACCCTTTAGCAGGCGTCTCATTTGGGACGACGGAGTAAATCAGTTCATGCAACAGTGTATTTTAGCATCGGCCTCGCCAAGGCGAGTGGAACTCCTGCAGCAAATTGGACTCCAATTTGCAGTGAGGCCGTCGGACATCGATGAGCGTCTGTTGGGTGACGAGCCACCGGCTGATTATGTTCAGCGGTTAGCCATTGAAAAGGCGAGGGCGCAAGACGCCCCAGGCCAGCTTGTCATCGCAGCCGATACCATTGTTTTGATCGATCAATCGATTTTAGGCAAACCGGTTGATAAGGCGCAGGGTTTAGAGATGCTAATGCGATTATCAGGTCGATCCCATCAGGTGATGACCGGCGTCGCGCTTGCTGGGCCCGGCGGCCTGATCACGCAAACGGTTGTGTCTACCGTCCGGTTTAAAGCATTTGATCGGGCCTTTGCAGAACGTTATTGGGCCTCTGGTGAGCCCAGGGATAAGGCTGGTAGCTATGGTGTTCAGGGGTTAGGTGCGGTCTTTATCGAGCATCTTGAGGGCAGCTATAGCAATG
>ENA-OWPI01002932-OWPI01002932.1-marine-metagenome-genome-assembly--contig:-NODE-2932-length-15244-cov-27.703237_pt1 | contig 15244 bp, 16 predicted proteins | sample MGYA00238138_ERZ651775 | MGnify/ENA primary metagenome ERZ651775 (study PRJEB26906, sample SAMN06265043) | marine metagenome | isolation source: Helgoland LTER site | place: Germany:Helgoland, sampling...
AGAGGTGGTATGGAAAAAGGGATGAAGTGGTGGAAAGAGGGAAAACTTACAAACAAGAAAAATACCTTTGAAGACTACATCTATGCTGCAAAATATTTAATTGATAACAAATATTCATCAAAACAAAAAATTATTGGTATGGGTGGATCAGCTGGGGGATTGTTGATGGGAGCTGTTGTAAATCAAACACCAGAATTATTTTTAGGAATTATTATGGCCGTACCGTTTGTGGACTCTTTAACAACAAATCTTGATCACTCTCTTCCTTTAACTGTTGGGGAATTTGATGAGTTTGGAAATGCCAAAGATAACAAGGAACACTTCGATTATATATTTTCATATGCTCCTTACAATAATATTAAAAAAATGGATTATCCTCATATACTGATCACAACAAGTTTAAGTGACAATAGAGTTTTGTTTGATGAACCAGCAAAATTTACCGCAAAATTAAGACAATATAAAACTGATAACAACTTACTTCTTTTAAAAACAGAAATGAATGCAGGCCATGGAGGTAAATCTGGTAGGGATGGTGCTATAGAAGAAATTGCAATTGATTATGCATTTGCTCTTAAAATATCTAAAAAAATTTAACTTTTTCAATCTTGAAAAATTAAAATTAATTCTTAAATAAAACTTGTAAGTCGCCTAATGGGGCTTGCATAAAATAAACTTGCTTAACAAAGGAGAAAATTATGACAAGTAAGGATCTATCTATATTTAACTCACTAAGACCTTTTTCAATTGGTTTTGATGACATGTTTGATCAATTTGAAAATATGTTAGGAAATGGAAATTTGACTATGCAGTCAAACTATCCGCCTTACAATATTAGAAAGGTTGGCAAAGACAATTATGCTATTGAAGTGGCATTAGCTGGCTTCAGTAAAAATGATGTTGAGGTTGAGTTTGAAGATAATTTATTAACAGTAAGAACTAAACAAGTTAATAAATCTATTGAAAATAGTGTTGATGGAGAGATTATTCATAAAGGTATTTCTCAAAGACAATTTGCAAGATCATTTACTATTGCTGATGATGTAAAAGTTAATGGAGCAGCACTTAAAGATGGTCTATTAACAATTTCTTGTGAAAGAATAATCCCAGAACATAAAAAGAAAAAACTTATAGAAATTAAATAAGTTAACCTTGCTTGCGGGGATTATATCTCCGCAAGTACTATCTAAAAACAACCGTTAGAAACAAATCCAATAACTATAGAATCTGAATTAATTTCAAATCTTCTCTCACACGGAATTCCATATTTTTTTGTATTATATATAAATTCAAAATTTCCTTTAGCATTTTTAAAATCTTCATCTGGTTTTCCTAAATCCATTTGTAAAACACTAGCGGGTTTACTTATATATTTACTTAATTTGGTATTCTCTTTCTCAACAATTGCATTCGTCTTTTCTTTAATAGTTTGACATCCAGCAATCATCATAAACACAAAGAATGTAGATAAAATTATTTTTATTTTTTGCATAAATTAATAATAACAACTCAATTATGGCATAAATATAAACTTCTGAGTTGAAATTTGTGAATAAACAAGACTTTTAGAGGGTATTTGCAAATAGAATCAAATATTTATCAGTCATTAGGAGGACAAATGCTTGAAAATTATTTCAATTATAAAAAACATAAAACAGATTTTAAAACAGAAGTAATAGCTGGAACTACAACGTTCTTAACTATGGCTTACATAATGTTTTTAAATCCATTTATCTTATCGGGAGAATTTGCCGGACCCGAAAAAGGTTTCTTTGATTTCGGCGCAGTATATACCGCTACAATATTAGCAACAGCATTAGCATGTTTTATAATGGCTTTTTATGGAAAAACTTGGCCGATTGGACTTGCACCTGGTATGGGAATTAATGCATTCGTTGCCTTTGGTGTTTGTGCAGGAATGGGCTACACACCACAAGAAGCTTTAGGTGCAGTGTTAGTTGCTGGTGTATTGTTTTTGATTATATCTCTTACACCTATTAGAGCTTGGTTAATTAACTCGATTCCAAAAAGTCTTAAGTTAGGAATTGGAGCTGGTATTGGATTATTCTTAGCAATAATTGGTCTTCAAATAATGGAAGTCGTTGTTGATAATCCAGTAACACTGGTGCAGCTAGGTGATTTGAGCAATCCTTTGGTATTGTTAGGTTGTGCTACGTTCATAGCAATTATTGTATTAGAAAAAATGAAAGTCAAAGGTAATATTATTATAGGTATTTTAGTTTTTAGTATTATTGCTTGGGCGACTGGACTTGCAAAATTTAATGGTATTGCAAGCTCACCACCACCGATGACATATTTGTTTGATTTTGATCTGTCTGCTGCAATGACAGCTGGAATGTCTACTGTAATATTTACTTTATTGTTTATTGACTTTTTTGATACCGCAGGAACTTTAACTTCTGTGGCAAACGTTGCAGGTAAAGTCGGTAAAGATGGAAAAGTTAAAGATATTAATAAAGCAATGTTGGCTGATAGCGTTGGTACAGTTGCGGGAGCTATGATGGGAACAACAACAGTTACAAGTTATGTGGAATCTGGAGCTGGTGTAAAAGCTGGTGGAAAAACTGGAATGACCTCTCTTGTTATTGGTTTGTTATTCTTAGCATGTATATTTTTTGCCCCTTTAGCAACAAGTTTACCTAAACAAATTGATGGTGCAGCGTTACTTTTTGTATCTGTTCTTTTTATAAGAAATATTACAGATATTGAATGGGACGATATTTCAGAGGCTGCCCCAGCTATTCTTGCAATGATTGCGATGCCTTTAACTTACAGTATTAGTAATGGTATTGCTTTAGCTTTCGTATCGTATGCTTTAATCAAATTATTTACTGGAAAGTTCTCAAGCACTTCTCCAGCAATTTGGGTTATAGCGATACTTAGTGTTGTGAGTTTTGCTGTTGCTTAGATAAAAATTTAATAGGGCTAGTTCAGCTGGCCCTATTATTAATTTCTTTTAATAATTTCTTCTATAGATAGTTCTTCATAATGTTCAGTTGGCTGAACAATCCAAGGGTCTGAGTCTAGCCTTACTGGACAAAAATCTGGTTCAAAAGTTGACGATTTTTTTTTCCATAAACATGCTGTTTTTACTTCTTGAATATAATCTTTAGTTGGAGCATAATTTCTTAACCACTCTATACTTTTATTCAACGTTAAACCTGTATCTGAAAGATCATCAACCAAAAGTACTTTATTATAATCTTTACTTTCAGCTAAAGAACTAATCTCCCTAGCAAACATTAATTGTCCTTGCTTATCCTCCATACCTTCTCCCGAATAACTTTGAATAACAATATAAGCTATCGGTAGTTTTAAAATTCTTGAAAGAATATCTAGAATTGGAGCAGCACCCCTCATTATTCCAACTAAAACTGTAGGTTTATATTTTTTATGAATCTCAATTGCTAATTTCTCAACAATTTTGTTATACTCATCAAAAGTGATAATTAATTTATCTGCCATAAATTTTACTATCATAACTAAAAAATTTTAAAAGGGAGAAATTATGAAAGCCTATTGGGTAAGTTTATATACGAAAGTTGAAAATCAGGAAAATTTAAAAAAATACTCAGAAGTTGCAACACCAATTATTAAAAGCTTTGGTGGAGTTCCTCTTGTCAGAGGTGGAAAACACGAAACATTTGAAGGAGATGATTTTTCAAGAACAGTTGTGTGGGAATTTCCAAGTTATGAAAAAGCTATCGAATGTCATAATTCTAAAGAATATTTGGCCGGATGGGATCTAGCAAAAAATACGACTGATAGACATATGCAGGTAGTTGAAGGATTTAGTACTGAATAGGTTCAGGATCAATACTTCTCCACAAATACCAAGTTGCAACTGAACAATATGGTGTAAACCTTTTATTTAATAAACTTACATATTTTTCAGGTGGTAAATATTTTTTATTATAATTTTTTGAAATAGCTCTTAATAAACCAATATCTTGTACGGGCCAAATATTTGATCGATTATATGTAAATAATAATATCATTTCAGCTGACCACCTACCTATTTGTCTTAATTTAGATAAATATATAATTGCCTCCTCATCCGACATATTTGGAATAAGTTTTGGATTAAATGTTTTGTCTAGCGTTTGTTTAGCTAAACTCTTTATCCCTTTAACTTTTTGTCTACTTAGTCCACAGCTTTTTAGCTGAGTTGTTGTTAACTTATAAACTGTTTTAGCATTAATCTTATTTTTACATTTTTTTTTGAATTTTAAAAATACAGAATTCGCTGCCGCAACACTAATTTGTTGTCCAATAATACTTTTGCACAATGAATAAAAAATATCTTTTCTTGTAGTTAGGGTAATTTCTGATGGCTGCGAATACTTTTTAATTAAAAGGGACATTATTTTATCTTTTTTAGATAAATATTTTTTTGCTGAATTCCAATATTTTGGTATTTTACTCATGTCTAATTGTGGATGGAATTTTCTCTTTATGATAAATTTCTCTTTTTAAAATAATTAATGATGAAAAAACTACGAGCATTGCACCTAATAAAGTTTTAATCGTCGGTATCTCGTCCCAAATTAAATATCCAAAGATTATTCCAAAGACTAAGGCCAAATACTTTAGAGGAGATACAAGTGAAACTTCGGACAATTTAAATGATTGACTAAGCCATAAATTTGCAAAACCTCCTAAAAATCCAATCATACATAATAATAATATATCTTTAATATTAGGCATTACCCATCCAAATGGTATGGTAAACAAACTAACTAATGTAATAGCAGCAGAAAAATTTAAAGATATCAGCCACACTGGTTCTGTTGTTGACAATTGTCTGATTGCGATAGCAACATAAGATAGGCCTAAACAAAAAATAATTGGATATATATAATATATATTTAATGAACCGAAACCTGGTTCAGTGATTACTATTATTCCAATAAAACCAATTAGCACAGCTAACCACCTGTAAAGTCCAACTTTTTCACTCAAAAAAAAAATTGAAAAAATTGTTGTAAAAATTGGTGCTGCAAAAGAGATGCTAACAACAGTAGCTAATGGTAGATTTCTTAATGCAATAAATATTGCGATCAAGGCTATTAATCCAAAGAAACATCTTAAAAAATGCAAACCAGCTCTTTTTGTTTGATAAAAATTTTTTATTCTTTCTCTTGGCATTATAAAAAAATATAAAATTACTCCAAAAAAACCTCTAAAAAATAGCACTTGTCCTAAGGGATAATGTTCTGACCACTTAACGATTAAATCCATGATAGAAAATGCACATACCGACATAAACATGTACAAAAAGCCTAATTGATTTTTAGAAAGCATAGAATAACTTATAAATCAATTTATAGTAAAATATATGGAAATAGCAATTTTAGGATTAGGATGTTTTTGGGGACCAGAAATTAAGTTTAGCAAACTTGATGGGGTAATTAAAACTGAAGTAGGATATTGTGGGGGCAACAGTAGTCAAACTAATTACAACGAAGTGTGTACAGGTGAAACTAATCATGCTGAAGTAGTAAAATTAGAATTTGATCCTACAATTATATCGTACGAAAAAATTCTTGAAATTTTTTTTAAAATTCATGACCCAACAACTTTAAACTCTCAAGGACCAGATTTTGGAACTCAATATAGAAGTGAAATATTCTACTTAAATGACCAACAAAAAATAATTGCAAAAAAAATAATAGAAGAAGAAAACAAAAGACTATCTGAAAAAGTTGTAACTAAAATCTCATTAGTAAAAAACTATTGTGCAGCTGAAGAATATCATCAAAAGTATTTAGAAAAGAGATAAATTGTCTTTAGTAGATTCAAATTGGTTAGAAAAAAACCTGAATAAAATAAAAATAATAGATTGTTCCTGGCATATGCCACAAACAGAAAGAAGTGGTTTTGAAGAATATAATAAAGAACATATACCCAATGCAATTTTTTTTGATTTAGATGCAAATTCAAAAATAGATACAGACTTACCACATATGTTAACTGATATTAATTCATGGGAATTACTCATTAGTAGTATGGGCATTGAAAATAAAGACGAAATAGTAATTTATGACAATTCAGACGTAATAAGCTCATGTCGCTGTTGGTATAATCTAATTTACTTTGGTCATAATCCAAAACTTGTTCATGTACTAGATGGAGGCTTAAAGAAATGGAAAAAAGAAAATAAGATTACAAATAATGAAACTGTATCTAGCACACCTTCAAACTATAAAGCTAATGAAAACAAAAAACTTGTAAAAGATAAACAGGAAATAGATAAAAATATTTCTAAAAATGAGTTTAATGTTATTGACGCAAGAAGTAGAGAAAGATTTGAAGGAAAAGTTGCTGAGCCCAGAAAAGGTTTAAGAAGTGGATCGATTAAAAATTCATTTTGTTTACCTTTTTCAGAATTGATCAATACCGATGATCATACATTTATTGCTAAAGATAAGATTGTAGAAAAATTTAAGCCATTTAATTTAGACCATAATAAAAATATAGTATTTTCATGCGGCTCAGGTGTTACTGCAAGTGTATTGGCACTAGCATATTCCTTAATAAATGCTAAATATATGCCGACAATATACGATGGCTCTTGGTCTGAGTATGGAAAAAGTTAAATTATGAAAAGATCAACAAAAATTATATCTATAATATTAATCTTCTTTTTCATCATTGCGGCAGTAATCATTGCAAGAACAATGATAGGAAATCATTTTAAAAAAAAATTTAGTAAAAGACCTCCTCCAGGCATTATTGTGAAAATAGTAGAGCAAAAATTATTCCAAAATACTATTGAAACATTTGGCACTGCGGTTCCTTCACAAATCAAATCATATAATATTGAAAAATATGAAATTTTAGAACCAATTAAATTTAATACTAAAGTTAAAACGGGTGACGTAATAGCTAAATTGAAAAATAGAAATATAGTCACTCCTTTTGATGGTATTATTGGAAAAAGAAATTTTTCAAATGATATAGATGTATCAAAAAGCTCAATTATATTGAACTTAGAGGATACATCGATACTATTTATTGATGTTGATATACCTGAAACATTTGCGCCATATGTAAAAAAGAACCAAAATGTTGATATAAAGTTTTCTGGAAACAATCTTAAAAAATATCCTGGAATTGTTGAGTCTACAGCAAGCAGAATAGATACTAATAAAAGATCTCTACCTGTAAGAATTAAGCTTGATAACCCTAATAATGAACTTTTATCTGGCTCATTGCTAGAAGCATCTATTAACTATAATGAGAGGAATTCATTAAGCATTCCTGATACTAGCTTGCTAATGGAGGGAAATAAAGTTTTTGTATACAAAGTAGATAACGAAAATACTGTAAAAAAAATAGAAATTGAAATTGGATTAAGAAATCAAGGAAATGTAGAAGTTAAAACTGGTCTTCAAAGTGGTGATACTATTGTTGCTGAAGGTTTAAGAAAAACAAGACCCAATGGAAAAATTAAACCTATTAAATTTGGATCAAAAGAAGTTACATCAAACTGGAAAAAAAAAGCACAACCCAACAAAACAGAAACTAAAAAAGGTAAATTCGATTGGATTAAAAAATTAAATATATTTAAAAAATCTGAGTCGAAAAAAGAAGATAATAAGAGCAAATAATTAAATGTATATAACTGAACTTAGTATTAGAAGACCAGTTGTAGCTTGGGTACTCTCTCTTATTCTCATTGTATTTGGTTTATTTGTTTATTCTGAACTACCAACAAGAGAGCTGCCTGATGGTTTGCAGCCACCAGTAGTACAAGTAAAAGTAAATTATAAATCTGCATCAGCTCCTATTATTGATCAAGAGATTACCCAGGTAATCGAGGATGTTATTGGGGGAGCAGAAGGTATTAAAAATATAGATTCTAAATCTGAAAATGGAAGAAGCAGTATTAATATAGAGTTTGATACTGATATTGAACTAGATGATGCTGCAAATGATATTAGAGAGAGAGTAGCTAGAGTAGTTGATAATCTACCATCAGAAGCAGATGCACCACAAATATTAAAACAAGCAGCTGGTTTTACAACAACAATGTGGCTTTCAGTTTCTTCATCAACTTGGTCAGATCTTGAACTTGGTGATTATGCTGATCGATATTTAGTAGATGCTTTTTCTAGTGTAAAAAATGTGGGAAGAATTCGATTGGGTGGACTAAGAGAGCTTAGCGTTAGAGTTTGGATTGACCCAATTAAATTAGCTGCAAATGACATGACTATTCAAGAGGTAGAAAATGCACTTAGAAACGAAAATGTAAGCCTACCAGCAGGAACTTTAGAAGCAGACAATGTAGATTTAACTATTAATTTAGATAAATCCTATAATAACATTGATGAATTAAAATTTTTACCTATTAAAAAAACAATAGACAAAATTGTAAGATTATCAGATGTTGCAGATGTAGAATTGGGCCCAGTTTCAGAAAAAACTTTATTTAAAGCTCAAAGCAAAAAAAATTTAGATCAAAAAACGGTAGGTATTGGAATTTATGCAAAAAGTGGTGCATCAACTGTTGAGCTATCAAAAGAGATTAATAAAAAGATTATTGAAGTAAGAAAAACTTTACCTGAAGGTCTTAAAATAGAAGTTTCATTTAACAGAGCAACATATGTTAAAGCTGCAATTGATGAAGTTTATAAAACCTTAGCGATTGCATTTATTTTAGTGGTAATAATTATTTACTTATTTTTAGGTAATATAAAAGCGGTTATAGTTCCTGCGGTTGCTCTTCCGGTAAGTTTGATTGCATCTTTTTTAGGTATTTATTTATTTGATTTATCTATCAATATTTTTGTTCTTTTAAGTTTTATACTGGCGATCGGAATTATAACTGATGATTCCGTTATCATGACTGATGCAATTTATAGAAGAATAGAAAATGGAGAAACTCCATTGGTGGCTGCCTACAAAGGTTCTAAACAAATTACCTTTGCAATTATAGCAACCACCTTAATACTTGTTGCTGTTTTCATTCCTTTAATTTTTATTAAAGGAATATCTGGAACTTTATTTAGAGAAACTGCTTTAGCATTATCTTTTTCTATAATTGTTTCATCATTTGTCGCTTTAACATTGTCACCAATGTTAGGAAGTAAATTTTTAAATAAAGAAAAAAGTACTGGGTTTTTTGTAAGAAAATTTAATATTTTTTTTCTAGGTTTTTCAAATTTTTACAAGGAAACATTGGAATATTGGATAAATAAAAAGAAAACCATAATAACTTTTATTTTTTTAATTATAGCTGGATCTGTTGCTCTATTTATGTTCTCAACTAAAGAGCTACTTCCAAAAGAAGATAGGGGTGTTTATTTGGTTCTTGGTTTTACAGACGAAGGAAGTTCGTTTGACTACACACAAAAAAGAGCTCAGGAAATTGAAAAAAGACTGCTTCCACTTTTACAAGCTGAAAATAGTCCATATGATAAATTTATTATGAGAGTTCCAGGTTTTGGTAGTTCCGCTAATTCTTTCAACAGCTTTATTATAATAGCCTTACTTGAAGATTGGAAAGATCGAGATCAAGATGCCATGACAATTATGAGACAGGCCATAGGCAAAATAGTAACTGTTCCTCAAACTTTAGCTTTTCCAATATCACCTCAATCCATAAGAGTTTCAAATTATAATAAACCAATTCAAATGGTTATTTTGGGAAGTACTTATGAAGAGCTGGAAAGTATTCAAAAAGAAGTGATAAGTAAATTACGTAGTAATCGAGGTTTATCAAGAATTGAGTCAGACTTTAATAGAAATAAACCAGAAGTTAAGTTGGTTATAAATAAAAATAAAGCTAAGGATTTAGGAGTATCTACTCAATCAATTGGTCAAACATTGGAAACATTATATGGTGGCAAAAGAGTCACCACATTTAATAAATTGGGTAAAGAATATCCAATAATTCTTCAACAATACCTTGTTGATAGGCAAGATAAAGATAGTTTGAGTAAACTTTTTGTAAGATCTGGTACAACTGGAGAATTAATCTCATTATCAAACTTAGTTGACCTAAGAGAAGAAGGTTCGGCAAAAGTATTAGCAAGATACAATAGACAAAGAGCAGTAACAATATCAGCAAATGTAAATCCAAATTACTCATTATTTGAGGCAATTGAATATTTAGAAAATATAATTGCAGAAGTGGCACCCACTAATCAAATTACTTGGAAAGGTGAATCTGAAGAGGTTAAGGAGACAACAAATGAACTTTATATAATTTTTGCTCTTGGTTTACTAACTGCTTATTTAGTAATGGCTGCTACATTTAACTCGTTTGTTCACCCATTCATAATAATGCTTACTGTACCATTGGCTGTTTTTGGAGGACTGGTATTTATTTTATTCTTAAATAGCTCAATTAATATTTTTTCTCAAATTGCTCTTGTAATTTTAATTGGTATATCAACTAAAAACAGTATTCTGATCGTTGATTATGCAAATCAAATTAGAACAACTGGAAAAGCGATTGAAGCTTCAATTAAAGAAGCATGTGATTTAAGATTTAGACCAATCATGATGACATCAATAAGTACTATGATAGCGATGTTGCCATTGGTTATTGGAAATATTGGTCCTGGTGCCGGTGAGGCATCAAGGTTAGCGGTAGGCGCAACTATTCTTGGAGGAATGATTATTTCAACTTTCTTTACTCTATATGTAACACCAACAATGTATCTAGCACTTGCCAAAAATACCAAGAGAATAGACTCCGTTGATTTAGAGTTAGAAAAAGAACTATCTAAAAAATAATATATTTGCTAGTGGTCAGTGAACTGCCACATTTTGAAAGTTGTTTTTTATAAATATTTGATTGTTTCTCAACTTTTTTTGCTAAGTTAATTATTTTTTTATTATCTTTATAATTTTTAAACCCTCCCCACCCTTCATGGTAAGCAACATATTGTTTAAAAGCATCAGTTTTAGAAATTTTTAAGATAGTATTTGATTTATTCGTGTACCAACCAATAAAATCAACACTATCTTTAAATCGAGTTCTGACTGCAAGCTTATTTTCTGTTTCTTTTTTATATTGTTCCCATGTTCCATTAACAGCTTGCGAATAACCAAAAGAGCTAGATGGTCTTTTATATGGAATAACTTTAAAAAGTTTTTGTCTAGGGGGTTTTGCCAGCCAATCAAAATCTGATTCCATTTTAATAATAGCAAGTTGTAAATAAATAGGTGTGCCCCACTTTTCTTCAGATTTTTTGGCATGCTTATACCACAAATATCTTTCGCCAAATATTGAGCAACTATTTGAGGTATTTGAAGGTATCGATGAACAAGCAGAAATAAAAAATAATACTATAAATAATGAATTAATTTTTAAAATTTTCATATAATTTAATTAGTAGTCTTATTTTATAAATTAAATTAAAAGATTAACAAATGAGTTATTTAATTTTAGTAAGACATGGTCAAAGTGTTTGGAATCTTGAAAAAAAATTTACAGGGTGGGTTGATGTTGATTTAACTGAAAATGGAAAATTAGAAGCTAAAAAAGCAGGTGATTTAATTAAAGCTAATAATATCAATATTGATATCTATTACTCATCTTTTCAATTGAGGGCAAAAAATACACTAAAATTAATACAAGAAGTATTACAAGATACAAAAATTTCAGAAAAGGCCTGGCAACTTAATGAGAGGCACTATGGTATTCTAACTGGTTTAAATAAAGAAGAGATGAAAATTAAACTTGGAGAAAGTAAAGTACATCAATTTAGACGATCATGGGACTTAAGGCCTGATCCGCTGGATAGAAAGAGCCCCTATCACCCAGTCAATATTGAAACCTATAAAGAAATACCAATTAATAAAATTCCAGATACAGAGTCACTTAAGGATACTTATGAAAGAGTAATTAATTTTTACAAGCAAGAAATTGAAAACAAAACTACAAATAATAATATTTTAATTTCTGCTCATGGAAACTCCATAAGAGCACTTTGCAAATACTTATTTAAATTAGATAATGATCAAATTTCGAAACTTGAAATACCAACTGGTAACCCACTGGTAATACATCTAGATATAAAAAATAAAATTAATAGCTGCAAATATTTAGACCATGAAAGAGCTAGAGATCTTGTAGTTTTTTAAAAGTCTTAAGATCTGTTAAATGATAAAAATCATTATTACTTTTAAACCCAAATAATTCTTTTTTTTCAATTAAGCTATTCCAAACCCTAGTAATTGAAAAATTTTCAACTTTATAATTAATAAATATTTTTTTACTTAATATTTGACAACCAGTATAAATAAAATAATTTTTATCCTCTTTTGAAATTAGATCATTTTCAAGATTGAAATCACCATTAAGATTTTTATCAAAGCTTAGATTTTTGTTTGCTAACAATAATATATTTTCAACTTTTTTTGAATAATATAATTCTTCCATCTTTACTATCTCATCAAGATAATCTTTATGCCAAAGAGTATCTGGATTAAAAACCAAAAAATTATTTTCATTAGAATGGTTTATCATATTTAATATACCACCACCTGTGTCTAGAATAGTTTTTCCTTCATCAATAATTTTAATCTTACTAATAAAATTTTTATTTTTTATAAAATTGGAAATTTGATCTCCTAAATAAAAAGTATTTATGATAATTTTTCTTATTCCTAAATTTTCAATTAAATTAATACATGTTTCTAAAAGTGCTACATTATTTAGTTCAAGTAATGGTTTTGGGGTATCCAATGTAATAGGATTTAACCTTTTGCCAAAACCTGCACATAAAATTAAGGCCGTATCAATTTTCATATTACTTACCTAAAACTTTAGGGAAATTATCATTTAATAGCAGTCTTAAATTATCAAATGCTTTATTATTACTCATTCTATGATTAATAAGCTGCCAAGCATAAGGAATTAATTTTAAATATTTTCTTTTATTATCTCTTAGTGCTAAACGCATAAATATACCTATAATTTTTAAATTTCGTAAAACTGATAATATTTCAAAATCTTCTCTAAATTTATTTATATTAATTTTGTTATTTGATTTTAAATAATAATTATAAACTTTATCTTTAAAGGAATTGGATGTCTTAAATCTTACATCATCGATTAATGAGGCTAAATCATAGGCTTTATTTCCAATTAATGCATCTTGACTATCTATAACACCTATTTTGTTTTCTAAATTAAGCATTAAATTTGATACATGAAAGTCCCTATGAACAAAAGTATCATTTCCATAATTTAATTTTGACAATAAAAATTTAATCTCTTTTTTAAACTTATAGTTAAATGAAATATGAATTTTTTTTAGTAATTTACTTGGAACATACCAATCACAAAACAGTTTAGCCTCATTAAATAAAATCTGTATTTTATACTCCTTGATTTTATAATATTTTCTTTCAAAAGTTTTTATTTTTTTATTCTTAATTAATTGAATTTTATTCAAAACTTTTATCACCTCTTTTAATATCAAATAATTATTTTTTTTTTTACTTTTAAATAATTGGTAAATCGTTTGATTTCCTAAATCTTGAATTTCAATGTAATTTTTTTTATAATTTTGATTTAATAGTTTTGGTGCTAAAATTTTATTTTTAATTAGAATTTTATTAATTGCATCATAAATCAAAAGATTCTTGTTTCTTTCTTTTTCAGCCAAAACGATAATTGAATTTTTTTTTTTATTTCTATAAAATTTTCTAAAAGAAGCATCTCCTTTAATTTCCTTATAATCTTTTAGAAATCTCATATTATAAAAGATTAATTTAAACCATCAATTTTGACAGATCTATTATTTAATTCATTTTCATAACTAAATATTAGATCTATTGTCTTAATTGACTTATTTTTACTAATAAGCTGAGGCCACTCTATAAGAGTTATTGTATTTTGATTATTTTCAAATAAATCTAAATTTGTAATTTCAGATTTATCTTTTAATCTAAATAAATCATAATGTTTAATTACTAAATCATTTATGTCATACTCATTTAGTAAATTGAAAGTTGGACTTGTAACTTCTGTAATATGTAATTTTTTATTTTTCTGAAATTGATTGATTAGATACCTAACAAAAGTAGTTTTTCCAACACCCATTTCCCCATATAAATAAACTATTTCACCACCTTTTAAGTAATGTGTAAGATCTTTTGCTAATTCTTTAGTAGTCTCTTCAGAAGATATATCTATTTTGCTATCTTTAATAGCGATAGGCATCTGGTTTAAAAGGACCTTCTGTCCCAACACTTATATAGTCTGCTTGTTCTTTAGATAACTTTGTAAGTTTTGCACCTACTTTTTTCAAATGCAGTGTTGCAACTTTTTCATCTAGATGTTTTGGTAAAACATAAACTTTGTTCTCGTAATTTTTATAATTATTCCAAAGTTCAATTTGAGCAATTACTTGGTTTGTAAATGAAGCGCTCATTACAAAACTTGGATGTCCTGTTGCACAACCTAAATTAACTAGTCTACCTTCGGCTAAAAGAATAATTCTTTTTTTACTTGGTAGCTCAATTTCATGAACTTGGGGTTTAACTTCACTCCACTTATAGTTTTTTAAGGCTTCAACCTGTATCTCATTATCAAAGTGTCCAATATTGCATAAAATTGCCCTATCTTTCATGTCTCTCATATGATCAGCTGTTACAATATCTTTATTACCTGTTGCTGTTACAACAATATCTGCTCTACTAATTGCTTCTTCCATTAAAACAACTTCATAGCCTTCCATTGCAGCTTGTAGTGCACAAATTGGATCTGCTTCTGTAACCAAAACTCTTGCTCCACTTTGTCTTAGTGATGCAGCACTACCTTTACCAACATCTCCAAAGCCTGCAACAATAGCTATTTTTCCAGACATCATAACATCTGTTGCTCTCCTAATTCCATCCACTAAACTTTCTCTACAGCCATATAAATTATCAAATTTTGATTTAGTTACTGAATCGTTTACATTAATTGCTGGCACTAAAAGTGAATTATCTTTTTCCATTTTGTTTAAAGCTTTTATTCCAGTAGTAGTTTCTTCTGAAACACCTTTTATGTCTTGCATTAAATCTTTGTATTCGTTGTGCATAATTGCAGTTAAGTCACCACCATCATCTAAAAGCATATTTGGTTTCCATTCAGGTTTGCCCACAATTGTTTGTTTAATACACCGCAGATACTCTTCTTCAGTTTCACCCTTCCAAGCGTAAACAGGTATTCCAGCTTTTGCAATTGCTGCTGCCGCATGATCTTGAGTAGAAAAAA
>ENA-OWPI01002935-OWPI01002935.1-marine-metagenome-genome-assembly--contig:-NODE-2935-length-15240-cov-2.870013_pt1 | contig 15240 bp, 10 predicted proteins | sample MGYA00238138_ERZ651775 | MGnify/ENA primary metagenome ERZ651775 (study PRJEB26906, sample SAMN06265043) | marine metagenome | isolation source: Helgoland LTER site | place: Germany:Helgoland, sampling...
CAACACAGTTTCCCATAGTTGGCAGGCAAATTCAGTTTTCGAGATTGTAAGAGAATTTTGGATTTATTTTGGTCCCCAAAGGTACCTGTGCGTTTTTCTATGCGTATAAAGCTAGAATTGACGTTCAAGAAATAAAATATTGGTAATAGTTCCTCCCAATTGGAAGTCTTGACAAAATTGGTTTCCGTTTCCGTCATTCGAGATAAATCCAAAAAAGAAACAAACTGCCAAATGCAAAAAAAACCTTTTTTAGCGTAAAATCTAGCTGCTCAATTTTGCAAATAAAATATTTCACGGCGCATCATTATTTCTCGGCGCACCATCCATTGCTGACCAATCACAATTATTTCACGTGATCACTTTGCACAATAATCACTTTGGTTTGGCTGACATAAAGCCACTGTTGGTCCCGAACCACTTCTCATTGGCAGCATCGACTTTTTTCTTGGGTGCGACAAGCTCCAAGCCCTGCGTCTGCGTGAAAACCATCGAACTCGCCAACCCGTCAGTGCTTCCAGAGCTTCCGCTCATCCTCACTGCCCTCCTTTTCCCCTCTTTACCATTATTATTTAGCTTCATCTTCTGGGTTGCCTGGACACCTCGCATCGTCCCCCCAACCTTGGCGTCCCCAAGCTGTCCCATATCCAGCCCCATGGCATCATCGCCGTACTCTCCGTTGATCTCCATGAAAGAACGTTTATTCGCCGCCTTATGGACCTCCGTAAGGGCGTACTTCTCTTTCTCCTTCCTCACCCTCTTTCCAGCCCGCTTCTTCTTGGCTGCCATCTCAGGCTTGGGCAAAGCCTTTTTAATCCTCGCCTTGTCAGGCTCCTCCCACTTGTTGAATTTCTTCTCTAAATCCACCCGAAATCCGTCCCCGGTAGCCGAGTTCCCCTCCCTCCCCGCACCGGAATTAACAGCGTCGCACCTTGCGCAAAGAATAAGCTTGGCGCTGACATTCTTGAGGGCCTTTTTCTTGTCCGCCTCCATCACGGATTCGACGAGATCGCACTCCCCGATTATGCCGAAGTTCGGTCGAGCGTGCTGGGATCCGAAACCTGCCCTGGCGCTTGCCGTCAGCTTCTTCTGACCGAAGACCTGCAGATTGCAAGAGGGGACCCGGCTGAGGGCATCAAGGCCACCAGCGAGGCCCATTAACCTGGCAGTTATACTGGATCCTACCAAAGCGCAGCAGTTCGGAGCTATCGTCATCATGCGCGATTCCACAAACGATTGCAGAGTGCTCATATGAGAGCTAATGGACTCCATCTCAGTGCAAGCAGCGTCCACCTTCTTGAGGTCCTCCTCCCCAAGTTCCTTCAAATTCCCCGTGCTGGCACTAACGCTGATCATAATGACCACGTTGGGCTTCAGGATGGAGTTAAGCTCTTCCGTCTTCTCTGAAATATCCATGGTGTTGCCGATGCACCTCAAAACCCGGCAGTAGTCCATCCTCGACGACACCACAATTTCCTCCAGCTCAGGGAATCTCGGTCTGTAGACCTCCTTCACGAAGTTGCACGCCTTTGTCAGCTCCTCTTCCAGATCAGTTAGGTACACATTACTCTCCAAAATACGGCGGTAGTCCGGTGACTCAATAATGCTGTGAGAATCGCTGCTGAAGGACATTTTATCTGATTGATTTGACGATGACTCCAGGGAAGAAAGGTGGTCAAGGAATTTGGGGTTACGGAGGAGGGTGCAAACAGTCTCAATAGACTTCTCTAAGATCACCGAGGAGCTGAGAGAGGGAGGTGGGGGAAGAGAAGAGGATCCGTTGCCATTCGCACCGTCAATTGCGTTGCCATTGCCATTGCCATTGCCATTGCCATTGCCATTGCCATTGCTATTGCCATTGCCATTGCCATTATCAGCCCAACTGCCACCGTTGTTCAGCGGCATTGAGCTATCGTTTCCATCTTCCGATGACAGGTCGTCGAGATCATCAATAAAATCATCCATGCTCGGCTTCACAAGGAACAGAGAGGCTCGTGGGAGGGGCGCAGCAGGGAGGAAAGTAGAACCAATCCGAACAACAAAAGTACTCTCGGACGACTAAAGAACACTATTGCACGACAGGGGCGGACATAAAAATATTTAAGAGAGAAAATCTTGTTTTCAGTGCTGGCCTCGTCCTCTCTCTTTTTTCCAGAAAAAGCCGAACACACATCCACCACGAAATGAGCGTCGACGATCTAAATTTGAAAAGGTAAGTGTTTCGAAATGTTTCAAAATGTGGTGGAAAAAATCTGAGTGAATTTCACCGCTCAGAAACGTCCAAACTACCCCTTGAAAACCACATCATTGGCGTTCAACCTAACACCGCATCCACTTCTCCTTTTCGCTTCCTAGTACGAACGTGTCGATTCTGTCCTCTTGGGACGCTCTCCCATCGTCTACACGGTCTCTGATCCTGTCCTCACGATCACCTGCTCGCACACATACCGTCCCGACTGCTGTTGACCTTTCTGAAATAACTACCCCCCCTGGGTCTAGTACTTCTGTGTCGCATACCGGTTCATCATCGTCGACGTCGTCCACGTCATCATATTCATCGTCACCATCATCCTTCCGCCCCCCCCCCCCCCCCTCCCCCCCCCCCTCCCTCCCCCCCCCCCCCCCCCCCCCCCCCCTCCCCCTCCCCATGCTCATCCCCCTCCCCCATGCTCATCCCCCTCCCCCGTGCCCCTTCTAATGTCTTCCGCATTCAACCCTTTGACACTCTCGGCAGCCAAACTGGCCGACAAAGTACGGGAGGATACCGGAATATATTCGAACTACCGATATCGTACGACGTTAACATCGTTCCGGGACTGCTTGACACGGATAACCGACAGCTCATTGAGGCGTCTGGGCCACTTTTGGGTGGCGGTGGGAAGAGGTGAGTTGCCTTTTGTTGTTTCTCGTCCTATCTTGCTCCGGTTTGTTGTAGCTAAAAACACACACAATCCTTTCGCCACGCCTTTATTTATTTCTACTTTTGCGCACATGTATTAGATTCGCCGCCATCGACTCGACTGTCTACGACCTCTATGGCCCCTCAATCCACGCCTACTTCTCCCACTTCAACATCTCTCTAACAGTTTGCATAATCCCCGGCGAGGAAGTATCGAAGACCCTCCTCTCTCTCGAGAAGATCCTTTCCTCCCTTGTCGCCTTCTCCCTCCACCGCCGCTCCCCATTCTACGCAATTGGTGGAGGAGTGCTCCTCGACGTCGCAGGAATGGCCGCGTCGATGTACAGGAGAGGAGTGCCATTCGTTCGTGTCCCGACGACTTTACTCGCGATTGTCGACGCGAGCGTAGGTGTTAAGAACGGATTGGACTACTGCTGCGCCGGGGGCAGCTACAAGAATCGCATTGGAACCTTCTACGCCCCTTCGTCCGTCCTCGTTTCTCCGACGACTTTTCTGCCATCTCTCTCCAGGCGGAACTTGTCAAACGGATGCGGGGAGATAATGAAGCTCGCACTGGTCCGATCTACCGAGCTCTTCGAGCTTCTCGAAGAGGGTGGCGAGGAACTTTTGCTAGAGGGCGAGCGGCTTTTAAGGGAGGGTGGCTTCGGCGGCGATAGGGGGGACAGGATAATACACATGTCCATCAGGATTATGCTTGAGGAACTCGGGCCGAATTTATGGGAGACGAAGCTCGATCGTCCTGTCGATTACGGGCACACTTTCTCAAAATTAATCGAGATGGTGCCGGGGGCGGACTTGATGCACGGAGAGGCCGTTAATATAGACGGATTCTTCTGTGCTGTGTTGAGCTATAATAGGGGATGGATTGATGAGGAGCTGCTCAGGAGGATCAAGGACGTGTCTGACTCTCTCGAACTACCTACACACTCGGAACTCCTTACAAAATCTCTGTGTATGCAGTCGCTGCTGGATGCGACAGAGCACAGGCACGGGAAACAGAGGGTACCGTTACTCTCGGGCCTGGGATCGGCCGAATCTGTTAGTGATATTGACGAGATTGAAATACAAAGAGCTCTCGAGACAATGAAAATTTGGGAGTAGCTGGGGGGTCGAGGGCCTGAGGAAGAAAAGGAGAGTAGGGGATGGAAGGAGATATTCATTGAAATTTGAGAATTAAGACAGAAAACCATTTCTATCATTTTTTTTCAAAAAAATCTACGTCGTTTCACCTCTTTCTTCTTGGTTTCACTGGTAAGAAAAGCTTGTCACACGAAGTCCGTCACAACAGGAAGACGATAACTAATTTATTATCTCCCCTTCTCTTCCTCCCTCTCTCGAAATTTCTTCACTTTCTCTTCTTCCTTCTCCTCTTCTTTGCTTTCTCCCCCTCTTTCTCCCCTCTCCTTCCTACTTTTCTGTCTCTCCTTCTCCTTCAATTCCCACTCTCCCCTCTTGACAAATGTCCTTGCCTTCTCGTGCAACTCCATCGTCTCTTTCTCTAGTTTCATCTTCTGTTCCCTAGCTCTTTGCAATTTCCTCATTTTCCTCACTGATCTACCAAACTCGTCCTTGGGTACCTCCCTGACCATCTCTTGCCTCTTCTCAAGAAGAAGTTTTTTTCTCCTCTCCAGCAGTGACCGAGGCTTAAACTCCAAGCTGTCCAAAAAAGAATCGTCCAAAAGCCCTTGCTCCTCGAGGATGGCCCTGTCCGACTCGGAGAGTGCCAGACGACAAGCGGACGTGTACGCGATGTATTCGGGCACTCCGGCAAACTTGAGGGTGGAGTAAATTTCCTCAGGGGAGTCCTTGACGGTGGCGCCGAGGCCTAGGCTTGACATGAGATCGTAGGTGTTAGTGTTGGGCTCGATTCCCTCTTCCCTGCCCATCTTGGAAAAGAGATCGGCAGCTCTCCTCCACGCCCCACCCATCTTGCAGCAGTCGATTACGGCATTGTAATGCCGAACGTCTGGGCGGACCCCCTGCTTCCTCATCTCACCCAGGACGAGGATCGCTCTATCTATTTCCGTCGGGACGGCGTTTTTGCAAGCGGAGATTATATTCTGGAAAACGAAGGCGGTCGGGACGAACCCTCTGGACACGTAGGAGGAGTAGGTCCGGAGAGAGCCTACCCAGTCGCCCTGGAGGGAGCACGAAGCGAAGATTTGGTAGTACTGCTTGGAGAGGTTAGAAGATGTCTCCTTCGTAACCGGTGTACGAGCGCAGATAGAGAGGGAAGATAGTGTCGATTCGAGGGCCGAGGGGAGCGTATCATTAGCTGACTGATTTTTTGTCGGATAAGCTGACTCATCTTTCTCAGCCTTTCGTTTCTCCTCTTCGATAACATCAATTATGGATTCAATTCTTTTGGCCTTCTCTCCGTCTTCTAGTCCAAGATTGACCTTGTGGGAAGATAAGTGATTGAGGAGCGTTGTCTTCTTGTCCCTCCCCTCAACAACCCGGTCAGCTCTCACAGGATTGGCGTCCCTCTCCCGTACCCAGTTATCCCGTGCGATTCGGTATTCCAACCGTGCGAGCTGAAAGGTTGGATCGAGCTCCCCCTCAACATCCCCTGCTGAATCGATAAGCTCATGAAGTTGCTTGTTCAGCTCAACAGAGCCGTACGCGTTAAAGCTCATTGCGATACGGCGGAACTCTCCATTGATGCTGTGGTTGTGCCCGTTCTTTGACTGGAATTGTCTCGCAGACAAGCGAAGTAATTTGTCAACCTCACTCCTCCATCTTGTTCTATTATTGTATCCAAGCTCCTTTATCACATCGAACACCTCGTAGATCCGCTTCATCCACTCTGGATAGTATGCCTCAAAGTTGTTGAGCTTCAGGTCATACTGCAGCTTGAGTCGAGTCACAACGTCGTTCTTCTTTGCGAGTTCCTCCTGATAGGCTGTCGTCGTCCTCTCGTGATTGAGGCGTAAGTCACTGTGCACGTTCTTCAGAAACTCCTGGGACTCAAGAAATGAGGTGAATTGCTCAACATTGTAATCTGACTGGTTGGAATGTGACACAATCGCAGACTCAACAGACTTCTCCATGGCAGTGACCTTATCCATCAGTTGCTGATTACGGATGTAGGCAGGCACTTCACTTTTAACTTTCTTAACGACTGGCGCGGCCTTTGGGGGCGTATATATCTTCAACTTGGTTGTGTACTTCATGTCAGAGTCATAAGGAGATTTGGATGAGTGCCCCATCATGTTGCAGCCCCTAGGTGGTGCTTTAAGCTGAGAAATCGAGTTCCAGCAGTTCCAGCAATGCTGCTGGACAATTAATTGTGCTGCTGAGACAAGAAATTGTTGTAATTATCAATGAAAACGATAAATAGGCAAAACAACAACAACAACTTTCTTTTGTTCAGGGCTTTTTAAGAACATCTTTTTGGTGTATATAAGAGTGATTTACGGTATAACCTCTCGTATCCAACGATGAATAATCTCAATCTAGCCATAGAACAAAACATCGACCATGTTTACTTTGACCAGAACAGCATTGTGAGATTCCCAAATTTGCCTTGTTTGTGCCTTGGGACTGAAAGACGAAAAACCTTATGAAGATGGTGCATCCTTACTGTCAAGAACAATCGCAGGCAGCTGCCAAAGAATACGCATATTAAAAACCTATTCTCTTCCTTTAACTACTACGTCCCTTTCCCTCCCAACGGCATCCTCAAAGCAAGAACCCTACACAAGCTCAACAATAGCCATCTTGCTGTTGTCTCCTTGCCGGGGCATAGTCCGAAGCACTCGAGTGTACCCCCCATTCCTGTCTTCGTAGCGGCTGGCCGCATTCTCAAAAAGTGCATGGACAAGCTGCTTGTCGTACATCCATGCAATTGCCTGTAAATGAAAAATGAAAAAAAATGCGTTTGCTTCATTGTTAGAGCAGCCTGCCCACATGCAGAAAATTTTCTCTCGCACAGCCACTCACCTGTCGCCGCTGGTGGAGAGTCCCGCCCTTTGCAAGTGTGATCATGTGGTCAACATGCTTCCTGACCGCCTTTGCTCGTGCATGTGTGGTCTTGATGCGCCCGTGGCGGATTGTTTCTGTTGTCAGTGCCCTGAGCAATGCCTTCCGCTGGTCAGCAGGCAAACCCAATTTCGGTAGCTTCTTTCGGTGGCGCATACTTACAGCAGTAGACATTCGGAGAGGTGCAACGGCAGGGGCTGCGAGTGGAATTTAATGGCATTGTGGGAGGGGTTAGTGTGGTGGAGGAGGAGGGTGTGATGAAAAATGCTCGCAAAATGGGCGACATCACCGTAGCACATCCTATTTCCGTGCATCAGGGAGAACAGAACATCCCCCCTCATCCAAACCAGAAATAGAGAAAGAATGGCCTGGGGTACTCGCTAATGTCGAAGGAATTAACCACCGATGTGAGCGTCAAAAAGCGAGGTCGCCCAAGATATTGAGCATTAACGTACCGAAAAAAGCACTCGTACCACTCAAGAAGAGAGCGACAACCAGTAAGGAGGTTTTCAGCATTTTGCGGACAGAGTGGATCTAAAATAAAAATACTCGAATGGCTGAATCGGCCTGTGAGGGCAAATGTTAAGCTTCCTTCTCCATCGATAATTCGGGAGACTATTCAGAGATGAGAACCCTAATAGTACTTGTATCAGCTGTGGCTATTCATGGCTTTCTTACGTCACCTATTTCGAGTACAATTTCGACCGCCAATCGCCTCGTCAGCAGAACTTCATCTACCTGGGTAGCGCCCATTTCTACCAACCGACGATTGACGGTACCTTTTCCCGCTACTTCTGACGATATTTCATCTCAGGACAGTAACGGAGACGGTGCCGCTGATCTGGCTTACGCAGTATGGTGTGAGATGTTTGGGAAATCTTCCACCCCAGAAAAGTTCAATAACTTCAAGCGAAATTTTGCTATCGTTGCCCTCGACGACGCATTGGAGGTCAGCGAGTTTGGCGATCTTAGTGAAGACGATGCCACCGGAATGGGCGTGTCCGGAGTGCGTGCTGCTGCTGGTGCCCGCACAGTTTCTGATGGTGACGATGGATCGCCTGGAAGCAGCATAAAAAATTTGATGGACGAGGCTGTGGTTGCAGCGCGTGGTCAAATGGAGGCATCTCAAGCATTGGGAGATGCCATGAAAGAAATATCCGTTGAGGAGCAGCGCCTGGCATCTCAACTCGGTTTGAACTCTGTCCAAGAGTTGGAGGAATTCATCGACCAGCAGCAGGACGTTTCACTCTCAGATGACCCCGCTGCTGTTGTAATCGAGGATGTACTCGGGGATGCCGATGCGGATTACAAAGACGACGTTGCGAAAAAATCCTTCAGAGGAGGTGGTGTCACCGTTGCAGCCGTCGAGGAAGAGGAGAGTGTCTCTGAACTTGACACTGAATCTGTTGAGGCTGAATCTGTTGAGGCTGAATCTGTTGAGGCTGAATCTGTTGAGGCTGAATCCCTTCGGGCGTGGCGCGTCGACGAGATGCTTACTGAAATCTTAGAAAGGCAGGGTTATACCGACACTTTGGCCACGGATACTTCGGCCATCGACTCCTCTGCAACCGACGCGTCTTCGATTGACACTGCACCCGACGCGTCTTCGATTGACACTGCTTCAACCGATACTGCTTCAACCGATCCCGCTTCAACTGATACTACTTCCACTGATACTACGTCCACGGCTAATGTTCCGGATGATTTTCTTGGAACAGTGAAGTATCTTTTTGGGAAGGTGAATTCCAAAATCGATCTCGAGAACAAGGCTAAATCGCTGAAGTCGAAGGACTTGATGGAGGTCGTCGAAAAAGTGATTTCTACTGCTGCCGAAAAGGCCAACGAGATTGACGTAGAGGGTATACTGTCGGAGATAGAACTCCGTCGTATCGGGGCGGAAGAGTCGCTCATTGCTACTCGCCGCAAAGAAAATAGCGAGCTCAACAAGCTTCGCCTCGAGGCAGAAAGGTCTGGCGGCTCGGCGGAAGAAACCTATCGCGCCGAGTTGGCGAGGATCACCGCCTCCCGAGAAAGTGCAGACCGGGAGCTCAAGGAAAAATATGCCGCTGCTGTGGAGAAACGGCGAGAGGAGGCTGCCGCCGCACAGGAGGTTCGGCTTAAAGAACTCGCCCTGGTGGAAGAGCGTTTGGCCGAAGAGAGGGAGGCCAGGAAAGAAATTGAGGCGAAAAATCTCGAGGATATGCAGAAAGTCGAGCAAGAGCGCCTGGCGCTGAAGAAAAAAAACGAACAGGCGATTAAGGATGCGAGAGCACAACTGGAAAAGGAGAAAACCGCCAGGCAGAAGGCTCAAGATGCTGCCGCCGCAAAGGCCCGGGCCGAGATGGAGAAAGAGCTGCTTGGGATTGCCAGAAGCGACATGGAATTGCTCAATGCACAGGCTGCCGCTGACGAGGCAAGACGGGAGGCAAACTTTAGGGCGATACAGAAGGCGAACTTGGTTTCTAAGCCTCTTTTGACGAAGTCTGGGGGGAAGGCTAAGCAGAAAAAGAGTGCAGGGGCAGGAAATGTCGCTGCTGTGTCAGAGAGTGGCGTTCTCTCGGCTGTGTTTGGTGTCAAGAAGTTGTTTACTACAACGGAACCAACCAAAAACAGCAACAAAAAGCCGGTAGCGAAGGCCTCGACTGCTAAGCCGCTGGCCAAACCAACGCCAAAGCCTGCGCCCAAAGCTGTAACCAGGCTTGCACCAAAGCTTGCACCAAAGCTTGCACCAAAGCTTGCACCAAAGCTTGCACCAAAGCTTGCACCAAAGCTTGTATCTAAGCCTTCCTTGCGAGTTAAACCCCCTTCTTCACCCCCGCCTTCAGTCCCTGCAAAACCCTCAATTCCATTCCAGTTTAAATTGCCATCCCCCAAAAGTGCCACTGTTAAGAAGCAAGAGAAGAAATCTATCACAGCAAAATCGACAAAATTGTTGTCGACCAAGAAGGTAATTCCCAAGCCTTCCCCCGCTCAAAAACGTACGTCCACCAAGAAGGCCACCATTGAGGCCCCATCTGCCCCTCTTTTTAACTTCAAGTGGCCAGAGCTGAATGCGGGCGGAACGAAGAAGGCGGCGGCCGCCCCCGCTAAGAAATCGCCTTTTAGTTTCAAGAAGCCTTCCCCACCTTCTGCCAAAGCGCGCACCGTCAAGACGCCTCTCCCCAAGACGGTATCGGTGACAAAGAAATCGACGTTCGGTTTCAAGCTGCCCTCCCCGCCCACGGTAGCTGCCAAATCTTCCGGGCCTAAATCAACCAAGCCAAAAGTTCCTCCAAAGGGTGTACCAGCGCTCACGAGGTGGAAACAGAACCGCGACGGCTCTGTTACTGGGCGCATCACTGGAAGCAAGCTGTACGACGAGAATGACTTGATAACGACAAGCCCATTAACGACAAAAGGAAAGAAGGGAGAGCTCGTGAAGACTACCAGTGGCAGCAAGTACTGGTTGAATTAGGGAAGCATTAGTATCAAGCACTGTAGGAAAGCACAATTAAGTAGCATTAAGTAAGAGAAGGATCTTCTTCGCAGGAAAATGTTCTATTTCATAAATCAATGAACTACTCTATACTACTCTTCAATTCATTTGGCCGCTGGCCCTTTTCCCACCTTGGGACTAGGTGTTCTGGTGTGATAAGTATCACAAACTTTCCACGGCAGTTTCTTCTTCCTCATCATTTTCACCTTCGTCTTCGTCCCGGGTCTCATGGACATCGTCGACGAGGTCTTGTCCTGTTTCTCTCTCCTCGTGACGCTGTTCTTAATTTTGGTTTTGGCCTTTGCCGGCGCCTTGGTCAGCGGAACGTCCAGCCTGGCCTCCGCCTTGCGCGGGGGGCTTAGGACCTTAAAACACCTCTCGACAGCCCGCCTGATAAGGCTTACTTCCTTTTCCGCCTGGCGTTCGATTCGGCGCCGGATCGACGCTGCCAACCGGGTAGTGAGGTTAGTGGAGAGCACAGAGACGATGGAGGTCGGAGGAGAAGAGTTGGATTTTTTCGGCGTCTCAACGGTGGTCTGTACAATTCGAGGAGGACTGGGTATAACGGGATCTTCGGCCGGGACGAGGAGGGACGTCCCCACTCCTCTATCTTGCATCTCAGTCGAAACTACAGAATGGGGCTTATCGTTCTCTTCGTTCTTCTTCATTTCTAAAGCAATCCGTAAGTTTCTCTCTTCTTCCAACACTTTAATTGTCTTACCATGAGCTTTTTGTTGTTCGTGGAGAAAGCTCTTCAGACGAGATATTTCTGCTCTTGCAGCAGCAAGCTCATCAGATGGGTATTCGCTTTCATTACACTCATAGCTCTCATTGGTTTCTTTGCTATCTTTGCCATCGTGTTCTTGAATATCGCTCACAACATCATTTTCCTGGCAATCTTTATTGCCATCATGTTCTTGAATACCGCTCACAACATCATTTTCCTGGCAATCTTCGCTGCCAGCACCCCCACCGCCGTGTTCGTTGCCAGCACCCCCACCGCCGTGATCGTAGTGGCCTATATCTTCAATATCAACATCTTCGGTGTAAGAATGGGCAAGGGGTGCGGGTCGTTGAGGATGCGTTGGAGGACTTTGCACAGAAGGCGGCGGATCCGTCTGAGTAGAACAGTCAGCTCCGACCTCCCTCAACTTTACCAAATTTCTGCATTCCCTCCACCCTCTCTCCGCCTCCCTCACCCTCCCCTTCAGTTCACGGACTTCTCGTCCAAGTCTGGAGATTTTCACCTCGGCACCGCGGAGCGAGATTGACAAATGATACTCCGTTAAGTTTTGGGGAGAGAGGTGAGGAGAATATTGGTTCGTTTGTTGAGGTTCATGCTGCTCTTGATGAGGTTGTTGGTTAGAAGTTGTAGGTGACGGTGGAGAGGGGGAAGAAGGAGAGTGGGGGGAAAGCGGCGTGCGTGGTGTGACATTCATTCGATTCGATCTCTCACTTAAGGTTTAGGCGATGAAGGAGGCTCACAGGCATAATTTCTTAATTTTCTAAACAACTCCGTTGAGAATGCAAAGTTGTTAGTTTGTTGTTTGTACCGTAGGGGGGGTGCAAATGCAGACTCTTGAAGCTCTTTTACAACCAATTCTTTGCGACGAATATACAATTTGAAGCGGTGAATCTCTCACTAACAAGTACTACCAACAAGTAGTCGCATTAGAGAACGAACAAATATAAATAATACCTGGTAATCAAAAGATACCAAGACAAATAGAAACCTAAAATACCTTCTTGTTGTTGCTACTATCCATTGACCGCGGAAGGAGTCTCCCTCGTTAACAATTTATTCTACTGCGCGACGCGCGTGTCTTGCTAACGTAGGAAATTGAGCGCTCATCTCCAAGTCTTGCTACAATGTCAAATGCTGCCCCCTGCCCTTTCTGCACTTTCTTTCAATAATTAAGACCCTGGTGTTTGGTCACCACTCGAAGAAATCCAAACCATAAGCGCCTCGATTATTACCGAAATTCTGATCGACTCCCTTTAAGTTCGTCTTTATCTCGTCTTTTCGATCGACAAGGCGTTCACCAGTGTCTTTATCTGTGCTGATTCTCATGGAAGTGGCCTGGCTGTAATAGACAAAGTTGTCAGTGTTTGAAGAAAATGGGTTGTTGAGCAGCAGCAGACTAGCTAATATCAGCGCGATCGTAGCTGAGAGGCTAGGCGAGAAATCGTTGTCGCTGTCGACGTTAGCGGGCAATTCTGTGCTGCTCTCTTTTTCATTTCGCCCTGGGGAGGAAGGGTTAGAGCTACACAAGGAAGAAAATGAACATCCCCAAGAAGGCAATTTTATTCTTTACTCACATCCAAACCTATTTGCACCCCTCGTTTCATTGACTTCGATATTGCTGCCCGTATCACGACCACCATTTTCATCATCTTCCTCATTTCCACCTCCTGCTTTAAAATCATTTTTTTTATTGCTGAATGATAGCGGACGAATTCGGTACGAATTCCACAAGACCGGCGATATTCCTCTGCCAATCACCGCGAATCCGACAACAGCTGGACTTAACACCCCGAGAGCGACGAATATTGCCAAAATCTGCAGCCTCATTCACACAGGCAGAAGAACTAGTCCGGCGTTGGTGTGAAAAGGGTCTTCTGGTGATTTTTTTTCTTCTCGTAGGAACTGAGGTGACTAATATACTGAATATCTGGCGAGAACGCGCAAGATGAAAAGGGGACCTCTCTGCAAGCAAAAATGGCTCGAAGTTCGGATGTCCGAAGAATTGAGAAAAAAAACCTCGCAATGTTTTGTCGAAACAGAAGAAACCTCAACGTCGGCTTGTCCAATAGACAGTAGATAGCCATATCCACTTTTAATCAAGTTTGATTTACGGGAAAGTGGTCTCATTTCATCCGTTGCCCGTCTCTGGTGCCCATTCATCACATCATCATCCCATTGTCTTTGCCCTCGTTCACTTGACGTCGGCATGTCCTCTCCGCGAATGACTTCAGCAATTTGGGGCGTCGCTGGTGTAGCTGTTGGATTTTTCGTCCATAATTTATTTTACAGTTGCAGTGATGAGCAGCACCAAGATGAACATTCGCAAGAGCACTATGACCCCGATCACATCTCTAAAGTAGTGCTGGACTTCTGGTTTTCTTCATTTCCCTCTCCGTCACAATCTCATCGCTCTCTTTGGATGACCTCGAATGGAACAGCTGGCCAGCGCAGAGCTGATGAATCAATAACAGAGAAATTTCTCGATACCGTAGAAAATTTCGACGAGGAGTCTTGGTTTGACTCACCGCGACCGCTTTCTCCGCACGAACTCACAGTTCGTTTTGTGTCTGCCATAGTCTTGCTAGATCAGTTTCCTCGACACATCCACCGTCATAAGCCCGAGAACTCGCTCCCACCTCCAGAATCCACCGATTCGCTAGCACTCTCTATCGCATCGAAGTTCATTTCCACCGACTTACTGACTTCTCAGTTCCTCCCCACGTCCTACTTTGTTTTCTCGCTGATGCCATTCCGCCACTCTGCCAACGCTCACAAAGCAGCTACAACTGATGACAAGCTGCAGACCTTGAAAAAAGTAATCTCTCACGTCGATAGCCGGCAGGATCTGGAAAATTCTCACAGCGCGCTGTTGTCCCGGTTTCGGAAGGCGACGACTCGGCGACTACAAACCCTGCAAGATAAAATCCGAAACCACAATGTAGAAAGCAGTACAGTCGAATTCTCCGAGGCGGATATATTGGAAGAAGTAGGGTTCGAAGGGGACTACGACTGCCCCGCGTGGGGTAAAAACGACCTTGTGAAGTCCGTCGACAAGTTCTTCTCGCATTCCGACACGAATAATGTGAATTCATCGCTGGGGGTTGTGAGCTTGAGCGGTGGGGTTGATAGCATGGTGATAATGGATATACTTGTTGCGCTGAGGAAGAAACGCCCCGCAAAGTTCGGAAATATAACTTTGGTGGGAATTCACATCGACTACGGCAACCGCGCCGAGTCAAAGGCGGAGAGCGATTTCGTTGAGAGATGGTGCCACCAAAGAGGAGTAGAGTTTCGTGTGAGGAGGGTAGACGAGGTGAAGAGGGGGAGGGAAGATCGCAACGAATACGAGAAAAAATCGAGGGATATTCGTTATGGGATGTACAAGTTGGTTTTAGAGGAGTTTGACTGTGCAGGAACGGCCACTGGTGTAATCTTTGGGCATCATATCGGCGATGTGCAGGAAAATGTCATCACCAACAGCATGAAAGGAAGCGGTCCACTGAATTTGTCTGGAATGACCAGCTCCTCAATAATCAACAACGTACTCGTTTTACGTCCGCTTCTAAAACACACAAAAGAAGAGATCTTCCAGTACGCACAGAAGTTTGGTGTTCCGTATTTTAAGGACACTACACCAAGTTGGAGCACGAGGGGGAAGTGCAGGAACCAGCTCATCCCGTTGCTGAATGATATCTTTGGGGAAGGTTTCGAGAAAAATCTGAGCCATTTGGCCTTTGCCAGCGATGCTGCTAGGGAAATGATTTTAAACGAGGTGTTACAACCGTTCAACGATAAGGTTGCTTACTACCGCGATACGCACAGCTTCAGCTTTGATGCAGTTGCGCACAGGGGCAAGAGCGAGTTTTTCTGGAACACTGCCTTAACAGATCTGCTGCATTCGCATGGGCTGGGGATGATCGGGAGCGAGGCGATCAGATACGCTCTGAAAAAATTAAATGGTATTTTGGAAAAAGGAAAGCCCGGCTCTAAACTTGCCCTTCAGAACGAGTGGATCAACATGAGACCTGATTACAAAGTGTTTTTGAGGGCTTCAGACGGTCAAATGTTTGTGTTCAACTGGAGGTATTTCCCCAAGACACGGAAGCAAAATTCTTGGCATAC
>ENA-OWPI01002939-OWPI01002939.1-marine-metagenome-genome-assembly--contig:-NODE-2939-length-15235-cov-2.830716_pt1 | contig 15235 bp, 17 predicted proteins | sample MGYA00238138_ERZ651775 | MGnify/ENA primary metagenome ERZ651775 (study PRJEB26906, sample SAMN06265043) | marine metagenome | isolation source: Helgoland LTER site | place: Germany:Helgoland, sampling...
TTTTTGAACTTGTTTATCTCTGTTTCCTTCTCAGGTGAGCGCATTGTAGCAATAACATTCCATCCTTGTTGTTGAAAATGATAGGCTGTTGCTTTTCCAATTCCACTACTTGCACCAGTTATTAATATTGTCTTCATCTTTTTGATTTTTAAATTTTTAAGCCATCCAATTTGCACTTGCCCCAGCCGACACATCAATTACTTCTCCCGTAATTAAACTCATTTCTTCGTCAAAGAAACGGCTTATCATTATGCCTATATTTTCAGCTTTAAGCATACCAATTTTCATAGGACTCCATTGTTTCGCCATTTTATTTAATGCTTCCATTGTTGGATCTTGTGGCGACATTCCTTTTAAGAAATACTCATTATCGACTAACTTTGTGTCAACCAATCCTGGACAAATAACATTACTCGTAATATTTTCGGTTGCTATAAGTGAAGCAATACTTTTTGTCAAGCCAATAACGGCCCATTTTGTAGATGCATATACTGGAAAATAATTATTCCCCATTCTTCCTAATTGTGAAGACACGAAAACAATTCTTCCAAATTTTTGCTTACGCATTTGTGGCAAAACTGCTTGAACTGTTCTTATTGGACCTACTACATTTATGTCATTTACAACTTGTACTTCATTATCTGGAAAATAATCTATTAAACCTACTTGTGTAACGCCTGCATTTACAATTAAAAAATCTAAGCTACCAAATGTTTTTACAGCTTGACTAACAGCAGATTTTAATGATTTACTATTTCTAACATCACCTTTTATTGTTATACATTTTACTTCTTAGAAAAAACCTAACTTCTTTTTCAATTTTTAAGAATTTACTAGAAAAACATACTATAGGCTCTTCTAATTTATAAACATCTTGTAATGATTTAACCTTATTAGTTTTTAAATTATTTTTAGTATTTTTAATCAAGTCTCTAACCATTAAATCAATTGAATCTCTTATTATTTGATATATCAAAATATCTTTATTATTATTTTTAATATTAATTATGTTTATCAAGGGTAAGTTAATATTTGAATAACAAAATTCTACATACAAAATATAATACAGATTATAATCTAGTAAAATATTCCAAATATAGGGGAATTAACTAATGACTTACACATTTCTTAGAACAACCATCTTTTATATTATGTCTTTATTATTATGCGCAGAACTCTATGCTGCTGTGAATATTGTCGAATGTGAAGACAAAAATGGTGAACGGAGTTTCCAAAAAACATGTCCTCCTGGACTGACTAAAGTAGGCGATAAAAAAATAAATACTGGCAAAAGCTTAAAAAGTAAAACAAAAAATATTAAAGCTATAATTTATTCAATTCCTGATTGTGAATCGTGCATTGAAATACGTGAACTCTTAAATGTTAAGAATGTTTCAATCGAAGAAAAAAATATAGACAAAAATTTGGAATTACAAAAAGAACTAACTGATTTGTCTGGCTCATTAAAAGTTCCAACAACTATCATAGGAAACAGTATACTCACCGGCTATAATCGATCAGATTTTATTAATGCTCTTAAAAAAGCTGGGTATACAGAAGACCCTTAGGCTGACTTTTTATTGAATCAATTCTTTAGGTAGTGAAAAAACAACTCTTTCAGTGATCCCTGGATTTTCTTCAACCATTGAGGCGCCCCACTTTTTAAGTTTGGTAATCACTTCTTCAACTAAAATTTCTGGAGCAGATGCGCCAGCCGTTAAACCAATATTTTCTTTTCCATCAACCCATCCTTTTTTTATCTCAGACGCATCGTCTATCAGATAGGCTGGAACACCCGCTTTTTGTGATAATTCCATCAAACGAGTAGAATTTGAACTATTTGGAGAGCCAACAACCAGAATTAAGTCGCATTTTGAAACTAGATTTTTAACTGCATCTTGACGGTTTTGAGTTGCATAACAGATATCTTCTTTCTTAGGACCGTCTATTTTAGGGAAACGTTTCCGTAATGCATTTATCACCTGAGCTGTATCATCCATCGATAATGTCGTTTGTGTTACAAATGCAAGAAACTCTGGATTTTTGACTTTTAGTTTCCATACATCTTCGACTGATTCAACCAAGTACATACCACCACTTCCATTTTTTAGTTTATATTGACCTATGGTTCCTTCGACTTCAGGATGTCCCTCATGTCCAATTAAAATGCATTCTCTCTCTTCATCCTGATACTTACCAACCTCCATGTGCACCTTAGTTACTAAAGGACAAATCGCATCAAACACTCTCAAGCTTCGATGAGCAGCAACTTCACGCACTGCTTTCGAAACACCATGGGCACTAAAAATAACAGTTGAGTCATCAGGGACTTCATCTAGTTCTTCAACAAAGACAGCACCTTTATCACGTAGTGAATTTACAACATATTTGTTATGCACTACTTCATGGCGAACATAGACTGGTGCTCCAAATAGCGTTAAAGCCCGTTCGACAATCTCAATAGCACGGTCTACACCAGCACAAAAACCACGTGGGTTAGCAAGCAATATTTGCATTTAATTTTATCCTATAAACATATTCAGTGATTATTGCTTTACAGAGCAATAATTAAGTATAGCAAACTATCAATTTTCAATCTCTGCCTCTTTTAAAAATAGACTATCAATAATTAACATTATTGCACCTATTGTAATAGCGGAGTCAGCAATATTGAAGGCAGGCCAAAACATATCTCCATAATAGACTTCAATGAAATCGATGACGTAACCTAGAATTATTCTGTCACAAACGTTACCGATTGCCCCACCCAAGATCAATGCCAAAGCAGTCAATAACCAGTATTTATTTTTTGGCAAACCATTCATCCAAACAATAATCACAATGCTGACCACACTTGCGATGCCAATAAAAAACCATCGCTGCCAACCACCTGCTTGGCTTAAGAAACTAAATGCAGCTCCTGTATTATGCATCAGAGTCAAATTGAATCCAGGGACAATAGGGATTGGCTGATACATTGACAATACATGTGAGGCAAAATATTTTGTCACTTGGTCAAGAAGAATTATTACTAATGACAGAGTCAACCATTTAAACATCGCTAAAACTCGCAATTCAGTTATTACTAATATTTTCAATACAACGAACACACAACTCGGGATGTACTTCATCTGAACCTACATCCTCTCGATGATGCCAACAGCGGATACACTTACTATGTTCTGATGCTAACACATGAATATATAAACCGGGCACTTCAGACTCTATAGCCTCTGAAGGTTTCTCGGAAACATCATATATACGTGCATAAGAAGTGATCAAAACAAAACGCAGTTGATCGCCTAATGATGCAAGTTGTTGTTTGATCTCATCATTACAATAGAGGTCGACTTCCGCATCTAATGACGAACCAATCTCGCCATCAACACGCAAAGTTTCTAGTTTCTTATTAATTTCATCACGTATAAGAATAATCGCATCCCAAACAACTTTGCGCTGTTGCGCGTCTGCCTCATTTATTTTTAACGAATACCAACTCTCTAAAAAGACGGAATCACTATGCTTACCGGGAATACAATTCCAAATTTCATCAGCAGTAAAACTTAGAATTGGCGATAACCATCGGACCATCATTTCTATAAGATGATACATCGCGGTCTGTGTTGACCGTCGCATCAAACTATTTTCGGGTGATGTGTACTGTCTATCTTTAACAATATCGAGATAAAAACCACCCATTTCGACCACACAAAATTGATGCAACATTTGATAAATCGAATGAAATTCATAATTATTATAAGCAATGATGATTTCTTCCTGCAGCTGTAAAGCATGTTCAACTGCCCATTTATCAATTTCCAACATATCTGCGTAGTTGACAGTATTTTTTTCAGGGTCAAAGCCGTTAAGATTAGATAATAAATAACGCGTCGTATTACGAAAACGACGGTATGCATCTGACATACGTTTGAGAATTTCGTCAGACACACTCATCTCGGTACGATAGTCGGTAGCAGCTACCCATAAACGCAAAACATCCGCACCTAAAGCATTCATGACTTTTTGAGGAGCGACGACATTACCCTTGGATTTAGACATCTTCATACCCTTAGCATCAACAGTAAAACCGTGAGTTAAAACACTACGGTAAGGCTGTTCACCATTATTCATTGCAACTGAAGTAAGTAATGAAGATTGAAACCAGCCACGGTGTTGGTCAGAACCTTCCAAATAAAGGTCAGCGGGAAAGTCTAATCGCTTATCATTATTTAATACTGAAAAATGTGTAACACCTGAATCGAACCAGACATCCAGGGTATCTGTCACCTTGAAGTATTGTTCTGATTCATCACCGAGTAATGTAGCTGTATCTAGATCAAACCAAGCATCAATACCCCTCTCTTCAATCAAACTGGCTGCTTTTCTAACCAACTCTCCTGTATTTGGATGTAATTCTTGTGTTTCACGATGTATGAACACAGTGATGGGAACACCCCATGTACGCTGACGTGAAATACACCAGTCTGGACGACCTTCGACCATACCTTTTATACGTTCTTCACCCCATGAAGGTAACCAGGTTACATTCTTAATCGCTTCCAATGTTTCACTTCGTAAACCATTAGCATCCATACTGATAAACCATTGCGGTGTCGCACGAAAAATAATAGGCGTCTTATGTCTCCAACAATGAGGGTAACTATGTAGTAATGTTGCTTGATGCAACAAGTTTCCTCTATCTACTAATACACTCAATACTGAAGCATTAGCTTTAAACACGTGTTCACCAGCAAAAAATTCCGTGCTGGGTAAGAAACAGCCATTGTCACCAACGGGGTTATCGACTTCGAGACCATAGCGAAGTCCTATAATATAATCATCTTGTCCATGTCCTGGTGCCGTATGAACGGCACCAGTTCCTACTTCTAAAGTCACGTGATCACCTAAAATAATAGGCACTAGACGATCATTGAATGGGTGTTGCAGATTAAGGCCTTCAAGCTTTGAACCAACACAAGTGCCCAATACTTTATAATCATCAATACCATAACGAGACATAACATCTTCATATAAGCCAGCTGCTAAAATCAATGCTTCATTTTTATTTGATACTAATACATATTCATATTCAGGATTCAAAGCCACAGCTTGATTAGCTGGTAAGGTCCAAGGTGTTGTTGTCCAAATCACAATAGAAACTGATTCAAACTTCGCATCGACTCCAAAAAAGCTCGAGAGTTTTTCTTCTTCGGTCGTTCTAAATCGGACATCAATAGCGAAAGATTGTTTATCTTCATATTCAACTTCTGCCTCAGCTAATGCTGAACCACAATCGGTACACCAATGTACTGGTTTAACACCTTTATGTAGATGTCCTGCGTCAATTATTTTTCCAAGTGAGCGAACAATATTTGCCTCAGTTTTAAAATCCATCGTCAGATAAGGATTTTTCCAATCTCCCAGGATACCTAATCGAATAAAGTCTCTGCGTTGATTATTAACCTGCTTGAATGCATATTCACGACAAGCATCACGAAATTTATCAGGTTCTATTTTTACACCTGCCTTACCGATTTTTTTTTCGACCTGTAATTCAATTGGCAAACCATGACAATCCCAACCGGGAACATACGGCGCATCTAAACCATTCAAACTTTGTGATTTAACAATAATGTCTTTAAGTATTTTATTAACGGCATGACCAATATGAATATCTCCATTGGCATAAGGAGGACCGTCATGCAAAATAAATTTTCTGGCGCCTTCCTTGCTTTTGCGTATTTTTCCATACAGGTCATTTTCTTGCCACCTCTTCAACATCTCAGGTTCTCGATGGGCAAGATTCGCTTTCATAGGAAACGTAGTTTTAGGTAAATTAAGTGTGTCTTTATAATTCGTCATTGCTCAATATATTTTTTATCATTTCATGTGTTTTTTTAAACTTATTCTAGTATCTTCAATATCTTTCTTTATTTGTTTTATCAATTCTTCTTCCGAGATAAAATCACTATCTCCACGTATTTTTTCGAGCAATTCAACCTGCAAATGTCGACCATACAAATCATTTTTATAATCTAAAATATGCACTTCAAGTATGTCATATTTGCCTTTAAATACAGGTCTTGACCCTACATAGACAATTGCATCTAACGTTCTATCTTCAATGCCATGAACACGACCAGAGAATATACCCACCACTGGTGAGAAGTACCGATGTAATTCTATGTTTGCTGTTGCAAACCCAAGTGTCCTTCCTCGTTTATTTCCGTGCACGACACGCCCACTAATCCTATACGGCCTTCCAAGTAGTTTGCTCGCTTTATCCATTTCACCATTCGCCAGTGCCTTACGAATCAAGGTGCTGCTCACTCGTTCACTTTTGCAGCTTAGAGTATTCGTCGTCTTCACCTTAAATCCCTTTTCACTAGAGATATCGACCAGGTAATTATAATTGCCTTGTCGATTTTTACCAAAGTGAAAATCATCACCGATAATCAATTCTTTAACCGCTAACGCCTTTAACAAAATATCATCAACAAACTGTTCAGCAGATAGATTAGCAAATTGTTGATTAAACCTAAGGCAGACCACTCTATCAATATTATGTCGAGAAAACTGCTGAAGTTTTTCACGTAAGCGAGTCAACCGTGACGGTGCTTTTCCTGGAGAAAAAAATTCAATAGGCTGTGGTTCAAATATTACGACTGTTGATATTAAACTTGTTTCTCTTGCAATTTTTTTTAATTGCTCCAAAACTTTTTGATGGCCTAAATGAACACCATCAAAATTTCCAATCGTAGCAACGCAGTCTTTTCTATACTGCTGTAAATTATGAAGTCCGCGGATGTATTCCATTAATATTTAAATTTCGTGAATTATACCGATCAGTACTGCGTTGTCATTTTCTGCCAGCGAACACCAGTAACCCAAAGAACAGAAATATAGCAACTCGCGCCAACCATTATTCCTAGAGTCAATTGACCTATCCGCTGCATCATGTTCCAGGCAAACCATTCTTCTGACCCTGCTACGGTATAATGAATCAAACAAGCCATGGTACTAACTGAGATAATAATTTGTAGACTAAATTTAAACCAGCCTGGTTTTGGACGATAAACACCCTCTTTTCTTAATAACCAATATAACAAGATAGCCTGCAAAATAGCAGACATCGATGTTGCTAATGCTAGACCAACATGTGCCAATGGACCAACTAGAAGGAAGTTAAGTCCTATGTTTGCTATCATAGCGAATGCGCCAATCTTCACTGGTGTTAGTGTATTTTGCCTAGAAAAAAACCCCGTCACAAAGACTTTAACTAAAATAAATGCGGGCAGACCAAGCGAATAAGCCAACAAACTATTCCCTGTCATGATGGTTGAATAGGCTGTAAATTCACCATATTGGAACAAAGTTGCCAAAATAGGAATAGCAAGCACGGCTAGGCCTATCGCCGCAGGAACTGCAATCACAAACACCCAGCGCAAGGCCCAATCCATCATGCTAGAGAATTTTTCCGTTTCATTTTTTGCATGTTCGCCAGATAAATTCGGTAACAAGACTGTCGCTAAAGCGATTCCAAAAATACCGAGAGGAAATTCAATCATTCGATCCGAAAAATACAACCAGGAAATACTACCATCTACCAAATTAGATGCGAAAATGGTGTCTACCAATAAATTCATTTGTACAATTGATACTGCAAATAGAGTTGGTAACATCAATTTCAATATTCGAGTAATACCCTCCTTATCCCTTTTTAATCCGGGTCGAGGAAATAAATTAAGCCGCATCAAAAAGGGGAATTGAAATAATAGCTGAGCAACGCCAGCAAACAGAACACCCCACGCTAATGCTTTTATTGGCACATCCATCTTTGGTGCTAACCAAATTGCGCAACCAATCAAAGAAAGATTGAGTAAAACAGGTGTAAAAGCAGGAATCGCAAATTGTTTATAGGTATTTAGAATACTGGTGGCAAAAGCCGTCAATGAAATAAATAGAATGTATGGAAACGTGACTTTCAACATGTCAGCAGCAATGACATGTTTAGCATCTTCAAAACCTGGGGCAAACACCGTGATAATTAAAGGTGCGGCAAACACACCCAATAACATCACAACAAATAAAACTAAGCCAAGAGTCGCAGAGGTCTGATCCACCAAAGCTTTGACTGAATCACCATCGCGTTGCTCTTTATATTCAGCTAATACAGGAATAAATGCTTGTGAAAAACCACCTTCTGCAAATAGACGTCGTAAGAAATTAGGGATACGAAAAGCCACAATAAAGACATCCAATCCAACCCCAGCACCAAATAAACGCGCAATAACAACATCCCGTATTAAGCCAAAAATACGTGATATAGTGGTCATTGCTCCAACTATGAAAGTAGATTTCAACAGTTTACGGCTCATTTGAGTACTCTCATCATCAATATCAATGTTAAAAAAATAGGCTATCTAGTTGTTTTTTATTCTTATTAAGTTAGCGCCAGAAAGGATATCATATCCTGACTGAAGCATTGACAAATTGCCTCAATATCCGCATCATGACGCGCCTTTAGGTAATGAATCAGGAGTTTGAAGAGTGGCTAATATTGCATCTGCAAAAAAACGTGCGCGTCAGAGTGAAAGATTGCGTCTGCACAACGCGAGTCATCGTTCTATGTTACGTACTCAAATAAAGAGAGTCGTCAGCGCAATCGAATCAAAAAATAAAGAAGCAGCTCAAACGGCTTATCAAACTGCCGTACCTGTCATCGATGCGATGGTCTCAAAAGGTATCATTCATAAAAACAAAGCTGCCAGACACAAATCACGTTTGAATAGCCATGTGAGGGCACTCTAAGACACAATCCATCACTATTTAATAAATATTTATATGTACATCTAATATATGCCTGGTTGAAAATTTAACGTTAGAACAGAATCAAATTATCACGATGTATTAATTCATCTTCATCAAGTTGGCCTAACAACTTTCCGATTTCTTTATTAGATTTGCCCATGATTAATCTAACTTGTGCGGAATCATGATTCGTTAATCCTCGCGCTACTTCATTACCCGAACTATCAATACAAGAAATTATTTCACCGCGTTTAAATTCACCACAAACAGCACTAATACCAACAGGTAACAAACTTTTTCCATTTTTTGTTAAGGCAATAACAGCGCCTCCATCAAGCGTAACGGCACCCTGCAAATAGGATTGATTTGCCAACCATTGTTTTCGTGCCGTTATAGGCCCTTTATTTGTCGTCAGTAATGTGCCTACATCTTCACCATTTGACATCTTGACTAGACAGTTTTGAACATTTCCTGATGCGATAATAGTTTGCGTTCCTGACCTGGTTGCAATTACCGCAGCTTTCAATTTAGTACGCATACCACCCCTACCTAAACTACCTCCATCGCCAGCATAATTTTCTAATACTTTATCTCCTGCTTTCGCTTCTTTAATTAATTCTGCTGAACTATCTAATATGGGGTTAACGGTAAATAAACCCTCTTGATCTGTTAGTAAAACAAGTAAATCTGCATCAACTAGATTTGCCACTAACGCTGCCAAAGTATCATTATCTCCCATTCGAATTTCATCGGTTGCGACCGTATCATTTTCATTTACTATTGGTGTGACACCTAATTTAAGCAGGGTTATTAAGCTTGTACGTGCATTCAGATAGCGCGCTCGATCGGCTATATCATCATGCGTTAATAGAATCTGTGCCGTATGTTTGCCGTATTTTTGGAAACAGACTTCATAACCTTGAATTAGTCCCATCTGTCCTACTGCAGCAGCGGCTTGTAATTCATGAATGACCTTAGGCCTTGTTTTCCATCCCAATCGTGCAACACCTTCCGCCACTGCTCCAGATGAAACAATAACTATTTCAATACCTCGCACATTTAGCTCAATAATTTGCTTTACCCAATTATCAAGCAACTCATGTTTAAGACCACATCCATTATCAGTCAGTAATGCACTGCCTATTTTCACAACCCAACGCCGTGTGTCTTTTATTTTTTTTCGATCGTCACTCACTTGCCTTGTCCTGACTTACTATCCAATCATGTATTGCATAAGTTAACTTCTTGCAGCCGTCTTTTGTTACAGCTGATATAACGAAGATCTTATTTTCATATTTCAATTTAGTCTGTAACTCTTCTATCAACTCATCAAACAATTCAGCCGGTAAAACATCAGACTTATTTAAGACTAGCCAACGTTCTTTTTGTGAGAGCCCCTCATCGTAACGCTTCAATTCAGCTTCAATCGTTTTTATATCTTTAAATACCTGTTCTGGATCATTACTGGCATCAACAATGTGTAACAATAAATTTGTTCTACTTAAGTGTTTTAAAAATTCTATTCCGAGTCCAGTTCCATCTGCAGCACCCTCGATCAAGCCAGGTATGTCTGCAATAACAAAACTCTTTTCAATATCAACTCTGACGACCCCTAAGTTTGGATACATAGTGGTAAATGGATAATCCGCAACCTTAGGTGTAGCAGAAGATACCGCACGTATAAAACTCGATTTACCTGCATTAGGAATACCGAGAAGTCCAACATCAGCCAAGACTTGTAACTCTAAGCGTAAATTTCGAGACTCTCCAACTGAACCTTTAGTCGTTTGTCTTGGCGAGCGATTAATACTACTTTTAAATCGTGCATTTCCTAATCCATGAAAACCACCTTGTGCTACTAGTAATTCTTCAGCGTCATTGACTAAATCCCCTATTAATTCATCAGTATCATCATCATAAATCAATGTTCCTGAAGGTACTTTAATATACAGATCATCTGATTTTTTACCTATACGATCCCGTCCTGCCCCAGGTTGTCCATTCTTGGCACGATACAATCGGCTATGTCGAAAATCTACTAATGTATTCAACCCTTCGTCTACTAAAAGAAAAATACTGCCACCATCACCACCATCACCACCATCAGGACCGCCTTTAGGAATAAATTTTTCACGACGAAAACTGAGGCAACCATCACCACCCTTACCAGCTTCGACTCTGATTGTTGCTTCATCAACAAATTTCATAATTTAAAACATTACCTTGACTAAATAACTGTATGATATTTTGATGTCCTAAATAAAAAAACCCCGCCAGTGGCGGGGTCTTTTATTAAAAAGAAACTAATTAGACCTAGGCCGCAACTACATCTACAAATGTGCGGTTTTTAGGTCCTCGCTGATTAAACTCAACTTTACCTTCTACCACTGCAAATATCGTATGGTCATGTCCCAAGCCAACGTTTAACCCTGGATGATATTTAGTACCTCGTTGACGAATAATAATATTACCAGCATCAACCTGTTCACCACCGAATTTTTTGACACCTAAGCGCTTGGATTGTGAATCACGTCCATTTCTTGTACTGCCACCTGCTTTTTTATGAGCCATTATTACACTCCAATTGTTAACTTGTTGCTATTTTGGTTATTGAAAGTTCGGTATAGGCTTGGCGATGTCCCATCTGTTTACGATGGTGCTTACGACGTCGAAACTTTATAATCTTTATCTTGGGACCTCGACCATGGCTTTCCACTTTAGCACTCACCTTGGCGCCTTGTATCAATGGTGTCCCGACAGTGACGTTCTCGCCGTCGACAAGCATTAGCACATCATCAATATTTATATCTTTGCCTGCTTCAGCATCAATCTTTTCGACTTTGAGCTTATCGCCCGTTTCTACCTTGTACTGTTTGCCACCGGATTTAATTACCGCGTACATCTTGATTCTCCATACTTTACTTAATTATATACATTCAACAAAGGGTAAAGATTCTAAGAAATTCAACAGGTGGTGACAAGGTAAGAATGTTAAAATTTGATAATATCCTTGAAATAAACGCATTTAAGCAGTAATTTTATCCCAAACCTATAAGATTTCAGTAATTTACATATATATACATAAAACGTGAAACTAAACGACCCAATTGCTGAAAAATGTAAAATCATTAATATTGAACATATTCGAGAGCTTGTCGAAGCAGACATGTTGCTTGTCAACAGCTTAATTGAAAAAAGTTTATATTCTGAGGTTGAGCTTATTGACCAATTGAGCCATTACATTATTAATAGTGGCGGTAAACGTCTACGTCCCGTTGTTGTTCTATTGAGTTCACGAGTTTTTTCGTATGCAGGAAATCAACATATTAATTTAGCAGCAATTATTGAATTTATCCATACCGCGACTCTATTGCATGATGATGTGGTTGATGCTTCATTACTAAGACGTGGTCATGCGACGGCCAATCAGCGTTGGGGTAATGAGGCGAGTGTATTGGTTGGGGATTTCGTCTATTCTCGAGCATTTCAAATGATGGTCAATATTGATTCTATGTGTGTTATGAAAATCCTCTCCGAAGCGACTAATACTATAGCGGAAGGTGAAGTCCAGCAGCTGATTAATCGTCACGACCCGAAAACTAGTAAAGAAAACTACCTAAAAGTCATCCGAGATAAAACTGCTAAGTTATTTGAAGCCGCAGCACGTTTAGGCGCAGTCATTTCACATAGTACAGAAAAAGAAGAACAAGCGATGGCGGCTTATGGTCGACATCTTGGTACTGCATTCCAGTTAATTGATGATGTATTTGATTACAACTCTTCTCCCGAGGAACTTGGTAAAAATATTGGAGATGATCTTGCCGAAGGCAAACCTACACTGCCATTGTTATATGCCATGTGGCACGGCAATGAAGCTGAAACCAAAATAATTCATAGCGCTATAGAAAATGGTGGGCTTCAAAATATTGATCAAATTAAAGCCGCTATAATCTCTACTGGCGCGATTTCATACACAGAAAAAATCGCTAATGAAGAAGCCGAGTTAGCAATTAATGCTATTAAAGATTTACCATCTTCCGAACACCTTGATGCGCTTAAAAATTTGGCAAAATTTTCAGTAACCCGACAATACTAATCTCCTTCTAGTTACTACATGATGTAGCTCGGTTTTGATTATGTATGATCTTTGTGACACATAGATAGAAATTTATTTGACCTTTTAGATGCTAATATAGTTAATAACTTAGCTTTTATGATTTTTTCATAGTCTGTCATAAAACTGATGTAATAAACTCGAACGATTGTGTGCATTGCGTAGCTTTATTATTATATCCTCCAATAAAACTGCCGAATGTATAGTTGGTCATGGTCTTAAAATACAAGTTAATGAAATGAACTTAATACAAATCACCGCTTCATTATTGATAACTGTATTAGCATCAATTTCTGTTAATGCAGATCAAAATGACCCGCGTTTGGATAAATTATTTTTTAATCTCACGGTAAATTCAGATTTAAAGCTATCATATCAATTGACCAATGAAATATGGCGTATATGGTCAATCCATAATAAAAAAGAAATTAATATTCTTTTTAGTAATGCTGGAAAAGCAATGTATAAACAAGATTATGAAACGGCATTAAAATCTTATAACGAAATTGTTGTCCTAGCGCCCAACTTCGCCGAAGGATGGAATAAACTTGCAACCGTTTATTTTTTAATGGGTGATTATAGCGCTTCGCTTGCTAATATTGAAGAAACGCTCAAGCTAGAGCCCCGTCACTTTGGTGCGCTATCTGGTCGCGGTCAATGCTATTTCGAGTTACAAAAATTTCAATTCGCATTAGATGCTTTTGAAGAAGCCTTAGCAGTAAATCCATGGTTATACGACGTATATAAAAATATACAAATCGTGAAAAAGCTACTTAATCAGCAAGCATGAATTAATAATACTGCGAAAAAAATCATTCGTATTACCTCGTCAAAAACATTTCTAGTGACCTTAGTATTGATGAAATATCTCCACATTACCTTCATCATCAAAAGTGATGACAGCATAACGATCTAATCTACTACCCATTTCCATTCCAGGAGAACCAATCGGCATACCCGGCACAGCCAAGCCAAGGACATCTTTTCTTTCCGATAAGAATTTTTTTACATCATTAGCCGGAACATGTCCTTCTAGAACATAACCATTAACTATGGCTGTGTGGCAGCTTTTAACAGACTTGGGAATTCGATAGTGTTGCTTGACAGTATCCATATCATTAGTGTTGACTGATTTAATATCAAAACCATTCTTTTGCATGTAATTAATCCATTTATTGCAACATCCACAAGTAGCAGATTTATAAACTTTTATGACACTATTCGCATATACGTTGTTCAAAGTAATAAAATATCCTACAATAAGAACACATATTGAAACAGCGGCAATTTTAGTAAACGGTGTAATTCGATTCATCATTTAAGTGTGATACCCCGTCGCTCGATCAAATAAATCTGCAATCCAATAAAACTGCGCGCCAATTGCAGCAAATGGTAACAATATCCAAGTTATATTAAAGATCGCTAGTACAAGCACAATAATACAAAAATCGGCACGACTAAGTTTATGAACAATATAAATAAACCAGCTCCTCTTCGGCTTCACCGATAACATGCGCAATTTCTTGGCGCTGATTCAATGAAACCATATTTTCATCAAAGCCTGCTGTTCCGTATGCTGCATGAAACAAACCGGCGACTTGAAGTAGTTCACCACTCCCCCAATTTCTGAGCACACTCTCTGTACCTTTAAGATGAGACTCCAATGAACCATTGAGATGCTGAAAGTCACCAGCCCCCATCTCTTGGAGCGTTTCAAACTTATTCATAAATACTAATTTCCTTTAGATCGCATAACGCCGCAATCACGCGTTTGTCGCGTGCATTGCTTTGTTAGTGCTGGTTTGAACAGACATGCCAAGCAGTGCATCTATATGAACTAACGCGCAATCAAGAACTGTAAAACCACTATCATATCCATCAAATGCGAGGAAAAGGTCTGTTCCAGCTAAAACAACAGCCTCTGCACCCTGTTTTTCACACAAACCCTTTCCTATAGTGAAAAGCAATTCTCGCTGACGAGAATCGACCTTTCCCGTAGTAGCCATTTTCATATACTCATCATGAACAGCATCAATCTCTTGACCTAAAGGCACGACAATTTCTGTGGAAGAAATACCACCAAATAATTTTGTTTCCATGGAAATTCGATTTCCAAGTATCCCAACCCGTTGCAGCCCCCTTCTAGCAAGCTCAGACTCAAGCGCTGGAATTGCGTTGACTATAGGCAATGGGGATATTCTTTCAAATTCAGGAATACAAAAGTGACCGGCTATAGATGTAATTGCTATGGTCTCAGCCCCTGCTGCCTGTAGGCGTAGTGCCAGTTTACGAAATATTTCGGCTTGTTTA
>ENA-OWPI01002946-OWPI01002946.1-marine-metagenome-genome-assembly--contig:-NODE-2946-length-15199-cov-3.757241_pt1 | contig 15199 bp, 11 predicted proteins | sample MGYA00238138_ERZ651775 | MGnify/ENA primary metagenome ERZ651775 (study PRJEB26906, sample SAMN06265043) | marine metagenome | isolation source: Helgoland LTER site | place: Germany:Helgoland, sampling...
TTTGCATTAGTATTACATTATCGTCTCACTGTCAAGTTGGTTTAGCTTTATCCGCTCGTTCGTATCATTTTACTATTCTTTTAGGCTGCTGCTGATGAACAGGGGTCCGAGAACAAGAATTGTTGTGCTGAGTAACTTAATTACAACATGCAAGGACGGTCCAGCAGTGTCCTTAAAGGGATCACCGACTGTGTCCCCTGTGACTGCAGCCTTATGAGCTTCGCTGTTCTTCCCTCCGAAGTTTCCGAGCTCGACGTACTTTTTGGCGTTGTCCCACGCTCCCCCCGTGGTGTCGAGGAAGAGAGCCATAAGGATTCCTGTGACAGTGCCAAACATCAAGTAGCTAGCGAGAACCTCTGCACCCAACAATGGTCGGTCGGTGTATTCCCCAACAAAGCGGAAAACTAATCCAACGGCGACCGGCGTCAGCACACAAATGCAGCCTGGGTATCGCATCTCCTCTAATGCGGCCTTGGTGACCAAACTGACGCAAGTCTTATAGTCAGGCTTCGCCTTGTATAGCATGATGTCAGGGTTTTCTCTGAACTGCCTTCGCACCTCCAAGACGACTTGGTGTGCTGTCCGTCCAACAGCGCTTATGGCCAGACCCGTGAAGTAGAAGATGATCATAGAACCGATCAATCCGCCTATGAGGACCTCTGGGACGGCGATGTCGACCACTTTGAACTCTCTGCCTGCAAATGCACTGAACTCGTCCATGAAGGCCCCAAAGAGAAGGAAACAGGCCATCGCGGCAGATCCGATGCTGTACCCTTTGGTTACTGCTTTCGTGACGTTTCCAGCCGCATCGAGGCGGTCCGTGGCGTCTCTAACGTGCTCCGGCTGCATGCTCATCTCGGCAATTCCTCCAGCGTTGTCAGCGATGGGGCCGTAGTTATTCATGCTCAAAATGTAGCAAGCAGTGCTGAGCATACCCATAGTCGCTACGGCGGTACCAAACAAGCCTGCATTGTGGCCATCTCCTATGCCAGTGGTCCTCCCAAGGTGATACGCGGACAAAACAGCAACACTAACGATCAAAGTCGGTATGGCTGTGGCCTTCATTCCGACACTCACACCGACGATGATATTGGTTCCATGGCCAGTTGTCGACGCCTCAGCTATGCTCCTGACGGGTGAAAACTCGTAGTCAGTGTAGTACTGCGTCGAGAGCACGATGCCATAAGCGCACCCCATACCCGTCAGCCCACAGAGGAAGAACTTGAACCATGCTCCATCATACCCCGGAACAGATAGCAACCACCAAGTAATGATGAAGAAGCCTACGATCGAGAGACCGACGGCGGCCCTGTAGCCTTTTTGTAACTGGTGCATTGGGTTCATGTCGGGCCTATCAAGACCGCCAACGAAGACGATTCCGGCCGAAGAAACAATGATGTCCATCCCATGCACGACCAGAGGGAAGAAGAGGAACTTGGTCAACACAGTGCCTTCGAGGCCGGCCTCAGAGCAAAGGGTAGAGGCAAGAATCATTGCTCCAATGATTTCGGCCGCAACAGACTCAAAAACATCCGCAGACGACCCAACACAATCGCCAACCATATCGCCAACAAGGTCTGCAATAACTGCCGGGTTACGCGGATCATCCTCAGGAATGCTCTGCTCCACCTTCCCTACCAAGTCAGCTCCAACGTCCGCAGCCTTGGTATAAATTCCTCCTCCTAGCTGCATAAATAGCGCGACGAACGATGCGCCGAAGCCGTAACCTACCATGAGCATCGGAACATCGCCAGTACTGATGCTCCCGTTTGTCATGTAAAGCAGGCAAAACAAGAGAGTGACACCAAATACACAAAGCGTAATGTTCAAAACGGCAGAGAAAGCCCCGCCGCGAAAACATACGATCAAAGCCTCGCCATAGCTTCTCCTGGCAGCGGCAGCGACGCGGATATTGCTGTGGCTAGCACACCACATTGACATGTAACCCGACATGGCAGAGCAGACACATCCAAGAAGGAAGGAAAGGGAGGAAAGGAAGCCGAGATAACTGTTGCTCAGCGAATTGATGCTAGTGTCTCCGACTTCAGTCTCGTGCGAGGGGCGGAACAGGTAGCTGAACCAGATGAAGAATGATAGCGGGATCGCAAGGTAGAGGACAGCATTGTACTGCACTTTTAAGAAGCCAGCTGCACCTTCACGAATCGGGTCACTGACCCCCCTCATTTCCTCGGTGCCGTCGTCGCAAATCAGCACGCTCCGAGCCAAATAGATGGAGAAAATAGTGCCGTGAATGCAGCATCCAAACACCGTGATGAGGATTGAGACCATCGACGGAAGGATAAGAATGCTCACTATCTGAACAAGAGCCACAATGCTGGCAATCTTAGTGATGACATCAGTGGGAAAATTCGATAGAAAATAGTGGGCAAGTGGCCCTAGCTTGTGCAGTGCGGGGGAAGATTGAGCGTACGCACCGGGTCCAAGACCAAGACCAACATTGGTGGATGTTTGTACAACTGAGTAAGTAGGCATCTGCAAGCCTCCCGAAGAGCCACCACTTTGGGGGGTTCCGCCACCCCCCTCCATGTCTAGTGCTGGTCCCGGCCCCTCTACAATGTTGGGGTTCATCGGGGTGGAAGTCGTTCCCCGGCGCATGGTGATGAACTGAACTGAACTGAAATAAGGAGAGTTCGTTGGGGAGAGATTCACAGTGAATCGGCTTAGAAATACTTATTTTTTGTCTTCAGAGCGATCAATAGCTGCTGCTTTCTGGTCGATTCTTGATCAACGAGGTGAACAAGCCAAACTCGGTGAGGAATGATGCTGAGAGGCCACTCAATTATGCAAACGAATGAGGTGAGATAAAACCTCTTGATTTTTGGGCAGCCTCAAGAAAAAGACCCACAGCTCCGTATTAACACCGCACGATAACAAATAAACATCACAGGGTCGATCATTGTGCTACAGCTGATAGGCACTAGCATTATCATTCATGTAGAACAAGGAATTGCGACACTTCAGGCCTCAATCTGTTGTCGCTAACAATTTGGATTGTCATGAAATCACTAAAATAAACACCATAACAGTAGCTATCTAATATTCTCATTCAACAACTTCATTACACTCACCTTCGGTAGCACTGCCCTTATATAATAAAGTTCACATACTTGAATCATGTCTCAAATCATGAAACCAACGCTCAAAATAGGCAGAAAAAGCGATTATGCCTCTTGGCGCCGCGCAAAAGCATAGTTGTATGCGAGTGGGCGCGTTTTCGAGTGACCCCGTATAGTATTATGAGCTCCTGCCTAATATGAGCTACAAAAACGGCGGTTCGTAGACAACAACAAAATTTGGAGGCCTTTACTTTAGCGAAGCAATACCGCCTTCGATGCGAAGAAACTTTCAGTGCCTTATCATTTGTAGCATAATATGAAGCAATCGGCAAGCAAAATGTAGCCAAAAAAAACTACTTTTAATTTCACCTTAGAAAAGAAATCGATAGCTTATGAAATCGTAGGTCGAGTAGTCACATCCACCAGTGTTCTCGATGCTATGGAACCACTCTGGCGACATAAATTGGATATGCATCATAGCATCAGGATCTGGATCATGAGAAGGTTGCTCGAATAGAACTTCGTTATGTTCGTCGTAATACTTCTGGCCACATCCGCTGTCGCCCTTTACATCGGTTATCATAATGGAGGACAAACTGTGGGTATGAAATGGCTCTTTAATTTCTGGCAAAACTTGGACTAAGAGCACAGACACTTGGGAAGTTGTGTTGAGCACAGTATGCGAGTCTGGGGCAGCAACCGGTCCTTCAGTGCAGTCGTTCCACGGGTGAAAGGGGCTGCAATCTGTGGCGTTGAATTCACATTTTTTATGTTTTATTGTGACTTGAATGTCATTGAACATCTCTTGCGCTAAATCCAACTCTTCTGTAAAGAAGCTCTCAACAGATTTCATAGCGGACGAGATGCGATCTCGAGTCTCTTCAAGGTCGGTCGTACCACTGTCGTCACTCGAACAGTGGTACTCGTTTAAGAATGGGCAGAATCCTTCATCGAACCCCCAACCCCGAGGTGCTGCCAAGGAAGAGGCAGCGCACAGGACGAGAAGGAGGATGTTAGCTGAGATTTGCATCAGAATGCGGTTGACTGAGGAGGGAGGCGAGAGAAAATGTCGTGACTGAGCTGCATGAAGCAAATAAAATAATAAAAAAGAGAGAAGAAGATTTTGGGAGATGGCCGCTACTTCCTCCACCCCACTTCTCCTCTTATTTAAAACGTCGCCCGACTGTTTATAGACTCTTTTGATTCTCTATGTCTTCTTTTTTAAAGTCTTTGAAGTTGTCTACCACTTCTGTGTCTTCGAGCAATGATCCGAACTCACACTCAACCCTGACTGATTGGAAGCGAAGGCTGGAGGAAAAGACACTTCACTCGTTAGGGATTTCCGAAATCGTGTCAGACCATATAACTCGCGACCAAGTAATTGAGCCGAAGGTGAAAGAATGCCAAAACCTCCACAAGACAATGCATGAAGTTAAGATCTTGACTCTTGCACACCTTGAGACAATTCACAACTTTCACAATAGCTGCCACAACATCTCCACACTGAAATTGGATAGTGGCTTAGACGAAGAGGAGGCATCTGTAAAAACTGCCTCAGTGACTCTTTCTCCCTCACTTGCAGTGTTTGCTTCTTCGACAACCCCCAAAACAATAGACCACTGCATCATGGAGAATTGTGTACGGCTCTGTAACCAATCGATGGAGCTCTGCGACTTAATTGTTGAGAAGGCAAAGGTGCGGCACAACCTTATCCTTGACTACAGTAGAAACGTTCGCTTGCTGCAGCAGCTTGAGGAGAAGATTGGTGCTCATCCAAATAACAATGCGTCTGAGGAAGATTTGCTGAGACGGAAGGAAAAATTGGCCACAAGTACTACTGCAGTCATAAGTAGCACTTCTGAAATTGATAGTATTATGACGAATTACCTGGAAATGAAAGAAACAATCCTTCACCACATCGACTCCGGAATAATTGCGGCCCATAAGATGATGGGTCAAATTCTTCTTGGCAGCTTGAATGACATGGTCGATGCAAATTTGAGTGACCGGTTGACGAAGGAAGGTCTGCTGCAGTTTGATGATCTGGAGAATGAGACGGGGGTGCTCCGACACTTTGAAGAGCAGTGCAACGGCCTAAAAGACCTTATTCTGAAGGTTCTTGAAGACGGCTTCAAGCCGGTGAGCAGCACCACAGGTGGTGGTCACTCTGCTAGCATTTCATCTGTGAGCACATTCGCAACGTCTGATTCTCAGTATACCACCACGGCAGGTTTTTCTGCTGGGGAAGGTGGGGGGAAAACTTTTGGCGGCGGCGGAAGCAGCGTCAGTAGCTTCGCTTACAATGGCACCAACTCAACCTTTGGACGCCCTCTTTCGTCCTTTCCCAGTATTCCCTTGTTCTTCAAAGCTTGTGTAAGCTTCCTCGATAAAAATGGCCTCGATAGCGTCGGTCTATTTAGGGTGGCGGGGGACAACACCGAAGTGAATCTCATTAAATCTGCGCTGAATTCTTTCAATCATGACGTCGACACTCCCTCCGATTTAGATCTCGAAGAGACAACTTTGACCAAAATCATGATTCTCAACGATAAGATAAGGAGCAACAATCACATAATCAACGTTCCTAACATCGCGTCCCTCCTAAAGTTGTGGTTTCGCGAACTTCCTGTCTCCCTCATTCCGGAAGCAACCTACAAGGAAGTTATATCGCTCTCTTTCTCTCCTGAGACCTTCTGGGAGAAGTTTGCCGGATCGGTTCTGCCCAAGTTTCCCGAGCCCAACCAACGCAACTTCCTCGTCCTCATGGCCTTTTTGAGCAAAATTAGCACCAAATCGGACGCGAACAAAATGACACCTGAGAACCTGGCCATCGTCTTTGCCCCAACAATTCTTAAACCGGCAGATGACGTCGACCCCATGAGTGCTATGAAAAATGTACAACCTGCCATCGCAGCAGTCAAGCTCATGATCATTCACTTTAGAGAGATATTCTCCCCTGCGCACGTTGACTGGGCCTTTGGAATCCTCAACATCGACGATCCCAGCAAGATAAATAGGGAGAACAGACTCTTATACGGGCGAGAAGCAGAAAAAGAAAGGGAAAAGCGGGCGACGCTGGAAGCCGAAGGGTTCTCAAAAATTGTTAAACCCAAACCTAAAAAGCCAATGACCTCTCCGCCCGTGCAACCGCAAAACGATGCCGGAGGTGCAGGAAATAACGACCTTGTTGACCTTGGCATTGACAGTGGTTCGGGATTGGGGTCGGGATCTGGATCACCTGCTGGGTTCAAACCTCCTCTCATCTCGCAATCATCGTCCACAATTGGCACAAAGTGAATTTTAATAATTGTTAAAACAAATAGCTAGCTGAATTTCCGCTAAGAAAAAAAGCAAAGAGGATCCACGATCTTAGGTTGTTGATAAAACATTCTTCAGGGAACACAACAACTTACTCAAAAGCGGGCAGGTATCCTTACGCCCCATCCTAGAGGATCCCATTATATAACATAACAAGCTAAAGAACCATGAACTAATACATTTAACACAAACACGACAACACACAACACACCCCTGTTAGATAATAATACAATAATAAAAAGTTAGATAATAATACAAACCACGACAACCTAAAAATTTTTAATTTCGTTTACTTAAATACATTTTTGTAATATAATTTCGTTTAATAATACTATTTGAATATACGTCATAATTTTTTAAATGAAATAGTATTCAATTTATTAACAAAACTTATTATTATTTTTGATAATAAAATTTTAAATTTTTAAATACAAAAATTTATTATATATTTTATATATATTTATTTTGAATTTATTGATTCAAAAAAATACATTGTTATATTTATAATATCATGAAAGAAAATTGTATTACAAAAATTTGTTTAAGTGAACGAAATTTCATTTTTTTGTCCTTCGTTTCGTTTATTATTATCTAACAGGGGTGTGTGTGGTTATTGTTACATTATTATCTAACATCGACTAAGGTAAGTCAAGTTAACAACATGTCTATCTTCTGTTTCGTTTCCTTCTGTTTCGTTTCCTCTTGTTTAGTGCTGTTAAGGGAGGGGGAAATGACAGTCTTCTATTTAAATTAAGAATATTTTTGGGAAGAAAAGAAAGACCACAACACATCACCTAGTTTCACTCTATTTAATTTGGCCAAACAAACGAAAAGAAGACCTCGGAACAACAGGGCAAAACGGAAAAGAAATCCTTCTCTTGTGATGCTAATTTTACTACTCTGTCATATCAATATTGTTGTGACTTTGTACTCTTGAGCATTACTTTTAATCTCTTCTTGGGTGATTGGGCTGAAGATACCGCGAATTTTTATGACGAGCTTCCTCCCTCCGTTCCCTTTCCTCTCATTTTCGACTTGACTGACGAAGAGTCTGAAGCAATCATATGCTCTTCTCTCGTCAAACTTTCTCCTCTCACATCCCTCGTCTTCTTTCTCTTTCCCATCCCAATCATCCTCGAAGCTGTCCTCCAAATGGCCGTCTCCATCGCAATCGAGTTCTAGTAATGAGCCTGATGCCCTCGAACTTGAAAGGTATTGGAATAGTTTGCAAAACTGAAGGAAAGAGGTTGCAGATCGCCAGCAAACGAGCACCTCGAGGTCTCCTGCAGTCTCCCCCACCCACAGGAAGAAGTCAACGTCCAGAGCACCGGCACAGCCACCTATGCGCAATTCTTTCACTGTTCTGCAAGTAGAGAGGAGACCGGCGATTCCAGCCCCCGTGATGGCCTTGTGCCCGCTGAAGTTCATTTTCTGTAGATTCCCCCCGTGTAAATCGGCCATGTTGAGTAAACCCTCGTCAGAGATTACATTAGCGCCCGTGAAGGGGTCCCGGCAATTGATTTCAATCTCCGTGATTTTTGGGGCGCACTTTGCGAGGTTCACGAGCAGGTTGTTGGACCAGCTTTCTCCAGTCCCTCCCATTCTGACCACCTGCAAATGTTCAAATTGTTGAATTTTGTCTTCACCGAAGATGTCAGCCGCTTTTATCTTTGTCATTCCCAAGTCTATCGTCTTCAACTTGTTCCGTAGCTTAAGCAAGGGTGGCGCACCCTCACTTCCAACTTGTCGGCAGCTTCTAAGAGATATAACCTCAAGGTTGGGACATCCTTGGACCACGGCTTCGATGCTCGCCCCAGTTACATTGGGACATCGCAGAAATCTTACCATTTTTGTGTTGGGATCCCCTCCTAAATTCAATCTTTCATTCCCACTCCCACTCCCACTCCCACTCCGATTCTTGGCTTCATCCCAACCCTTAGCCTCGGCGAAAAGCGTGCGAACCTCAACCTCCCCCAACTCAGGCCAATTTTGAAGCTCAATTGAGTGCAAGCCCTTCCCCCGATCGACGCTCCTACAAAGCCGCAAACCCTCAACCGCCTCACCCGGAAGCCCAATATCGTTGTTCCTCACTACTTTTACTTTATGTATGAGGTTTGCGTGCTTCCTCAGGACGCTATTCAAGACTTGAACCACATCTTTAGAGGGCAAGTGGCAGGTCTGGTGCTGAACAAAGAGATCTTCCACAAAGTGGGTCGCATCAAACTCAGCCCACAAGCTCCGGTGGTTCGCCGAAAAAAACCACCTTTTCGACACCGACTGCGCGGACAAGAGATCGCTGAAACCTAGCCAGCCCATAATATTCGTTATCATCATGTTGTCAGTCAAATTTGAGAAAAGACACATGCATTTGGGGTTCCACTTGCCAGTCGTGAGGCATTTCTTGAAGGTACCCCCACTAAGATCCAAAAGATTTCCCCCTCGTGTTGGCTTCTGCTCTTGGGTTGGGGGTTCGAAAAAATTTGGCGGAAGGGTGGGATGATGTGTTGCATTGCGTAGGTCGGTAGACGTCAGCGAATTTGCTGCTCCATCCTGCTGAGGGTTCTCGCCCTCTGCAGCCTCGCAAATTCCTATCGGGTCTTCTTTCTCTCCTAGAGATGCACTGCGAAACTGACGGCATTCAAAGCATGTTATTGGTGACTCCAGCAGGCTTCGAAGTTTCATTCTCCTGATCTCTTCTGCCAAGGCCGAACCCGTCGCACCCGAAAGAGATGCATGTTTGTGCGTCATAATTCGAGCAGAGAACTCGCTCGACAGGGGACGCAAGGAGCCACAAATCTGCCCCAAATTTCTGTGATATTGAACCACTATTCAGAAAAATTTGTTCATTTTCTAAATGATAATACACACTCTGTATCATCATTTAAAAGCGTAATGACATTGAATGGAAGGATATTCCCGAGATTGTATCGCATCTTTCCCTCAACGGCCTTAATTAAACGCCCGAACGTCTACCCCTTCCCCCCTCACTGTCAAATTCTTGCCCGAAATACCACGCAATGGCTCCTCGCCCCCGGTATATTCTCGCTCTCTCTCGCCGCTGCTGCTCTGCAAGCAAACGAGATAGAGACAGCGACGATAACGACCGCCGGCAACGACAAATTTGTTGATGACAGCAGCAGCAGCAGCAGCGACAGCAAGAACATTTTTGATTATCTTTTTGACAATGCAAAGGCCAAGAATGGACGTTTCACAAGAACCAAATCAGCGCACCTTCCAAGTCCTTTCCGCATAGCATTTTGTGACTCTCGCCCCAGAGACAGTGACAGTTCTACCGATCCTGAGGCTACTTGGATACCAATCAGCAAAAGAAGAACTGATTCGAAGAGCACTTCCTCAAGAATAATTAGATCAATTGCCAACGCCATCCCACTCACTACTCCGTACGAAGACGTGAAAAACGGAATCATTAGGGGCGATATGGAACTTTTTCGCAGAGGGATTCGCAGGCAGACGAGGCGAGCAGAGGCGAAGTTCAAGAGGTACATGGGCAGTAATGAATTTACAGAATTTACGCGGGGAATGTTGGGGGGAGTCTTTGTGGGGGTAATCATAAAGAAGGGGGCAAAAGCTATCACCTATGCTTTCGTCGGTGGTCTAGTTTGCTGCTTTTTTTTGGAGACTTCCGTGTTTGCGAATCATATTGAGGGGGTGGATATCCGAAAATTTCTGGATGATTTAGGTGAAAAAATGCGTGGGGAGGCAAATCCACCCACCTCTTCCACCATCAAGGACGTATTTGAACGTACGAAGATTTTTTTTTACGAGCATACTTCAACGGAGGGTGGATTTTTGGCTGGTTTGGTCTTTGGACTGAGAATTGGCTGACTAAATAAGCACCCCGCCGGAAAAAAAACACCCTCTCCAATAAAAACTAAAATGAACACAAAAGGAATACAGTAGTAGTAGAAGTGATTAACCATGAAGAAGAGGTATATTACAACAGCGGTAGACGACTTAAAGTCATTTTTTATCAATACACTTTCGTGGCATCCTTCCACTCCACTCCAATCAACTCCCCCCTCCACTCAACTCCACCCTCCACTCATCTCAATCAATGAAATCTTTCTCACTCATCAGCCGCCAATCCGCTTACCCTACCCAGCACCTGCTCTAGGTGAGGGAACTTCTTCTGCAAGGAGTTAACGATGGACAGTACTTTTTTGTTATTTCCGTTGGCGATCATGAGTCTCTTTTCTATTTCGAACCTCTGTTCATCGACATTGACGGGTTCAATTCTCTCAGCCTCAAAATCAATGAAGCGCTGGATCATCTTCTGCTTCCGATCGAGAAGAGCCTGCTGCTTCTGCTTCTCGTAGAGTTTTTGGTTGATACCCTCCTGAAGACTTTTGGCAGCCTCCTCATGAGAAGCATATTCACTCATTTTCTTCTCTAATTCGGCTGTCAGCTGCGCCAGCTGTCCCTCCCTCTCTTGGGCAGCCTCAGTGTAGTGCTGCGCCTCCCTTGCACTCTGTTTCAGTTGCTTTTTGATAGTCCCCACCTTTCGTTTCAGGCTAGCTTGCGTGTGGATCTCCTCGGTCTTTTTGCTCCCAGCACTCTCACGCATGCCGTTCCTGTGCTTCACACTGATGTCTTCCCTCTTGGCAATAGCGATTTCCATTTCCTTGATCATTTTCTCCTGCTCCCTCTTGATGCTTATCAAGCGGTGCTTCATCCTGTTGATCTCTCGTTCCATTCCTTGCGCCTCATTGCTGCTGCTAGTGGGGTCTAGAGTCACTTGTGTCTCCTTGGCGAGCTGGATTTTCTTCTCCCACAGCATAATCTGTCGCTCTGCTTCGACAATCTCATCCAGGATCTGGTTTTTCTCCGCCTTCGTAGAGGCGATATTACTCTCCTTCGCAATTGCTTCCCTCTCCATTTCCTTCAGTTCTTGCTTAAACTCTCTCTCCATCACAAAATTTTCGTTAACGAGTTCATCGTGGAGTTTGCCATTTCTGCCGATCAAATCATTTAGCCTGCTCATGTCGCTATGCATCACCTGAATATTGCTCTTTAGAGCCTTGAGCTCTGCTTCATTGCTGTGAATATCCTTGAGCAGCCTCACCCTCTTCTGATTCATTATGTTGGATTTGGCACGCAGCTCGTTGCTCTCATCATTGACGACATCAGTCTCACTCGCTATTTGCACTAGCAGTGTCTGATCCCTGAGCCACTCCCTCTGCAGCCTCTCACATTCAACATCCTCCTTGTCAATCTCCTTGTTGATGTTCTTGATGCTCGCCTCAAGAGGTCCCATGGCCTCCTCATCCTCAACTCCCTCCATCATTTTTTCGTATTTGCGATTAAGCCTATCAACCCGGTACATTTTCTTCTCAATCTCATCGTTCCTCTGTCTGATCTCCATCTGGTACTTTTCAATCAGCTTGTCTTTATCGACCAACTCTTGTTTGCACTGGTCTAACTTATCCCTAAGCTGTACGTTATGCGCCTCTGTATTTAGGCTGTCCACTTTAATTCTAGCCAGTTCATTGTTGATGTTCGAGACTTCAATCTCCTTCTCATGTACCTTTTGAATTATCAATTTCTCTGTCTTGGCCAGATTTTTCGTCGCCTTGCTGCTCGTGAGCTGGTCTGCTCGGTTAATCCCGATTTGCTCTTCCAGAGCATGCCTCTCTCTTGTTGCCATCTCCACGTTGTGCTTCACAATCTTGATTTCGCTGGCAATAGTGTTTGCCTTGACAACCACCACCTTCTCTTCCGCATTTGTGCTCTCGAGAGATCGCTTAAGCATAGCGTAACGAGCCTGAATGGCCTCGCGTTCCGCTTTCATTGCCGCGATAGATTCGTCAACGTACTTGCTTTCGCTTTCTAGACGGTCCTTAACAGATATGCAAGTCTCGTTGATTGTCTGCGCCTTCAGTATTTCTCTCTTTAGTCCGTCAATCTCCGTATCATAGTCCTTCGTGCTCGTCTGCGCATCCTTCAGCGCCGTCGTCGCAGCCGACAACGCCTCGTCACGTCTTTTGAGAGCAATTATCGATGACTTCCACTGTTGCATCAGTTGCTTCTTCTCAAACGATATTAATTCCATCTCTGCCCCTGTTTCGCTTAGCATCGCCTTTGCCTCGTTCGTTTGGGTCTCTTGGGCAGCCAGTTGGGCTTCTGACAAGCTTATCTCAGACTGAAGCTTCTTGATCCTCTCATTCAAATTGTCGATGAACAGATCCTGGCTTGCCTTGTTCTTCTCCAAATCCTTCACGTTCTCTTCCGCCTTATAGGTCGCCCTACGGGTTACTGCAATTTCCCCTTTCATCTCCTCGTTATATTGTTTCACTTGCCGAATGGTTTCGTTCAGCGCATCGCATTCACTCTGGTTTTTTATGACTTGCTTGTGGATTTCATCCACAGCAGCCTTTTCAGCAAGGAACTTCTGCTTCAGTTCCGAAATGGCGTCCTCATCATCACCTTTATTCTCCGAAATCGTATTGAACTTCTGCTGCGTCTGCTCTAGGGTCAGTTGCAAGCTTGCGAGTTGCTGCTGCATGCCATAAAGCTGAACACCAACCTCCTCCCTCTTCCCCTTGACCTTCCTCAAGGCCTCCTCCCGATCCAACAGCTCTGTCACCACTCTATCGCGAGTCTTTTTCAGCTGTTCGTACAACGCGGTCTGCACGCGGTCCATCATGGGATGGTCAGCAAACTCTACAATGGCCTCTGTTGGGTCCTGGTCCAGGTATGCATCCTCGTCTTCAAATTCAACGGTCTGGGGGTTATTGGCATCATCTTCGGCGTTGTTGTTGTTCGCGAATTCATTCAGGTTAGGGTCAGTGGAGGGCTCGCCTTCTTCATAACCAGGATCCATGGCTGAGGGGAGGAGGGTGTTGGGTCGTTTCGTTTCGTTTCGAGTTGGAGTTGTGGGTCAAAGTGAGGTGGGAGGTGAGTTCAGGCCAAGAAATGTTGTCTTGTGCGTGCAAAAACAGCTCTTGGTATCAGAAATGGAACCTTTTTATGTCTTAGGTGTGTTTGTGGGAGTGGTTGGAGAATGGTATGCAAAACGGCTCACGAGCGTTAACTTCTGAACAAGTATTGTATTTTCACGGAAATAAACAAATGGCAGCACCAGTAGCCAAGGGAGGCGAACACAACTACGTCGCTGATGCTCACAACTTTGAACAGAGGATTAAAGTGGAGAATGAGGCAGCACAGGTAGGTGGAGTTGTAATTGACAGAGTGGTTTCGAGGGTCTCTGTGTGCAAAAGTCGAATAACTAACCTTTTTACTACCCGCAGATTTGGTCGCACAACTGGGGACCCCTCTATGCGAAGGATGAGCCACCCGATTACGAAGGAAAGATAAAAAACCTTGAGGCAAAAATGAAGGAAATCCCCACAGCAAGTCTTCAGACCAATACCATGTTGAGCTTCGATGGGGCGGAGGGATTTCCGGAACCGAAGTGGCCCGGTGGACCAGGAAGTTTCGGAAAGAAGACTTTTGGGAAATTCGAGTCGTTTGGGAGCTTCAAGGAGGAACTTGACCCCGCTTATAAGCCTACTCTGAAGTGAGTAGGGGGGGGGGGGTTAAAGTCGAACCGGATTCTTGTACTTTTGTTGTTGATAAAGTTTAATTTTAAAGCGCGCTACCATTAGGAACTACCTTCACACTACTTTATTTTAGCTGAAAAAGGTAAAATCTCCTCCATCGTCTGACAAGAGTCGCGTCCTCCCTCTCTCCCCGTCTTTTTTATTGTCATCTACATCTTTTTCTTTCTCTCTGTTGTTGTCATTGCGATTGTCGTTGTCACCACCAGAATAGTTATTAACACTGTCCTTGATCCTGCCACTAATTTCGTCTTTTGGGCTGCCATTGTCTATTTTGATGGATAAATTATCCTGCCAGGCAGCCTCCTTTTTCTCAGAAGTAGTTGTGTCTGAAATACCTGTTCGAGTAGATTTCTCAACTTTGTCATCACCCTCATCCAATGTACTAATTTTCGACTTGGTGTACCTTCTCAAGGCCTCAAGCTTGCTCTTTGTGTTACTATTAACAGCTTTGTGCCTTGCTGATACCCGCCTCGATGCATTAACTATTGAACTCCGTGTGGTGTTCACCGGTAAAGAGGACCGATGTTTTTGTAGCGGTGAATGCCCTCCGCTGTTGCTGCCCCCCCCCCCCTCCCCCACCCCAACAGCACTGTTTTCTCCCTCCTCCCAGCCGTGCACTGAGTTGTCCGTTTCCCGCCCCCATCGAAGGCTTGCTGGCAAGCTATCCGAAGCGAAAGGCAGGAGGTACCAGGCGGTGAATTAGCAAGATGAACCATAAATAAAGGACAACAGAGGTTAGATTGCGAAAAAATTCAACTCTCCAAAATTCAAGTCTGGTAACAATATCTTCGTTTCCAAATAAAGCGACAATTTGGAAATGGCTCACCTGTTTAAAAAATCGTCGAATTTCTCAAAATGGATCCTATTCGACTCATTCTGCCGCCGAAATTCAGACCAGAGGGAGTCCACCTCAAGCCGCATCTCTCGCATCTTGTCCAGAAGCGGTCCACGAATATTATCGATTGTCCGTTCAATATCATTGAACCGCTCCTTTCCCATGTTATCCAACTTTTGAAACTCCTCAAAGTTGCCTTTTCCAGCTCCCCCCCTCCGTCCCCCCGACGCTGCCCCCTGTCTCCTCGGGTCGATGTTTATGCCTTGATGCACTCGGTGCCGCGACCACAAGATTCGACACTCGTTCTTGCAACTGTGTTTGTGCGTATGTGTGTGTGTTTGTGTGTGTGAGAGAGAGAGAGAGAGAAAGAGAGAGAGAGCGAGAGAGAG
>ENA-OWPI01002947-OWPI01002947.1-marine-metagenome-genome-assembly--contig:-NODE-2947-length-15190-cov-26.339641_pt1 | contig 15190 bp, 13 predicted proteins | sample MGYA00238138_ERZ651775 | MGnify/ENA primary metagenome ERZ651775 (study PRJEB26906, sample SAMN06265043) | marine metagenome | isolation source: Helgoland LTER site | place: Germany:Helgoland, sampling...
TAGCTCAGTTGGTTAGAGCGATCGCCTGTCACGCGATAGGTCGAGGGTTCGAGTCCCTTCACTCCCGCCACTTTTTCTTAATTTTTTATGTTAATATCAATTAAAATGTGACGTATGAGCCCTTCAACATCGTTTAAAAACTGCTATATAGACTTCAATGTTATCTGAATTTTTAAAAGACTACTTACCGATTATTCTATTTTTGATCATAGCTTTAGGTCTTAGCTGTGCTTTTGTAATAGTTAATTTTATTCTTTCTCCAAAAAAACCAGACCCAGAAAAATTATCAGCTTATGAGTGTGGATTTGAACCATTTGAAGACTCTAGGATGGAATTTGATGTTAGATTTTATTTAGTTGCTATCCTATTTATTATATTTGACTTAGAAATTGCATTTTTATTTCCTTGGGCGATTTCACTTGGAAATATTGGTTTGTTAGGTTTTTCTTCAATGATGATTTTTTTATTTATACTTACTATTGGTTTTATATATGAATGGAAAAAAGGTGCTCTAGACTGGGAATAAAGATTTAATTAAAATGAATAATAAAACTGATACAATTCCAGAAGAATTTAAACAACTTGCTGAAGATTTTAGTAAAAATGGATTTATAACAACTTCATTAGATAATTTAATTAATTGGTCTAGATCTGGATCATTACACTGGATGACTTTTGGCCTTGCTTGTTGTGCAGTAGAAATGATGCAAACAGCTATGCCAAGATATGATCTAGAAAGATTTGGTGCAGCGCCAAGAGGCTCTCCAAGACAATCTGATGTTATGATTGTTGCTGGAACATTAACAAATAAAATGGCACCAGCTCTTAGAAAAGTTTATGATCAAATGCCTGAACCAAGATATGTAATATCAATGGGTAGCTGTGCAAATGGTGGAGGTTATTATCATTATTCATATTCTGTTGTTAGAGGTTGTGACCGAATTGTTCCGGTAGATATTTATGTACCTGGTTGCCCACCGTCAGCAGAAGCTTTGTTGTACGGTATACTTCAACTTCAAAAGAAAATTAGAAACAAAGGTTCTTTCACTAGATAATCATGAATAATTTAGAAGACTTAGAAAAAAAAATCAATTCAGAGTTAACAACTAAAATTAATAATACTAACATTAAACATGGTCAATTATATATTGAGATAGATAAAGATGACTTAATAGATGTAACTCTTTTTATTAAAACAAATCAAGATACTAAATTTAGACAACTCATGGATATAACAGCTGTTGATTATCCAGAAAATCCACAAAGATTTAAAATGGTTTATTTATTTTTAAGTCATGAATTTAATCAAAGAATTATTTTAAGCTATTTGATTAATGAAAATGAAGTTATTTCATCTTTAACAAGTATTTTTCCTGGAGCAAACTGGATGGAAAGAGAAGTTTTTGATATGTATGGCGTATCTTTTAAAGATCATCCAGACTTAAGAAGAATATTAACAGATTATGGTTTTGAAGGCCATCCTTTAAGAAAAGATTTTCCTTTAACAGGACACACTGAGGTCAGATATAGCGAAGATCAAAAAAAAGTTATTAATGAACCAGTCAAGTTAGAGCAAAATTATAGAAATTTTGATTACGAAAGTCCTTGGGAAGGAACAAAGTACATTAAAGAAAAAATTGAAAATAATGACAAAAAAAATTAAAAATCTTAATTTAAATTTTGGACCACAACACCCAGCAGCACATGGTGTTTTAAGATTAATTTTGGAACTTGATGGAGAAGTAGTTGAAAAAGCTGATCCACATATAGGGTTATTGCATCGTGGAACTGAAAAATTAATTGAAAACAAAACTTATATGCAGGCAGTTCCTTACTTTGATCGATTGGATTATGTTGCACCTATGAACCAAGAGCATGCTTTTGCACTTGCTATAGAAAAAATTTTAAAAATTGAAGTTCCTATAAGAGCTCAATTTATTAGAGTTATGTTTTGTGAAATAGGAAGAATTTTAAGTCATATTTTAAATGTTACTACTCAGGCACTTGATGTTGGTGCTTTAACACCATCTTTATGGGGCTTTGAAGAAAGAGAAACTTTAATGACTTTTTACGAAAGGGCTTCAGGATCGAGACTTCATGCAAATTATTTTAGAGCAGGAGGTGTTCATCAAGATTTGCCTCATGGTTTAGAAAATGATATCGCAAAATTTTGTCAAACATTTCCAAAAATTATTGATGATTTAGAAAGTTTATTAACTGATAATAGAATTTTTAAACAAAGAAATGTCGACATAGGTATTGTTACAAAAGAAGATGCGTTAGATTATTCATTTTCAGGAGTAATGATTAGAGGATCTGGTGTGCCATGGGATTTAAGAAAATCTCAACCTTATGATTGTTATGATCAATTAGACTTTAAAATTCCAGTTGGTAAAAACGGAGATTGTTACGACCGATATTTGTGTAGAATTGAAGAAATGAAAGAGAGTGTTTCTATAATTAAGCAATGTCTTTCAAAAATGGAAAAGGGACCGATTAAATCTTTAGATGGAAAAATAAGTCCACCACCAAAGAAAGATATTAAACAATCTATGGAGGCTTTAATTCATCACTTTAAACTTTTCACAGAAGGTTACAGGGTTCCAAAAGATGAAATTTATACAGCTGTTGAAGCACCAAAAGGTGAATTTGGTGTATATTTGATTTCAGACGGTTCTAGCAAGCCTTATAAATGTAAAATTAGAGCACCAGGATTTTCACACCTTCAATCAATGGATTATCTAATAAAAGGACATATGTTAGCTGATGTTCCTGCGGTATTAGGTTCTTTAGATATAGTATTTGGAGAGGTTGACAGATGAGTTTGAGAAGACCAGCTAAAGATCAACCTGAAAATTTTGAATTCAATTCATCTTCATTAGAAGCTGCAAATACTATTGTATCAAAATACCCTAAAGGAAAACAGCAAAGTGCAGTGATGGCTTTACTTTATATAGCTCAAAAACAAAATAATAACTGGATACCTTTAGCAGCAATGAAATGTATCGCTAAATTTTTAGATATGCCTTATATCAAGGTTTATGAAGTAGCTACGTTTTATACAATGTACAATTTATCTCCTGTTGGAAAATATTTTGTTCAAGTATGTACAACAACACCGTGCATGATTAGAGGTGCTAATCAATTAGTTGAAGCCTGTAAAGAAAAAATTTCAAAAAATGAAACTGAATTATCAGATGATAAAAGTTGTTCTTGGATGGAAGTAGAATGTTTAGGTGCATGTGTTAACGCACCAATGATGCAAATTAACGATGATTACTTTGAAGACCTTGATAAAGAAAAAACATTAGAAATTTTAGATAAAATTTTAAAAGGAGAAACACCTAAGCCTGGATCATATAGAGGACGTGTGAATAACGAACCTGAAAATAACAGAAAAACACTTATGGATTTAAAAAATGCTTAAAGACAAAGATAGAATATTTCAAAATTTATATAATGATCAAGGTTCAGACATTGCTTCGTCTCAAAAAAGAGGAGACTGGGTCGGTACAAAAGATTTGGTAGACAAAGGAAGAGATTGGATAATAAATGAGATTAAAACTTCCCAATTAAGAGGAAGAGGTGGAGCGGGATTTCCAACAGGATTGAAATGGTCTTTTGCTCCTAAAGAAGTTGGATCTAGACCACATTACTTAGTTATTAATGGTGATGAATCTGAGCCAGGTACATGTAAAGATAGAGATATACTAAGATTTGAACCTCATAAATTAATAGAAGGATGTTTGATAGCAGCCTATGCAGTTCAAGCACATGTTTGTTATATCTATATTAGAGGAGAATATTTTATTGATGGCGAAAAACTTCAAGCTGCAATTAATGAAGCTTATGAAAAAAAATTGATTGGTAAAAATGCAGCTGGAACTGGTTGGGATTTAGATATTTATATTCATTATGGTGCAGGTGCATACATATGTGGTGAAGAAACTGCTTTATTAGAAAGTATAGAAGGAAAAAAAGGTCAGCCAAGATTAAAACCTCCTTTTCCTGCACTAATTGGTCTTTATGGGTGTCCAACAATAATTAATAATGTAGAAACAATAGCAGTAGTGCCTACTATTTTAAGAAGAGGTGGAGAATGGTTTGCTTCTTTAGGTAGAGAAAAAAATACAGGTACAAAAATCTTCTGTATCTCAGGTAATGTTAATAATCCATGTAATGTTGAGGAAGAAATGAATATTCCTTTAAAAGAACTAATTGAGGTTCATGCAGGTGGAGTTATTGGTGGTTGGGATAACTTACAAGCTGTTATACCCGGTGGTTCATCAATGCCATTAATTCCAAAAAAAAAGTGTGAAACATTAACTATGGATTTTGATTCATTAATGGCTGAAAAAAGTGGCTTAGGAACTGCAGGGATAGTTGTTATTAACAAAGATCAAGACATAATAAAATGCATGGCAAGGATAGCAAGATTTTATAAACATGAAAGTTGTGGTCAATGTACACCTTGTAGAGAAGGCTCTGGATGGATGTGGAGAATGCTTGAAAGAATGGCCGAAGGAAAGGCGTCAAAGGATGAAATTGAAATGTTAAGTGATGTAACTAATCAGATTGCAGGTCATACTATATGTGCATTTGGTGAAGGATCCTCTTGGCCCGTACAAGGTCTGTTGAGACATTTTAAAAAAGAAATTGAAGAGAGAAACAATTTAGATCTAATAGTAGAGAAAAAGAATAATATTCCTTATTTAGTAGATCAACACTTATTGGATAAAAAAAATGCTTAAACTAAAAGTTAATGAAATCGAAGTAGAAGTTGAAGAAGGATTAACAGTTCTTCAAGCATGTGAAAAGGCTGGAGTTGAAATCCCAAGATTTTGTTATCATGAAAAATTGTCGATAGCAGGAAATTGTCGAATGTGTTTAGTTGAAATGGAAAAATCTCCAAAACCAGTAGCATCATGTGCTATGCCAGCCGCAGAAGGTATGAACATAAAAACAAATACTCCTCTAGTAGAAAAAGCTAGAAAAGGAGTAATGGAATTTTTACTTGTTAATCACCCTTTGGATTGTCCAGTTTGTGACCAAGGTGGTGAGTGCGATCTTCAAGATCAATCTATGTTTTATGGTGTTGATAAATCCAGATTTAAAGAAAATAAAAGATCTGTTTCTGAAAAAAATATGGGGCCTTTAATTAAAACACAAATGACAAGATGTATTCACTGCACTAGATGTGTGCGATTTGCCACTGAAATTGCTGGTGTAGATGAAATTGGTGCAATTGGTAGAGGTGAAGATATGCAGATAACTACTTATTTAGAACAATCAATGCAATCAGAATTGTCAGCAAATGTTGTGGATTTATGTCCTGTTGGAGCTTTAACATCAAAACCATATGTTTTTGAAGCTAGACCATGGGAGTTAAAAAAAACTGAAACAGTTGATGTCATGGATGCTGTTGGATCTAATGTTAGAGTTGATACGTATGATTGGGAAGTCAAAAGAGTTCTTCCAATTATAAATGAAGATATTAACGAAGAATGGATCTCTGATAAAACTAGATATGCTTGTGATGGATTATTAAACCAAAGATTAGACTCACCATTTATAAAATATAATGGAAAGTTTGAAAAAGCTTCTTGGGATGAAGTTTATAAAATTCTTAAATCAAAATTTGAAAATACAAATAAGGATAAAATTTGTGGATTTGTTGGTGATTTAACAAATATGGAAAGTGGATATATTTTTAAAGAGTTTTTTGATCGAACATTAGACAATAAAAATTATGAGTCTAGATCTGATAATCGATTTGTAAATATTAATAAAAGAGAAAATTATTTATTTAATTCAAGTATCAATGGAATTGAAGAATCAGATTTAATATTTTTAATTGGTGCTAATCCTAGATATGAAGCAACAATACTAAATGCCAGAATTAGAAAATCTTATCTAAATAATAATACTAAGATTATTTCATTAAATGATGTGGGTGATTTAACTTATCCATATCAAAGTTTAGATGGTCAAACCCAAACAGTTAAAAATATATTTGATGGAGATAATGAAATCTCAAAAGAAATTATAAATGCTAAAAAACCATTAATAATTCTTGGAGAGTCATTATTAAATTCTAATTCATCTAATTATTTATTTAATGTAATTAAAGAATTTCTTGTTAAAAATAACAAGGTTTCTGAGACATGGAATTCATTAAACATCTTATCAACTGATGCTTCTACAGTTGGAAACTTTGATCTTGGAATATTAAAACAAGAAAATGATTTAATAGATAACCTTAAAAACCATAAATTTGATATTGTTTATTTGTTAGGACAAGACAATTTAGATTTTAATAAAAAAGACGAATTTATTATTTATCAAGGTAGTCACGGTGATAAAGGTGCTGAAGTAGCAGATATTATATTGCCTGGTTCTGCTTATACAGAACAAGATGGATATTTTACAAACTTAGAGGGAAAAATACAAAAATGTAACAAAGCATCTTATCCCCCAGGTGATGCTAAAGAAGATTGGCAAATAATTAATGAGCTTGCAGAATTTATGAATAATCGAAAGTTATTTAACGATAAAGATGAATTAGAAAGTAGCATGTTTAATTACCTTAATTTACAAAAAGAAAAACAAAGTAATGAAAGTGATCAAACTAATATTTCTGAAAAACAAAATTTTATAAATGAAAATTTAAAAATTTTATTTAAAGATTATTATTTTTCTAATGTTGTTGCCAGATCTTCAAAAACAATGATTGAATGCAATAATGCAAAAATTAATTTTAAATCTACAGGCACCGAAGGTTAAAATGGAATATTTAAGTATTATTTTTCAGGAAGTTTATAAAATACTATTTTTATTAGTGCCTGTTCTAGTCTCTGTTGCTATGATAGTTTGGCTAGATAGAAGAGTTTGGGCTTTTGTGCAAAAAAGACAAGGTCCAAATGTGGTTGGTCCTTTTGGTTTGCTACAATCACTTGCTGATGCTTTAAAATATATGTTTAAAGAAATTATTATTCCATCAAGTTCTAATAAAGTAATTTTTATCTTGGCCCCAATAGTCACAATGACACTAGCATTAATTGCTTGGGCAGTTATTCCGTTTAGTGCCACTCAAGTATTAGCAGATATCAATGTTGGTGTGCTTTATTTATTTGCTGTTTCTTCTCTTGGTGTTTATGGAATTATCATGGGTGGGTGGGCATCAAATTCAAAGTACCCTTTTTTAGGAGCAATTCGATCTGCAGCTCAAATGGTATCTTATGAGGTCTCAATAGGTGTAATAATTATTAATGTTTTGTTATGTGTTGGATCACTTAATCTAAACGATATTGTTATTGCTCAAAAAAATTTGTGGTTTGTTATTCCATTGTTTCCAATGTTTGTTATTTTTTTTATTTCTGCTTTGGCTGAAACTAACAGACCTCCATTTGATTTACCAGAAGCTGAGGCAGAGCTTGTAGCAGGGTATCAAACAGAATACTCAGGCATGATGTATGCAATGTTTTGGTTGGGTGAGTATGCAAATATCCTTTTAATGTGTGCGATGGGAGCTATATTATTTTTAGGTGGATGGTTGTCACCTATAGATATGTACCCGTTTACTCTTGTTCCTGGTGCAATTTGGTTGATATTAAAGATATTATTATTATTTATATTATTTGCTCTAGTTAAAGCTATAGTTCCAAGATATCGATATGATCAATTAATGAGACTAGGTTGGAAAGTTTTTCTTCCATTATCATTAATTTGGGTGGTTTTAACATCAAGTTATCTGTTTTATTTTAACCTTTTGCCTGTGAATTAATTATGAAAATTTCGAGATTTTTAAAAACTATATTTATGGCTGATTTTGCAAGTGGCTTATTTATTGCTATTAAAGAAGTTTTTAAATCAAAAAAAACTATTAATTACCCTTTTGAAAAAGGAAAAATTAGTCCACGATTTAGAGGTGAGCATGCATTAAGAAGATATCCTGATGGAGAAGAGAGATGTATCGCTTGTAAGCTATGTGAAGCTGTTTGTCCTGCACAAGCAATAACTATCGAGTCATCTCAGCGTGAAGATGGAAGTAGAAAAACTACCAGATATGATATTGATATGATGAAATGTATTTATTGTGGATTATGTGAAGAGTCTTGTCCTGTAGATGCGATTGTTCAAGGTCCAAATTTTGAATTTTCAACAGAAACTAGAGAAGAACTCTATTATACAAAAGAAAAACTTTTAGATAATGGAGATAGATGGGAGAATGTCCTAGCAGCAAATATTAAAGCTGATAATCCATATAGATAGTAAATGATTGCTCATTCAATTTTCTTTTATACTTTTTCAATTATTGCTGTGATTTCTGCAGTAATGGTTACCGTTTCTAAAAATACAGTTCATTCTGTTTTTTTTCTAATCTTAGATTTTATAAGTATATCTTGTCTTTTCATTATGATTGGCGCTGAATTTTTAGGCATGATAATGTTAATTGTCTATGTTGGTGCAGTAGCTGTATTATTTTTATTTGTTGTCATGATGTTAAATGTTGCACAACAAAAAAATCAATGGTTTGCTTCAGAAGAGAGTTCTAAGCATATACCAGTAGGCTTAATCATCAGCACAATTATCTTTTTTGAATTGATAATTGTTATTGGTGGATGGAAATATAAACCTGATTTATTTAATTTAAATAATGCAGTAAATAATTATAGTGTAAGTAATACTCATTCATTGGGACAAGTTTTATACACGGACTATGTACATGTGTTTCAAATCAGTGGCATGATTTTATTAGTGGCTATGATTGGAGCTATCGTTTTAACATTTAGACAAAGAAAAGGTGTCAAAACACAAAGTTATTTAAAACAAATTTCTCGAGAAAGATCTGAAGGTGTTCAAGTTTTAGATGTTGAAACCAATAAAGGTGTTAAAATTGATGACTGAAATTGGATTGGGACATTATTTAACCTTAGGTGCTGTAATTTTTTCAATTGGAATTATAGGTATATTTCTTAATAGAAAAAATATTATTGTAATTTTAATGAGTATAGAATTAATATTGCTTGCAGTTAATATAAATTTAGTTGCATTTTCAATCTTTCTGGGTGACTTGGCTGGACAAGTTTTTACTCTATTTATTTTAACAGTTGCGGCCGCGGAAGCTGCTATTGGATTAGCAATCATAGTTGTTTATTACCGAAACTCTGGAACTATACGAGTTGAAGAAATAGATAAATTGAAAGGTTAAATATGGAAATTTCAATTTTATTTCTTCCACTAATAGCATCAATTATTTCTGGTTTTTTTGGTAAATATATTGGTGACAGAAATTCTGAAATTTTAACGAGTGTTTTTGTAAGTATTTCTGCTATTTTGTCTATTTTTGTACTTTATCAGGTAATTGTAAATCAATATGAAGAAAATATTGTTATAGCTACCTGGATCAATTCAGGCTCATTGGATGTTAATTGGTCGATGTTGATAGATCCTTTATCTGCTGTAATGCTTGTTGTTGTTACCTCTGTTTCATCATTAGTTCATATTTACTCTATTGGTTATATGTCTCATGATCCACATAAACCTAGGTTCATGGCATATTTGTCATTATTTACTTTTGCAATGTTAATGCTTGTGACAGCAGATAATTTCATACAACTATTTTTTGGTTGGGAAGGTGTAGGTTTGTGTTCTTATTTCTTAATAGGTTTTTGGTTTAAAAAGGAAAGTGCTAACGCTGCTGCAATAAAAGCGTTCGTTGTAAATAGAGTGGGTGACTTTGGGTTTGCATTAGGAATATTCTTAATTTTTTATTTATTTGGTACAGTGAATTATTCAGAAGTTTTTCAGCAAGTTCCAACAGTAATAGATAAAAATTTATTATTTTTAGGCTTTGAAATTAAAGCAATAGATTTAATATGTTTGCTTCTGTTTATTGGTGCAATGGGTAAATCTGCACAAATTTTACTACATACTTGGCTACCTGATGCGATGGAAGGACCAACACCAGTATCTGCATTAATTCATGCAGCAACAATGGTAACAGCTGGAGTTTTTTTGGTTGTTAGGTGCTCACCTATCTTTGAATACTCACCACTTATATTAAATCTAGTTACTATTGTTGGGATGACAACAGCTTTTTTTGCAGCAACTGTAGCTTTGGTTCAAACAGATATTAAAAAAATCATTGCCTATTCTACTTGCAGTCAGCTCGGTTATATGTTTTTTGCAGCAGGTGTAGGTGCTTATAATGTAGCTATGTTTCATTTGTTTACTCATGCTTTCTTTAAAGCATTATTATTTTTAGGATCAGGTTCAGTAATTCACGCTTTTAAAGACGAACAAAACATTAATAATATGGGCGGTGTCTGGAAGAAATTACCTTATACATATGCATTGATGATAATTGGAACACTTGCACTTACTGGATTTCCTTTTCTATCAGGATTTTATTCTAAAGATGCAATTATCGAGTTTGCTTATTTAAAGGGAAATACCACAGGTTATTACGCAGCTGGTATTGGAATTTTTACTGCATTTCTAACTTCCATATATTCATGGAGATTAATTTTTAAAACTTTTCATGGAAAATATAATAATAAAGATATTGATATTAAGGAAACACACGATTCACCTTTGGTAATGTTGCTACCCTTGGTTATTTTAGCTATAGGCGCAATTTTTGCAGGTTATTTATTTAAAGATCTATTCGTAGGTCATGGTGTTGATAATTATTTTTGGGCTAATTCAATTAAGTTTTTAGTCCCTTTAAGCTCTGAGCATCCACCTATGTGGTTTTTACTTTTAACACCTTGTCTCGTACTTTTATCTATACCTATTGCTTATTATTTATTTGTTAAAAATAAAGAATTACCTAATCAAATAGCCAATATTAATAAGCCTTTATATAATTTTTTAATTAATAAATGGTATTTCGATGAACTTTATGAAGTTATTTTTATTAGACCTTCTAAAAAAATAGGATTATTTTTATGGAAATTTTGTGATGTTAAATTAATTGATGGCTTTGGTCCTGATGGAATTTCATTATTTATTAAAAAATGCTCAATTAAAGCAAGCAAATTTCAAAGTGGATTTATATATCAGTACGCCTTTATTATGCTGTTAGGCTTTTCTGCTTTATTAACTTTTCTAATTATCAGATAATGAACTTTCCAATTCTATCATCTTTAATTTTATTACCTGTAATAGGTGCTTTGTTTTTGTTTTTTACTAAAGATAAAAATGGAAATAATTTAACAGCAAAATATGTTTCTTTATTTACAACAACAGTTAATTTTTTAATCTCAATTTATTTATGGATTTCTTTTGATCAATCTACATCAAGCTTTCAATTTATCGAAGATAGAGAGTGGATTGATGGTTTTATTAATTACAAAGTTGGTGTTGATGGAATTTCTATTTTATTTATAATTTTAACTACATTCATAACTCCACTATGTATTATTTCGGTAAACAACACTGTAAAAACTAGATTAAGAGATTTTTTAATAGCTATATTAATCATGGAAAGTTTCATGATAGGAGTTTTTTGTGCACTTGATTTAGTTGTATTTTATTTATTCTTTGAAGCGGGTTTAATACCTATGTTTTTAATCATTGGTATCTGGGGTGGGCCTAAAAGAGTTTACTCTGCATTTAAATTTTTTTTATATACATTGCTTGGTTCTGTTCTTATGTTGGTTGCTATTATCTCTATATATTGGATTTCAGGAACAACAGATGTCATAAAACTTTATGAACTTGGTATTGATGCAAAATATCAAAATCTTTTATGGCTGGCATTTTTTAGTTCATTTGCAGTTAAAACGCCGATGTGGCCTGTTCATACGTGGTTACCTGATGCTCACGTTGAAGCACCAACAGCTGGTTCAGTGTTGCTTGCTGCAATATTGCTTAAGATGGCCGGTTATGGGTTTATAAGATTTTCATTAGGACTTTTTCCTGTTGCATCTGAAGTATTTACACCTTTGATTTATGGTTTAAGTGTAATAGCAATTGTATTCACATCCTTAATTGCATTAATGCAAGAAGACATGAAAAAACTCATTGCATATTCATCTGTTGCTCATATGGGTTTCGTAACTTTAGGAATTTTTACAATTCAACAGCAAGGTATTGAAGGAAGTATAATTCAAATGATAAGTCATGGTTTAGTCTCAGCAGCGTTATTTTTATGTGTAGGTGTGCTTTATGATCGAATGCACTCAAGGCTTATTAGTTCATACGGAGGTATAGTAACCATAATTCCAAAATACTCTATTTTGTTTATGTTATTTACCTTAGCAGCGCTCGGTTTGCCTGGTACTAGTGGTTTCATAGGTGAATTTTTAATTTTAATGGGTGTTTTTAAGGATAATTTTTTAGTAGCTGTAATTGCAAGCCTAGGAGTAATTCTTGGAGCCGCATATATGCTTTGGTTATATAAGCGGGTTGTTTTTGGAAAATTGGTTAATAAAGATTTAACAAAAATGGTTGATTTAAATAAATCTGAATATTTTATTTTAACGTGTTTAGCAATACCAACTTTATTTTTTGGATTTTATCCAGATCCATTAATTAATACAATTGAAGTCTCGGTAAGCGATTTAATTAATATGTACAATAATAATCTTATAAATAAATAATATGAATAATTTAAATTTAGTCTTACCTGAAATTTTTATTTCTTTATCAATTATGTTTTTATTAGTTTTGGGGGTTTTTAAAAAAGATAGTTCTAGATTGATATTTAATACCTCTTTATTAGTTCTTTTTATTACTGCAATAATTACATTGAATGAAACTTATAGTGTTAATCGAATAACTTTATTTAATGAAGGTGTTGTCATTGATCACATGTCTTCTTTAATGAAAATTATTACACTTATAGGAGCTTTTTTAGTTTTATCAATTTCATCAAGTTATCTAAAAACGTTCAAGATTTTTAAAATTGAATACCCAATTTTAATCTTATGTTCAGTTTTAGGCATGATGGTAATGATTAGTTCTAATGATTTAATAGTATTTTATATGGGGTTAGAACTTCAATCATTAGCCTTATATGTTTTGGCAACTTTTAACAGAGATCAGTTAAAATCATCAGAAGCTGGTTTAAAATATTTTGTGCTAAGTGCTTTGTCTTCAGGATTACTTTTATATGGTTGTTCGTTGATATATGGATTTTCTGGTTCAACAAACTTTGATATAATAGCAAGTCAACTTAACTCAAACGAATATGTTTTAACCTTTGGAATTGTATTTATTTTAGTAGGACTTGCATTTAAAATTTCTGCTGTACCATTCCATATGTGGGCACCAGATGTTTATGAAGGTTCACCAACATCTGTTACATTATTTTTTACAATGGTTCCTAAAATTGCAGCTTTAACTGTGTTTATAAGATTTTTATATGTGCCTTTTTTAAACTTAATTGATCAATGGCAAATGATTATTATTTTTTTATCAATAGCCTCTATGTTGTTTGGTGCTATAGCAGCTATTGGCCAAACAAATATTAAAAGACTTATTGCCTATAGTTCGATAGGGCACATTGGTTACACTTTAGCTGGACTAGCTACTGGTTCTAATGAGGGTATTCAAAGTTCTATAATCTATATATCTATTTATGTGATAATGAACTTGGCACTTTTTTCATGCTTGTTAATGTTGAAAAGAAATAATCAATATTATGAAGATATTGATGATCTATCAGGCTTATCAAAAAATCATCCTTTATTATCTTTATCATTGCTAGTTATACTATTTTCATTAGCTGGGATACCTCCATTGGCTGGATTTTTTGCAAAGTTTTATATTTTTAAAACTGTAATTGAACAATCAATGTATTTCTTAGCAATTGTAGGTTTGTTATCAACAGTTATCGCTGCTTTCTATTACTTAAGAATTATTAAGATAATTTATTTTGACAAAGAAAAAGAGAGATACGACAGTGATCATAGTCCATGGCTAAAATTTTCACTTACATTTTCTACAATATTAATTCTTTTATACTTCATATTCCCAAGTCAATTAATTGAAGTGGTATCAAGAATTAATATTATTTAATGAAATTTAAAAAATTTAAATTCAAAAAAGTAAAAAGTACAAACAACACAGCAATAAGAATTATTAAAAATTTAAATTGTAAATATGGAATGGTAGTGTCAGATGCTCAATCAATGGGAAGAGGTCAATATGGAAAAAAATGGATCTCTTATAAAGGTAATTTGTTTGTAAGTTTTTTTTATGAATTAGATAATATTAACTTGTCGATATCGCAATTAACAAAAATTAATTGTTTATTAGTAAAGAAATTATTAACAAATTATTATAAAAAAAATATTACGATTAAAAAACCAAACGATTTATTAATTAACAAAAAAAAGATAAGTGGAATATTGCAAGAAATAGTTTCTATTTTTAACAAAAAATTTTTAATCATTGGGATTGGTATAAATATTATAAAAAGTCCAAAAATTGATAATTATCCAACAACTAACCTTGAAGAATTAACTAATAAAACTTTCAAAAAAGCTGATATAGAAAATAAACTAAAACTAATTTTTGAAAAAAATTTATCAAAAATGTATAAAATAGATAATAGATTAAATAAATAAAAAATGTATATACTTGGTGATATAGGCAATACTGAAACTAAATTTTTTTTAATTTCATTGAATGATAAAATTATTAAAAAATCAACTATTTCAACTAAAGATATAAATCTAACCAAACTAGATAAATTATTTTTTAATTCTAAAATTGATTATAAAAATATTAAAAAAATACTTTTTTGTAGTGTTGTGCCAAAATCTTTCAATGTTATTAAAAAATTTTTATCCAAAAAAATAAAACTTAAATGTCATGAAGTAAAAGATTTAAATTTAAGATCTTTGATGAAAATTAAAGCAAACTACAATCAAGTTGGTTCTGATCGACTAACTAACGCAATTAGCTTAACAAATAACAAAAATAATTATATTATTTTAGATTTTGGAACAGCTACAACTTTTGATGTTTTAATAAAAAACACTTATTCAGGTGGCATAATAGCACCTGGTGTAAGATTGTCGCTTAATACACTTTCCGATAAAGCTACACTCATCCCAAAAATTGATCTAAAAAAAGTTAAGAATGTAATAGGTAATGACACAATCTCTGCTGTTAGATCGGGTTTTTTTTGGGGATATGCAGGATTAATTGACAATATCATTAATTTAATTAAGAA
>ENA-OWPI01002948-OWPI01002948.1-marine-metagenome-genome-assembly--contig:-NODE-2948-length-15186-cov-2.870541_pt1 | contig 15186 bp, 14 predicted proteins | sample MGYA00238138_ERZ651775 | MGnify/ENA primary metagenome ERZ651775 (study PRJEB26906, sample SAMN06265043) | marine metagenome | isolation source: Helgoland LTER site | place: Germany:Helgoland, sampling...
GATATATTCGAGCGAATCATTAATGAAGTTCTTTCTGTACGTGACGTAGAGAATCTTGCCCGTAAGGCCAAGAAACCAAAACCCAACATTACTGAAGCAGAGCAGAAAAAAGACTATTACCGAGATGCTAAATATGGTATAAGTCAAACATTGAATGCAAAGGTTGACATGAAGTTTCTTCCAAATGGTAACGGAAAGATTGTGATAGACTTCGTGAATGAGCATGATTTGAATAGAATTATTCAACTTCTGCAAGCCTCAAGTCAGAATTATTCATACTAAAAGACCATTCCTCTTTTATTGCCGTTATTTTGCATCAGTAAATGGCTAAGCCTTTTTCATATTTAATTCTAATAATCTTCCTATTGCAAGGACTGAACCTTCATGCTCAGAAGGATTCGTTAAAAAATAAACTGCCTCACAAATTTAGCCCTGACACACTTTTAAATTCAAACATTGACGGTCTGCACATCTCAGCCAAACCTTATAAAAGAAGTCCAAAAAGAGCTGCCTTACTATCTGCATTAATCCCAGGAGCAGGTCAGATTTACAATCATAAGTATTGGAAATTACCTATTGTTTATGGTGCGCTTGCCACTGTAGGATTTTTCTATTTCAATAACAGGTTTTGGTACCTAGAGTATAAAGATGCCTATCTGAATGATTTAGACGAAATCAATGCGCCTTCAGTGTATGCCCTTCAAGGCGTTACAACATCTCAATTACGCGTTGCAGCCGACCAAAATCAACAGTTCATGGAGTATTCAATGATAGGATTTGCGTTGCTCTATGGTTTGCAAATTGTTGACGCTACTGTTGATGCTCATTTATTCTATTTTGATGTTAGTGAAGACCTTTCAATGAACTGGCACCCTTCATTGCAAATGACAAGAAATCAACAATTTGCGCAGGGTCTATCCTTAAATTTCACATTTTAGTAAAATCAATAACATGACTACAATCAATACACAATGAAAATTGGAATCATTGGCTACGGAAAGATGGGCAAAACCATCGAAGAAATAGGAGTTCAAAGAGGGCACGAAATTGTTGCCCGTATCACTTCATCTTCAACAGATGAAGAATGGAACGATTTAAATGAAGCAGATGTTTGCATTGAATTCACAAATCCTGCGTCCGCTTTAGAAAATATTAAATATTGCATGGAAAATGGATTCCCAATGGTAACTGGTACTACGGGATGGTATGATCACATTGACAAAGTTGAACGTTGGCAAGACAAATACAAGGGATCATTCTTTTACGCTTCGAACTTCAGTATCGGTATGAATTTGTTTTGGCAAGTCAACAGACGACTGGCCGAGATCATGAACAACCATGAAGATTACGCAGTTTCGATCAAAGAAATTCACCACAAAGAAAAATTAGACAAGCCAAGTGGAACAGCCATAACGACAGCCGAGCAAATCAATAAGGCCATTCCAGACTTAAAAGGATGGAAATTAGTAGAGGATAATCAAAATGCAGATGTAATAGGAATTGAATCAATTCGAGAAGGTGCTGCAAAAGGAACTCACATCGTAACTTACGAAAGTGATATAGATTCTATTGAGTTAAAGCATGAAGCAAAGTCGCGCAATGGGTTTGCTTTAGGGTCAATTATGGCTGCCGAATTTCTAGAAGGTCAAAAAGGATTCTTCACAATGGAAGACATGCTAGGCTGACAAACTCAAGACTCTTCTCAGTCTAATTTTTCGCAGTATTTTTTCGGCTAAATCATTGTTTATGAATATACTATAACTGGCTATCATAAACAGTCCAAAGTCAGTAATTCCTATTAAAAAAATAATAGAAATGTGAAATGCTGCTCCAAAAAGGAGTACCCATTTCCGTATTGGTTTTATCCAAACCAAGGCAATAAAGAGCACTTGATAAGCCAAAACCATCCAAGTGAGTATTTGAAGAAAAATTGTGTTCTCTTTTAACGTATTGGCAATCCATGGAAAACCAAATTCTTTAAATGAAAGCGTCAAAAACATCGCGCTTCCATCCAACCACAAGTCACCCTTTAGTTTCCATATTCCCGAAACCAAATAGAGAATGGCAATTTGCAACCAAATAGAATAATATGCGAGATGATGGATAAATCTGCCCAAGGATGATAAATAACTCACCTCTTCAGACTTCACTCGAAATAAGAAAATATGAAAGAAGAGTAATTGTTGAATTAAATGATGCCCGCCAGTACTCACTGCTCCATTTCCAAAATGGAGATTCACGAATAAAAACCAAACAACAATGCGCGTAAATACATTATGAAATCCAAGTAATCCCGCAAGTATCAATCCTAAAAATGGTAAAACGAAATACAAATAGTAAATGCGGACTGCTGGAATATTCAACAGCATTGCGAGACGATCAGGACCGGAGAATGGATCACTAAGCAGAATGAAATAATCCTCACCCCACACTACATTGCCAATTAGAAGTAGTTTAATTGTACTCCAAAGTAAAACCGAGTACAGAATTTTGATGAACAGTTCCGAGGAAGAGCCTATACTCAATGTGAATTGCCATTCTTTCAAATTCTTGGTTATCCAATTCATCAGCGCATAGATTTAATTGGATACTGCTGAAAAATCTCCTTAGCATGAATGTGATGATCCTCGTCAAAGAAATGATGCTCTGTCTTCACTCCTACCTGAAACGATAAAATATGACTATCAGCATAGGCTGAATTTCTAGTAATATATCGCTCTGCTGCGTTATGCGCAGGCAAAGAGAACCAGTTTTCATCTGTTGGATTATCAATGAAATTCACGAATATGATTCCATCAAACAATGCATTTGAAAGTCCATAGAACATATCATACATGTCAGATGCACTTCCAAATCTATTCCGCCAATGCTGCCGCATCTCTTCTAGCCCTGGTTCTTCCCAATCAGACCAACCATCGGATGTTTCAACACGAAAAACAAACGAATTAATATTATAAGTTGGGTCTGGGGCAAACATGTAGTAATTCTGATAAAACCAAGGCACAGAATATCGATCGATTAGCACATTAAGCTTTTTCGGCAGCACTTCATTTCCAAATTGATATCCCAAAACGGTAAAAAAGTGCATAACAAATCCAAGGATAATTATCCAAAGAATGGAAGACGGTAGTGTATAAGTACTGCTATTTTGCAAGGGCAATGACTACATTTGTTAGTCCTAATGACTAGGAATGTTTAATGCATAAAAATACATTTTATGAAACGTGATGAGCTGGTATTTGATCTAATCGACCAAGAAAGAGAAAGACAGGAACATGGTATTGAATTAATTGCCTCAGAAAATTTTGTGAGTGACCAAGTTTTGGAAGCCATGGGATCCGTCCTGACCAATAAATATGCTGAAGGATATCCTGGGAAAAGATATTACGGTGGATGTGAAATTGTGGATCAAACAGAGCAAATTGCCATCGATCGAGCGAAAGCACTTTTCGGTGCCGAGTATGCTAATGTTCAGCCTCATAGCGGAGCACAAGCAAATGCTGCAGTAATGTTAGCCTGTCTAAACAAAGATGACGCTATCTTAGGTTTCGATTTATCGCATGGAGGACACTTGACTCATGGCAGCCCTGTAAATTTCAGTGGTAAGCTCTATCAAAGTAATTTTTACGGTGTTGAAGAAACAACGGGAAGAATTGATTACGACAAATTAGAAGCAAAGGCGAAAGAAGTAAAGCCTAAAATGATCATTTGCGGAGCTTCGGCTTACAGCAGAGATTGGGACTATGAAAGATTCAGAAGTATTGCAGATAAAGTTGGCGCTTTGTTGCTGGCAGATATTTCTCATCCTTCTGGATTAATAGCCAAAGGAATTTTAAATGATCCTATGCCACACTGCCATATTGTAACAACCACCACACATAAAACTCTTCGTGGTCCAAGAGGCGGAATGATTATGATGGGTAAAGATTTTGAGAATCCATGGGGATTAAAAACACCAAAAGGAGCAACAAGAATGATGAGTGCTATCCTTGATAGTGGAGTATTCCCCGGAACGCAAGGTGGACCATTGGAACACGTTATCGCATCAAAAGCTGTAGCATTTGGCGAGGCTCTAACTGATGAATACATGAGTTATTGCTTGCAAGTCATCAAAAATGCGAGTGTAATGGCCGAAGAATTGATGAAACGAAATTATAAAGTGATTTCAGGTGGAACTGACAACCACATGATGCTGATTGATCTTCGTAATAAGAATATCACAGGAAAAGAAGCAGAAGCCGCGCTTGTTGCAGCTGATATCACCGTGAATAAAAACATGGTTCCATTTGATGATAAATCACCATTTGTAACATCTGGAATTCGCGTGGGAACGGCTGCTATTACCACAAGAGGAATTACAGAAAAACAAATTCCTTGGGTAGTAAACCTAATTGATCGTGTAATCATGAGTAAAGGAGATGCCTCTATCATTGAACAAGTAAAATCTGAAATAAACGCAGAAATGAGCAAGTATCCATTATTTGCGTGATAAACGAAAAACACATGTTAGAATCTAATAATCCAAGAAGACAAAGCTGGGTTGAGATCCCAGAAGACAGCGACTTTCCAATTCAAAACTTACCATTTGGAATTCTATCACGCAATGGTGGAATTAAAAAAGTTGGCGTGGCCATAGGTAACTATGCGGTTGATCTTTCTGCTCTTTACGATTTCGGATATTTAGACCCTCATGAATTCTCTCATGATCATTTTCAAAATGATTATTTAAATGACCTTTTGAGCTTAGGAAAAGAAAAAGTAAGGGCTTTACGCGAACGAATTTCATTCCTTCTCAGCACTGACTCAAATGAGCTGAAGAACGACACGAAACTCAATCAAATTCTTTTTAAAGCAAGTGAACTTGACATGCACCTTCCCGTTAAAATTGGAGACTACACGGACTTCTATTCAAGTGAAGACCATGCTCGGAATGTGGGTAAAATGTTTCGTGATCCTGAAAATGCATTGTTGCCGAATTGGAAACATATACCGGTTGGTTATCACGGGCGTTCATCTTCTATCATTCCATCTGGAGTTGCTATTCACCGTCCTAAAGGACAAACAATTCCGAAAGATTCTGACCAACCAATTTTTGGTCCTTCCAAATTATTAGACTTTGAGCTTGAAATGGCATTTATCACTTATCCTGGAAAGGAACTTGGTGATAGCATTTCTACTTCAGAAGCTGAAGATTACATCTTCGGAATGGTGATAATGAATGACTGGAGTGCGAGAGATATTCAGAAATGGGAATATGTGCCTTTGGGTCCATTTTTAGCGAAGAATTTTGCTTCATCAATTTCGACTTGGATCGTTACCATGGATGCTCTAGAACCTTTTCAAACATCTGGACCAGTGCAAGACCCTGAAGTGCTTTCCTATTTAAAATACGAAGGAAACCATCATTACGATATTCATCTTGATGTAATGATTAAGCCTGAAAATGCCGAACCGACAATCGTTAGTCAATCAAATTACAAGCATATGTATTGGAATATGGCTCAACAATTGGCTCATCATACTGTTAATGGCTGTAATATCCATGGTGGAGACATGATGGCTTCTGGAACGATTAGTGGTCCAACTCCCGATAGTTTTGGTTCAATGCTCGAAATCAGTTGGCAAGGAACGAAGTCAATCACGCTCTCTGATGGTACTGAAAGAAAATTCATTCAAGATAAAGACACCGTCATAATGAAGGGTTATTGTCATAATGAGGATGTAAGAATTGGATTCGGAGAATTATCTACAAAAGTTCTTCCAAGCAAATAGATATCTTTATTTGGTTCACTTCGTATATAAAGTAAGTCCTCATTGAAGACATGTCTGAAGAACAACTGACATTAGAACGCAAAGCGATAGCGCGTGAGTATAGAGCCCTGCTTAAAAACTCAAAGCGAATTGCTACTGATGCGGATAAAATTTTAATTCGGAAAGCTTTTGACCTTGCCGTTGAGGCTCATCAAAACATGCGTAGGAAGTCTGGAGAAGCCTACATCTTCCATCCTATCGCAGTGGCAAGAATTGTTTCTGAAGAAATTGGTTTAGGAACAACTTCCATAGTATGCGCATTGCTTCATGATGTAGTGGAAGACACTGAAATCAATTTGGATGATATTGAAAGTTTATTTGGTCCACGAGTGCGTCTTATTATAGATGGATTAACCAAAATAAAAGGAGCACATTTTCTTGAAAACGCCTCGATGCAAGCGGAAAACTTCCGCAAAATGTTGCTTACACTGTCAGATGACGTTAGGGTAATATTGATAAAGCTCGCAGATCGATTGCATAATATGCGAACTCTGGGATCGATGCGCAATGACAAGCAGCAAAAAATTGCTTCAGAGACATTGTACCTGTATGCTCCGCTATCTCATAGACTAGGACTTTACAACATTAAGAGTGAGCTTGAAGATCTATGTTTAAAATACAAGGAACCTGAAGTTTACAGCGAGATTGAAACTGCCTTGGCAAAAAGTAAAGCAGTCAGAACCCGATTCATCAATCAGTTTACTGTTCCTGTCCAACGCGCATTGAAAATTGCAGATTTTGAGTTTGAGATTAAATCAAGAACTAAATCAATTTATAGCATCTATAATAAGATGCTGACGAAGAATATTCCTCTGGAAGAAATTTATGATGTGTTCGCAATTCGAATCATTCTGAATTCTAAACAGGAAGATGAAAAATCCGATTGCTGGAAAGCATATAGTATAGTGACAGACTATTACAAACCAAATCCTGATCGATTGAGGGATTGGATAAGCACACCAAAGAGCAATGGTTATGAATCATTGCATACCACTGTGATGAGTCCATCGGGTAAGTGGGTTGAATTTCAAATTCGCACCAAGCGCATGGATGAGATTGCTGAAATGGGCTATGCTGCTCATTGGAAATACAAAGAGTCAGCAAGTGAACATGCATTGGATGAGTGGATCACTCGAATTAGAGAAACTCTTCAAAACCCAGATCCGAGCGCGCTAGAATTTATTGATGATTTCAAATTAAATTTATTCTCTAAAGAAATCTTCGTTTTCACTCCAAAAGGAGAGTTAAAAAACTTACCTCAATCAACTACTGCACTGGATTTTGCGTTTGAAATTCACACCCAAGTTGGAGCGCAATGTATTGGAGCTAAAGTGAATCACAAGTTGGTCCCATTAAGCTCTCAATTGAACAGTGGTGATCAGGTAGAAATTCTCACCAGTTCAAAGCAGAAGCCAAAGGAAGACTGGCTCAGATTTGTGGTAACTGCAAAAGCCAAGTCAAATATCAAAGCGCTTCTCAAAGAAGAACGCAGAAAAATTGCAATTGATGGCCAAGAGATTCTAGGAAGGAAGCTAAGAAATTTAAAAATCAATAGCAATGATGCAAACATTAAGAAAATACACAGCTTCTTTAAATTAACTTCCCCACACGAGTTATACTATAAAGTAGGCACAGAGCAAATTGATCTATCTAAATTATCCAATTTAAAAAAGGAAAAAGGACAACTCAAGTACCGAAGTGCTAGAAAGAAAAAAGCTTCATCCATTAAAGACATTGTCAAATCAATTGACACTAAAAACACCAACCTAGTTATTGGTGATAGTATGGAGAGCTTGGATTACAAAATTGCCAGTTGCTGCAATCCCATCCCAGGTGATAATATTTTCGGTTTTGTCACTGTCAGCGATGGAATTAAAATTCACCGTCAAAATTGTCCGAATGCCATAACCCTAATGTCTAATTATGCCTACCGCATCATTAAAGCAAAATGGACCAATGCTGAAGTTATTTCATTCTTGGCAGCCATTAAAATCATAGGCATAGATCAAGTGGGGTTAGTAAATGATGTTACTAAAGTAATTTCAAGTGAATACAATGTCAACATGCGAAGTATTTCTTTCGATACAGATGATGGCATTTTTGAGGGAACAATTAAAGTTTATGTAAATGACACTACCCATCTTACTGAGTTGATGAGAAAATTGAGTGCAATTGATGGCGTTACCAAAGTAAGTAGAATCAAAGGCGAACAACTTGAATCAACAGTTAATGTAGCTAATTGATACCTTTGATCGCTGAATGAAGTCCACTGAAATAAAACAAGAAGTACGTATCATCTTCAAACGCTATCTCGAGGAGCATAAACATCGCAAAACTCCGGAGAGATTTGCCATTCTCGATGAAATCTACACCTCAAAAGGTCATTTTGATGTAGAGGCACTTTATGTTCAAATGAAGAATAAAAAGTACCGTGTTAGTCGCGCAACTTTATATAACACGATAGACCTTCTGCTAGCTTGCAATCTGATTAGAAAGCATCAGTTTGGTAAAAACATGGCGCAGTTTGAACCGAGCTACATCAATAGTCAACATGATCATATCATTTTTACCGATTCAGGAGAAGTACAAGAATTCTGTGATCCTCGGTTGCAGCTTATCAAAAAATCTTTGGAAGACGCATTAGGTATTAAAATTCTTCATCATTCATTGAATTTTTATGCGGTGAAAATTGATGAAATAGAATCCGAAAAAGACTAAAACCCTCTCCCCTTTTTCTGTTTCTACATAGACAGTTTACTTTACTCTTTTGAGAACTTTGATTTTATTGCTCACAAATAGTGTAAAACTCAGTTGATTCTGCAGGAAGAATCGAGTCCCGTCTTGGTCAAAAAGATAACTTTGCTCGCTTATTGTAAAAGGCAAACGTATGCAAGTCGATGTATTATTAGGAATGCAATGGGGTGACGAAGGCAAAGGAAAAATTGTTGACGTTCTAACTCCGAAATATGATGTGATTGCGAGATTTCAAGGAGGACCAAATGCAGGTCACACTCTTGAATTTGACGGCAAGAAATTTGTCCTACACACCATACCCTCTGGTATTTTCCATGAAGGAACAATGAACTTAATTGGCAACGGTGTTGTAATCGACCCTGTAACGCTTCGCAAAGAAATCTACAATCTGATTGATCAAAAAGTTCCTTTTACAGAGCGATTGCTCATATCCAGAAAAGCACACTTAATTTTACCTACACATCGCCTGTTAGATGCCGCTTCGGAAAAAGCCAAAGGGAAGGACAAAATAGGATCAACGCTTAAAGGAATTGGCCCGACCTATATGGACAAAACCGGACGTAACGGATTAAGAATCGGTGACATTGAAACTCCAGATTTCAAAGAAAAGTATGAGGCATTGAAAGAGAAACATCTCCAATTGCTAGATCGAATGAATTATGAAGTAGACGGCCAAGATGAAATGGAAAAAGAATGGATGGAGTCCATTACGTTCCTTCAGCAAATTCCTTTCGTGAATTCAGAATACTACATCAACCAAGCTCTTCAAGAAGGGAAAAAGATACTCGCGGAAGGTGCACAAGGTTCTCTTTTAGATATTGACTTTGGTTCTTACCCTTTTGTTACTTCATCTAATACAATATGCGCGGGAGCATGCACCGGACTTGGAATAGCACCAAATAGAATTGGAGAAGTATACGGTATTTTCAAAGCATACTGCACAAGAGTTGGTAGCGGCCCATTCCCAACTGAATTGGAAGATGAAATTGGTCAAAAACTCAGAGATATAGGTCATGAATACGGAGCTACTACAGGCCGACCAAGGCGTTGCGGATGGCTTGATATGGTCGCATTAAAATATGCGGTGATGCTCAATGGAGTAACCAAACTTATTATGACAAAAGCAGATGTATTGAATGCATTTGAAACCTTAGAAGTTTGCACATCCTACACTATGAATGGTGAAGAAACATTTGAATTCCCTTTTGATCATGCTAACCAGACGATCAAAACCAACTGCAAGACAATTCCAGGATGGAATCAAGAGGTATCAGTTGATAAGCCTTTACCTTCTCAATTGGAAGACTATATTGACTGCATAGAAAAGGAAACTGGTTGTCAAATTGTAATCGTTTCAATGGGACCAGATCGCAAGCAAACAATGATTAGAGATAATCAACCGGCATAACTAATGCATTTGGTTAGACTTCTATTTCTTTTCACGTTGCTTCTTATTGGAGCTAAAGGGTTTTCTCAAACTCCAGAAATAAAAGAGGAAAAACCTAAAGAAATTGAACTCATCCATGCTGATAAATTCACGGTAGATAAAAAGACTCCTAAAGGAGCTTCAAAATTAGTTGGGAGTGTTAAACTCAGGCATCAGGAAGCTTTCATGTATTGTGATAGTGCGTACTTGTATGACAACAATAGTTTGGACGCATACGGTCATGTAAAAATAGAGGAAGGCGATTCTCTCGTCATGACGGGTGATTCACTTTTCTATGATGGAAATAAAAAATTAGCACGTGTTAGAGGTCGAGTAAGGATTGATAATAAAGCATCTGTGCTTACCACACCTTTTCTAGACTACTATCGAGAAACATCCATGGCACATTATTATGGAGGTGGGACAATAGATAGCGAGAAGGAAAAAACACATTTAGTCAGTAAAATCGGTTATTACTTCAGTGATATTAAGCTTTTTCACTTTAAGACCGATGTGGTTATGACACATCCTGACTACGTGATTCATACCGACACCATGCACTATGCTCCAGACAGAGAAAAGACATGGTTTTTTGGCCCTACCACTATTGATTCCGATAATAAGAGTATCTATTGCGAACGAGGCTGGTACGATCAACTCAATGACAAGGCAGAATTTATAAAGAATGCCGAAATAAACTCTTCAGGACAAACCATGAAGGGCGATACCATCGAATATGATCAAGCTACAGAAATTGGAATTTCGAAATGCAATGTTGTATTAATTGACACCAATGAAAAGTTTGAAGTGAATGGAGACTACGCCATTTACTATGAGAAAGACAGCACGAGCTATGTAACGAAGAATGTCATACTCAAGCAGGACATGGAAGGTGATACATTCTTCCTGACCGCTGATACACTCTATTCGCTTTTAGATACTGCTGGAAATCGAATCATGAAGACATATCACCACTCTATTTTTTATAAAAGTGACATGCAGGGTGCGTGTGATTCATTGTATTATCATACCAAAGACAGCATTATCTATATGTTCCACGATCCTATTCTTTGGTCTACCGATAATCAGATCACTGCAGACTCGATTCGAATGACCATGAAAAATGGGGTAATGGACAAGATGTACATGGATAAAAATGCATTTATTATTGCCTATGAGGATAGCATTTTCTACAATCAAATCAAGGGCAGAAACATGATCGGTCACTTTGAGGATGAGGCCTTGCGTAAAGTTGATGTATTCGGAAATGGAGAAACCATTTATTACCCTAGAGAAGAAGACAATAGTCTCATTGGGGTGAATGAAACAAAATGTTCTACAATGTCAATTTATATCGATAGTAACACCATATATAAAATCACATTTTACGACAAACCAGTTGCCAAAATAATTCCTACTGATGAAATGCCTATTGGTGGAAAAAAATTAGATGGATTCAATTATAGAACCAGTGAGCGCCCTGTATCTTCTATTGATATACTGAATAAATACTTGGCGCTTCTGAATAAGGAAATGATTGCTTTAGATAGTTCTCAGACAGATTCAGTGTCTGGCATCACTACAGATTCTATCCTTAACGAAGTAGAAAAGGTTACCCAAGAGGAAATTGACGCTACAATGAAAGAGGCGATTGACTTGCTTTCTCCTTCATTAGATAAAGGACCCAATCAAGAAGGGATTAAGGAAGAAGATTAGCGTGCCAGCTGTTTTTCACAGTTATTTCCCAACTCGTTTTGAATTCACCCAAAGTCTGGACTACATTATTAAACACGAAGGTTGAATCATCTACTTCTCCAGATTCCAACATTTGAGCAAACGAATTCATATCACATTCTAGAATGTCTTCACCAGACCGATAGGCAACCTTTATTCTATTCAAGAGATCCAAACTATGCTGATCATCAATGGATTGAACGGTATGCATCAATTTATCCACTGAACAGCCCGTAGCTTGAGCCATCGCTTCGTCAACAGCGATGACAATAAATCTATCGAATTTAATCTCGAACGCAGCGAATAGGCTCTGTCCGTGAGCTGCCCAATCTTTTAAAAATGCAATTAGCTTGGAACTTATTTCAGTCCGCATATCTCCTTGCAAAACCTTAGAAGACTGAAATACCCAAATTCTTGAATGATCAGCGAGGGTTGAAAAATCCGTTACAGATTGAGTAACTATCATAAGTCAGCAGCTTCAGCGATAAGTTCAGCAATGTCTTTCACCTCAATTTCATTCTCCTTATTGAAGTGCTTCACACCATCCGTCATCATTGTATTACAAAACGGGCATCCTACCGCGATGATGTCTGGCTTAACCTCCAAAGCATCTTCGGTTCTCTCAATATTAACTTCCTTATTACCTTTCTCTGCTTCCTTGAACATTTGAGCTCCACCGGCACCGCAACAAAGTCCACTTTGTTTGCATCGCTTCATTTCAGTTAACTCTGAGTCCAATTTTGAAAGCACTTCACGTGGTGCCTCATAAACTCCATTTGCACGACCTAGATAACAAGGATCATGAAATGTGATCTTCTTACCTTTAAATGTACCACCTTCAACAGTAATCCGTCCTTCGTTCAATAAACTTTGCAAAAACTGGGTATGGTGAATCACTTCATAATTTCCACCAAGCTCCGGATATTCATTTTTCAAGGTATTGAAGCAATGTGGGCATGCCGTTACAATGCGTTTTACATTATATCCATCCAATACCTGAATATTGGCAAAAGCTTGCATCTGAAAAAGGAATTCATTGCCCATTTACTCAAAGTAAATCCGGATATTGAAGTTAAATATAAGTGATTTAGTCAGCAGGCTTAATTAGAATGGTTTCTTCTTTTTCTAGCCTCACTTGTCCCGGTAACATCTTCTTGTTTTTACGCACATACTTTCTAGGTGTGTAACTTACCGCAGCCAACGTTTGGCCTTTCGATTTGGAATATTTGGCTGCAAGACTTGCTGCATATTCAAGAAGCGCATTACTAAGTTTCTGGTTGTTTGCCATACGAACAATGACATGTGACCCTGGAACGTCCTTGGCATGCAACCAAAGATCATTCTTATGGCTGTGAAATTTGATTAATTCATCATTGGCCGTTGCAGATTTTCCAACCCGAATTTCGAATCCTTCAAACTCGAACGAATAATAAGGGCTTGCGGTTTGTTTTTCTTTTATGGCCTTTTGACCCGGAACAATGGGGTTCTGTATTTCTTTTTCGAGAACATCAATCTTGGCCTTTAAAAAGGAAATTTCTTTGTGTGCGTTCTTGGCCTTTTGATAATACCGATTGGCGTTTTCAACGGGCGATTTGTCCGTGTTTAAAGGGACTTCTATGAGTTCTTGGGTAGTCCAGTCGGTGAGTTGCTGAACCTTTAGGGTAGGGTCAATTTGAGAGAGATTGGAAATAATTACATCGCCCCATTGCATAAATTGGTTGCTTTTTTCTAAACCCATTAACTTGTTTTTGGCCGCAGCCAAACGTTGGTTGATGTTCTTTAGGTGCTTGATTCGCCTACTTTCTTCCTCTTTCGCTCTTCTTTCTTGCGTGAATCGTTTTAAGAAATTCAGATTGAATTCATGGATTTCAATGAGTTGCTCGATCTTACCTAATGACTTAGGGGATAGGCTCAAACGATTCTCTGATCGCACTAATCCAGCATTTTTTAGGCCATCTATGTAATGCTGTGCATTTTGTGGACTGTATGTTCCACTGATTTTTCCTTGCGGTAAAAACCGATTCGACTCCCAAAATAAATCCCAATCCTTCATATTAAAGTTTATGGGATTAGGGCTTAAATTTTCAATTAGGTTAATGGCATTTTTACTATTCCGAAACGATTGAATATCTCCTTCTGTTTTTAATAGTACATCAGACCGCCTTCCAAATAAACAAATGAACATTTTACTTGAGTTACTTAAGTTTATCTGAATTATGCGTTCGTTTTCAACATTTTCGATAGAGCTAATCTGTGCTTCGTTTTGAATGTTGAAGTGGTCCTGAGCTAAACGAGATCGTTTTCTAATATGTTCTGGTAATAAAATGAGCAGATTGTCTGCAGCAAAGTTAAATACAATGTACTTCAGTTCTTGTTTTGATTTCTTTAATTCAAGAACCAGTTCAGTTTTTGAATTACTGTAAAGTGAATGAATCCAATAATCGGTATAACGGGAGTGCATGAGTTCGCCCAAAATGCGGGCGAGTATTGCAGATTGATGGAGCGATTTCATTAGAAATCATGGTACACATCGGTCAGTGCCTCATGTCCAGTAGGTGTAACTAAAATGGTGTGTTCATATTGGGCACTTAATTTACCATCAATGGTTCGTGCAGTCCATCCATCTTTCTTATCCACCCTGGCGCGGGCCTTTCCTCTGTTAATCATCGGTTCGATCGTAAATGTCATACCTGCTTTCATTTTAGCACCCGTACCTTTTTCGCCTACATGACTCACTTCAGGTTCTTCATGAAATTTTGTGCCTACACCGTGACCGCAAAATTGGAAAACGGAGGAGTATCCGTGCTTCTTCGCATGTTGCTCAATGTAGTATCCTATATCACCAAAATGCGCACCCGGTTTGCACAAATCAATGCCAATCCATAGGCATTCGCGCGTAACTTTCATCAGTTCTTTCGCATCTTGTGAAACTTCGCCTATTTCAAACATTTTGCATGTGTCTCCAAAATACCCATCGAGGATTGGGGTTACATCTATATTCAGGATATCGCCCCATTTAAGCTCATATGGGCCGGGTATACCATGGCATATCACATCATTCACTGAAGTGCAGCAGGAAGCTGGAAAACCACCATAGCCCAACGTGGCAGGTATTGCACCATGATCACGAGTAAATTCATCACACTTATCGTTGATATAAGCTGTTGTAATGCCCGGTTTTGCAAATTGGGCTAGGTATTGAAGTGTGTCAGCTGCGAGTTTGCTAGCTGCTCGAATCCCTTCGATCTGTTCAGGTGTTTTAATGATTATCGCCACTATTAGTCTCTTTGTGTTCTTCGTTTTTCTGAATTTCGCATTGCTCTCCCTCGCAACAAGGGGCAATATTATACTTGCATTGCGGACATTGGTAATGGCTGTGTACAAATACCATTTCACCCCAAAAACCGCAATATCCACAATGCTGACCTTTCACGCAGCAAAAATACAATAAATATGTAAGC
>ENA-OWPI01002952-OWPI01002952.1-marine-metagenome-genome-assembly--contig:-NODE-2952-length-15166-cov-12.625621_pt1 | contig 15166 bp, 14 predicted proteins | sample MGYA00238138_ERZ651775 | MGnify/ENA primary metagenome ERZ651775 (study PRJEB26906, sample SAMN06265043) | marine metagenome | isolation source: Helgoland LTER site | place: Germany:Helgoland, sampling...
AGATGCGCATGAAAATCCATCTGCCAGCCGCCACATCGTTCCGGCTGTATCACCCTGAACAATCCGGCTTTTTTCATCTCGGCGACGTTTTCATCCGGCAGACGGCGAAGCGCATCCGTCTCGGCGGCACGGGCACGCAGTCCGGGCGCAAGCGCACGGGCCGCGGCGATCAGGGACGCGGCATCGGGCGCGTCCGGTAAGACAGGTTGTGTGTTCATCGTCAGATATTAGGGCAAGTTCGCGGCAGAGGGAAAGCGTAGGATAATACCGTGGATACCCCCGGCGGATGACGCCGGCGACGCAGTGTTGTCTTGCCCGCCGGCAGACCCGCTGTTAAACCGCGATTATCCGCCCCAAGACCCGCCTCAAGGAATGCCGATGCTGCGCCGCCTTTACGACTGGACGATGGACCTCGCCTCGCGCAAGAACGCCGTGTGGGCATTATGCGCCGTCGCCTTCGTCGAAAGCTCGGTCTTCCCGATCCCACCGGACATTCTGCTTATTCCGATGATCCTTGCCGCCCGTGACAAGGCCTGGCGATATGCGGCGATGTGCACCATCGCATCCGTTCTGGGTGGCATGCTCGGCTACGCAATCGGTGCGGGGCTTTATGAAAGCGTCGGCCGCCCGGTTCTCGAATTCTATGGCTATGCGGCCAAGTTTTCCGACTTCACGGCGCGCTATAACGAATATGGCGGCTGGATCGTCTTTATCGCCGGGGTGACCCCGTTCCCCTACAAGGTGATCACCATCGCCAGCGGCGTCACCGAGCTGGACCTGACGACCTTTACCGGTGCGTCGGTGCTGGCCCGCGGGTTGCGGTTCTTCGTCGTCGCCGCCCTGCTTTATTACTTCGGCCCGCCGATCCGCGAATTCATCGAAAAACGCCTTGGGCTGATGTTCGCCGTCTTCTGCGTGCTCCTGGTTGGCGGCTTCATTCTGCTCAAAGTCATCGCATGAGGATGCTGCGATGAGGCCACCTCGATGATCATTCTGGGCCGCCGTATCGACGACCGGACCGCCGTGATCTGGGCGATGTGGGCATCAGCAATAGCCCTGACCACCGCCCTCGGGTCGCAATATCTCGGCGGCCTGGCACCCTGCAAATTATGTATATGGCAGCGCATTCCCCATGGCATCGCCATCGTGATCGGTCTCGGGGCGCTGCTGTGGTTCCGTGGCCCGCGCGAACGCATCCTCCTGACCTGGCTTGCCTGTCTGACCTTCGCGGTCGGGGCCGGCATTGCGCTGTATCACACCGGTGTCGAACAGCATTGGATCGCGGGCCCTAGTTCCTGCACCGGGTTCGGCTCGCTGAACGAGGCGACGACGATAGAGGATCTCCGGGCGCAGCTTCTTGCCGCCCCGATCGTCCGTTGCGACGAAATCCCATGGTCGCTTTTCGGCGTATCGATTGCAGCATGGAATGCCCTCTCATCTCTCGGATTGATGGTATTCTGCGGTATGGCCGCCTGGAACCAGACGCGGAGAAGATATTCATGACCGTACGCAAACGACTAACGGAACACGGTATCCTGCCGGGCGATATCCCGACCGGACAGATGCTGGAGCGTATTGTCCGGGTCGACCATGCCGGTGAATACGGGGCCGTACGGATCTATAAAGGTCAGCTTTCGGTTCTCGGCAACTCCCCCGTGGGCGATACGATCCGCGAAATGGCGGAACAGGAACGCGAGCATCTTGAAACATTCGACAACCTGATCGCCGAGCGCCGCGTGCGCCCCACTGCCCTGATGCCGGTGTGGCATGTGGCCGGATACGCGCTGGGCGCGGCGACCGCGATGATGGGCGAACGCGCAGCAATGGCCTGCACCGCCGCCATTGAAGAGGTCATCGACGATCATTATGCTCAGCAGGCCGCCCTATTGGGCGATGACGAGGCTGAGCTTCGCGACACGATTGAGAAATTCCGCGAGGACGAGCTGGAACACCGTGACACCGCGCTCGAACACGACGCTGAACTGGCCCCCGGCTATGAAATTCTGTCGACGGCGATCAAAAAAGGCTCCCGCCTTGCGATCTGGCTGAGCCAGCGAGTTTAGTACCGGACGTGTTCCGCCCATGTGCCCTCCCGGATTCGGCTATACTCCCCCGATGACCGAGGCACCTTCACCCGACACACCCCCAACCGCGCTATCTGACGACGGTCACGCTCAGCAGGCGCCTGTCGCCAACGTGCGACCACTGGACCTCGCAGCCCTCGCCGTCGGCCACAGGGGCGCCGTCCTGCGGCAACCGGACGGCACGCCCGAACGGCTGGCGCCCACGGCCGCCATTAAACGTATCTCCGACGGTCTTGTCCCCATGGTCTGTCATGCGCCCGCGACGGCTCGCCGGTTGAACACCTCACCGTTTCCGGCGCTCGACCTTCTGGAGCTATTCGCGTTTGTCCGCCCGGCGACATTCTGCCGGCCGACACCGTCGGGGCTGGCGGCGGCGCTGGGTCTCGACAAACCGACCGACATCGATGACGAGGCGCGCATCCTGCAATTGGCAGGCGGTGCCCTGCTGACGGACCTTATCAGAATGGAACCGGGCCGCGACCGGGACCTCGCGGCGGAAACCGCCCGCATGATGGAAGCCGCGAACTGGGGCTGGACACCGCTGGTACTGCGCGCACTGGCCGCCGAAACACCGCCGGCGATGGACGGGCTTGCCAACCGCGCGCTCGAAATATGGCGACGGCTCCCCGAATGGTCGGAATTCGCCCCCGACGCACAGCCGGGCAACCTGCCGGTCCCGGAAGACGAAACACGCGCCCGGCTCGCGAAGCTTGTCGGCAAACATGCTGAAGACCGGCCGCAGCAGGGCGACTATGCAGCGGCAGTATCTCACGCTTTCGCGCCCCGCGACGAAGAAGACGCCCCCAATACCGTGCTCGCCGAGGCCGGGACCGGTGTCGGCAAGACCCTCGGCTATATCGCACCCGCGAGCCTGTGGGCGGAACGCAATGACGGTACGGTGTGGATCAGCACCTATACACGGAACCTGCAGCGCCAGATCGACAGCGAGCTCGACCGCCTGCACCCGGACCCACGGGTAAAGGCGCGCAAGGTCGTCATCCGTAAAGGCCGCGAAAACTACCTGTGCCTGCTGAATTACGAAGACGCGATCACCGGGCTCCGGGGCCGCCCCCAGGATTCCATCGGGCTTGGCCTGATGGCACGCTGGGCGTCGGCGACCCGCGACGGCGATATGGGAGGCGCGGATTTCCCCGCCTGGCTGATCGATATCGCAACACCGCGCAATACCGTGGGCCTCACCGACCGGCGCGGCGAGTGCATATATTCCGCCTGCGCCCATTATCATCGCTGTTTCGTGGAAAAGACCGTCCGCCGCGCCAAGCGCGCGGATATCGTGGTCGCCAATCATGCGCTTGTACTGGCACAGACGGCGACCGGGGGCATGGATGACGGACAGATTCCGACACGGCTGATATTCGACGAAGGACATCACCTGTTCGATGCCGCGGACAGCGCGTTCTCCGCCCAGTTGAGTGGCCAGGAAGGTGCCGAATTGCGCCGCTGGCTGCTTGGACCGGAAGAAGGTCGCAAGACCCGCGCCCGGGGTCTTCAGCGCCGCATTGAAGACATTGCAGCACTGGACGAACGGATCGGCGAATTTGTCGACGCCATCGTCGAAGCTGCAGACGCCCTGCCCGGTCCCGGCTGGAACCAGCGCATCGCCGGCGGTACCGCACGCGGAGACGCCGAGCTGTTTCTGGCCGAAATCCGCCAGCAGGTATATGCCCGCGCCAAGGACGCGCGTTCGCCATATGACCTGGAAACAGAAACCGACAGTCCGGTGCCCGGCCTGCTGGATGCGGCGCGCGAGCTGCGGGAATCTCTCAACCGCCTGATCCAGCCGATGCGTGCCCTGTCCGAACGCCTGCTGCTGGCACTGGATGAAAATTCAAGCGACCTCGACACACCGACGCGCAACCGGATTGAAAGCGTCAGCCGGGGCCTGCGCCGCCGCGCAGAGGGCGAACTTGAAGCCTGGAAATCCATGCTCGATGCGCTTGCCAAGGGCGTGCCGGAAGAATTCGTCGACTGGTTCTCGGTCACCCGTGCGCAGGGGCGCGATGCCGATGTCGGGATGCACCGTCACTGGATCGACCCGATGCTGCCTTTTGCCAAGACCGTGGCCGAACCGGCACATGGCATCGTGGTGACGTCTGCAACACTGCGCGACGGCACCGGCGACAACGAACTGGACTGGCAGTCGGCGGAGCAGCGAACAGGTGCCGTGCATCTGGAACAGCCGCCCTATCGAGCGCAGGTCACATCGCCCTTCAACTATCCCGAACAAACCCGGGTCCTCGTCGTTACCGACGTGCGCAAGGACGACATGAACCAGGTCGCAGCCGCATATCGCGAACTCTTCGTCGCCTCGGGCGGCGGAGCACTGGGCCTGTTCACGGCAATCAGCCGGCTGCGCAGCGTGCATGAGCGAATTGCCCCGACGCTGGAGGAAATGGGGTACCCCCTGCTCGCGCAGCATGTTGACCGTATGGATACGGGCAGCCTGGTGGAGATTTTCCGGGCCGAAGAACAATCCTGTCTTCTCGGAACCGATGCCGTGCGTGACGGGGTCGATGTGCCGGGGCGCAGCCTTCGTCTGATCGTGTTCGACCGGGTACCCTGGCCGCGCCCGTCGATACTCCACCGGGCCCGGCGGAAAGCCTTCACCCGGTCGCGCTATGATGACCTGATAACGCGCCTGAGGCTGAAACAGGCCTATGGCCGTCTGGTCCGACGGGCGGACGATTCAGGCGTGTTCGTCATGCTCGATCCGATGATGCCATCGCGCCTGGCGGGTGCCTTTCCCGACGGGGTAGAAATCCAGCGCGTCGGGCTTTCCGAGGCTGTCGAGGTGACGCGGGACTTCCTGTCGCAGACGGAATGACTTGACGATACGGCACCGGGGCATTACCTGCGGGTGCAACAAGGAGAACATGATAATGAGCAGCCTCAATCCTCACGCGGCACTGGTTCACACGATGGTCATTGCCTCGGCGATCGACGCCGAAATGACCGATGTCGAACTGTTGCGGATCGGCCAGTTGGTCGACCGGATGCCGGTGTTTACCGATTACGAGCCGGACGACCTGACAACAGACGCAGAGGCCTGTGCCGAAGTACTGGCGAGCGACGGTGGTGTCGACGCGGCGATTTCCCAGATCAAGGAAGCGCTGCCCGCACGCCTGCGCGAGACGGCTTACGCGTTTGCCTGCGAAATCGTCGCCGCGGATGGCCATGCCAGCCAGGAAGAACTGCAGCTTCTCGAAGTTCTTTCCTACGACCTGGAAATCGACCCGCTCGCGGCTGCCGCAATCCAGCGGGGCGCAAGAGCCCGTCACACCAGCCTCTAGGCGCGCAGGACCGGACTTTACTGATTCCGGCGCAATTGCTGCACGGTGGGTGACATAGCGCCGCAGACGGTTGCCTGTGGAACAATCGCCGATTAGTTAGGCGATATACGTGACTGAACAACAGGCTTGGGCCCGGCTGACCAAATGGCGACCCAAATGGCGACAACGCGTCCCTCTGCGCCGCTGAAGGCGATCGAATACTGGCTGTATATCTGCTGTGCGCTGGTATTCGCCATGGTTCTGCTGGGCGGCATCACACGGCTGACCGAATCCGGTCTTTCCATCGTGCATTGGCGCCCCTTTACCGGCTGGATACCGCCGATGAATGAAGCGGCATGGACCGCTGTTTTCGATTCCTACCGGCAATCGCCGGAGTTCCAGAAACTGAACTTCTGGATGGCACTGGAAGATTTCAAGCGGATATTCTGGCTCGAATATCTCCACCGCGTTCTCGGCCGCATCATCGGAATCGTCTATTTCCTGCCCTTCCTGTGGTTCCTGATCCGCTACCGCCTGCCCGCCGGCCTGACAGGACGTCTGGCGATCCTGTTCGTTCTCGGCGGCCTGCAGGGGGTGCTCGGCTGGTACATGGTGAAATCCGGCCTTGTCGACCAGCCATCCGTGAGCCAGTACCGGCTCGCCGCGCATCTCGGCCTCGCCGTTATTATCTACGCCGCCATGCTCTATACCGCGCTTGGCCTCAGAACAGTGGATAGGCGAGGTTCCTCCGTCGGCAGGGGCGCCCGTAACCTGAGCATCCTGATATTCATCACGATGATATGGGGCGCGCTTGTCGCCGGGATGGATGGCGGCGCCGTCTTTACGACCTTCCCGCTGATGGACGGCGGTCTTCTACCGCCCCATGCATTGTCGATATCCCCCGTATGGCTGAACGTGTTCGAAAATATCGGCACGGTGCAGTTCATCCACCGGGTCCTCGCCATCGGCACCGTAATCGCGGCGATCTGGCTATGGTGGCGCCACGGCTGCGCGAAAACCGGCCCCACGACTTGGGTCGCCGTCTTTGCCGGGGTCCAGTTCTGCCTCGGCATTGCAACGATCCTGTCCGGCGCCTCGATCTACATAGCGTGGGCCCATCAGGGCGGCGCAATGGTGTTGTTCACGGCGTCTATTCTGGCCTGGCGAAAAGGATTAACCGAAAGCAACGCTTGACGCATATAACGAGGGAGCGTATCTAGCTGCCCTCTCGTGGAGATTTGAGCCGACCGGCTTGCGGCCACGTAAAAAAAATCGCTAAAAGGTCGGAGGTTCCTGAAACCCCGGCCGTTCGGTCGGGGGTTTTTATTTGGGCGAAGGCCCGGGAGCAGAAAATGGCGATAAACAAACCCGTTCAGGATAGCTGGCGCGCACAAACCCTTGCGGTCCGTGGCGGCACCAAACGCAGCGAGTTCGGCGAAACCGGCGAAGCGATCTACGCCACATCCGGCTATGTCTACGAATACGCAGAACAGGCCGAAGACGCCTTCAAGGACCGGGTCGACCGGTTCATCTATTCACGGTTTTCGAACCCCACCGTCGACATGTTCCAGGATCGCATGGCGCTGATGGAAGGCGCCGCCGTCGGCAAGGCCACGGCCACAGGCATGGCCGCCGTCTTCGCGTCCATGGCATCGATGGTGCAGGCGGGTGACCATGTCGTCGGCAGCCGCGCGCTGTTCGGTTCCTGCCTGTATATTCTGACCGAAATTCTGCCGAAATGGGGCGTCGAAACAACGATCGTCGACGGTACCGACCTCAACCAGTGGGAAGACGCGCTGAAACGCCCGACGAAATGCGTATTCGTTGAAACGCCGTCCAACCCGGGCCTCGACATCGTCGATATCAAGGCGGTCTCCGAGCTTGCCCACAAGGCCGGTGCGAAAGTCATCGTCGATAACGTGTTCGCGACCCCGCTGCTGCAGAAACCGCTGGAACTCGGCGCCGATATCGTCGTCTATTCGGCGACCAAACATATCGACGGTCAGGGAAGATGCCTCGGCGGCATGGTGCTCGGCGACGAGGATTACTGCGAAAACACGCTCAAGCCGTTCCTGCGCCATACAGGCCCGTCGCTCAGCCCGTTCAATGCATGGGTGATGCTGAAGGGACTCGAGACCCTCGATCTGCGGATCCGGCGCCATTGCGAGAACGCCCGTAAGATCGCCGATTACCTGGAAGACCGATCCGATCTGGCCAAGGTCCGCTATCCCGGTCTGCCAAGCCATCCGCAGCATGAACTTGCGGCATCGCAGATGACGGATTTCGGCAGCCTCGTGACGTTCTCGCTCGAAGGCGGCAAAGAGCGCTGCTTCAAGTTCATGAATGCGCTGAAGCTGATCGATATTTCAAACAACCTCGGCGATTCCAAAAGCCTGATGACACACCCGGCCACCACCACCCACCAGCGACTGAGTGTGGAAGACCGGGACTTCCTGGGTCTGGATGACGGCATGGTTCGCCTGTCGGTCGGACTAGAAGACCCCGCGGATATCCAGGACGACCTCGACCAGGCCTTTGCAGAGGCGCTAAAAGCGTAAAAAGCGCAAATTCCACTTCGCGCCGAAATCCGATAGGATGCGCGCAACACAAGCCGGACAGGATCCATGTATTCAGCCGTTACCCGGGAAATTCGCGTTCAGGTCGAACCGGTTTACCTCGACGACCAATCCGAGCCGGACAACGCCCAGTATGTCTGGGCCTATCGGGTGCAGATTGAGAATGAAGGCACCGAGACCGTGCAGCTTCTCACACGCTACTGGCACATCACCGATGGCATGGGCCGTGTTCAGGAAGTGCGGGGCGCCGGCGTGGTCGGCGAACAGCCTGTGCTGAATCCCGGCGAAAGCTATGAATACACCAGCGGTACACCGCTGCCCACGCCGTCAGGCATCATGAAAGGCAGCTATCAGATGAGTACGCCATCGGGCGATAAATTCGATATTGAAGTACCTGCCTTTTCGCTCGACTGCCCGCACGAGGCGCGGCAGCTCAACTAACCTGAGCAACAGCACAGGATCTGAGCCTTGCTCGATTTTCGACCCGTTCTCTACATAATCGGCATTCTGCTGACGACCCTGGCAGCGGCTATGTGCGCGCCGCTTGTGGCCGACCTCGTCGTCGGGCATCCCGACTGGCAGGTATTCGCAGGTTCGGCCGGGCTCACAGCCTTTATCGGTATCACGCTCCTGTTGACGACAATGGCGCCGCCGGACCGGTTCTCCGTGCGCCAGGCCTTTGTGCTGACGACACTGAGCTGGCTGGCGATGACGTTCTTCGCCGCCCTGCCGTTTGTATTCGCGGATCTTGGTCTCAGTTTCACGGATGCATTTTTTGAAGCCATGTCCGGGCTGACCACAACCGGGTCGACCGTCATCACCTCGCTGGATACAGCGCCGAGCGGCATTCTGCTCTGGCGTGCAATCCTGCAATGGCTCGGTGGAATCGGTATCATCGTCATGTCGATCGCAATTCTGCCGATGCTGAAAATCGGTGGTAACCAGCTTTTCCAGATGGAATCGTCCGACCGGTCGGAGAAAGTGCTGCCGCGTGTCGCGCAGATCGCAAGCGGCGTCGGCTTTGTCTATCTCGCCCTCACCGCGGGGTGCGCCGCCCTTCTGTGGATGGCGGGACTTAAAGGATTCGACGCGATAGCCCATGGCATGACAACCATTGCGACAGGCGGTTTTTCGACCCGCGACGCCTCCATCGGCGCCTTTCTTGACCCGACAGTCGAGGTAATCATTACCTGTTTCATGCTGCTCGGCGCGCTTCCCTTCGTGCTCTATCTGCAAGCGGTGCGCGGCAAGCCCATGGTTATTCTCCGCGATCATCAGGTGCGCTGGTTCTTCTGGATCGTGGCGTTTTTTGTCACGGCGGTCGCCTTTGCCCATCACGTCAATAATGACATCAATATCTTCCGGGCCTTCCGGGAATCCGCGTTCAACGTCGTCTCGATCATGACCGGCACCGGCTTTTCATCGGCGAACTATGCTGGCTGGGGCGCTTTCGCGACCGGCGTTTTCTTCTTCATCATGTTCATTGGCGGCTGCGCCGGATCGACCACATGTTCGATCAAGATATTCCGGTATCAGGTTCTTTATCAGACCGCCAAAATGCAGATGAAACATCTGATACGGCCGCACGGCATCTTCATCGCCAAGTTCAACGGCCAGCCGATTACCGACGAAGTTGAAAACTCGGTCATGAGCTTCTTCTTCCTCTTCATGCTGACCTTTGCCGTCCTGGCGGGCATGTTGCATTTCATCGGTCTCGACTTCCTGACCGCCATATCTGCCGCCGCTTCGGCAATCTGCAACGTCGGCCCGGCACTGGGCGATATAATCGGGCCAACCGGCAATTATTCCACCCTGCCGGATTCAGCCAAATGGGTGCTGAGCGCCGGCATGCTCCTGGGCCGGCTCGAACTGTTCACGGTCCTCGTGCTCTTTGCGCCATGGTTCTGGCGTGGCTAGAAGCGGGACGGGTTCAGACGTCACCGATACATCTGTCCTTGACGAAACGAAATCCGTGCTGCGTGACCTCGTCGCCTTCGACACCACGTCGCGGAATTCCAACCTGCCACTGATCGAGTTCGTTGCCGATTACCTGTCGGACCGTGGGGCAACCACACGCCTGATACCTTCTGCCGACGGTGCCAAGGCGAATCTGTTCTGCACCATCGGCCCGGACATACCCGGCGGCGTGGTGCTTTCAGGTCATTCCGACGTCGTACCGGTTGACGGTCAGGATTGGTCGACCGACCCCTTCACGCTCACAGAAGCAAACGGCAAGCTCTATGGTCGGGGTAGCGCGGACATGAAGGGCTTCATCGCCTGCACCCTGGCAATGACAACCCGCTTCGCCGAAATGGACCTGCGACGGCCACTGCATTACGCGTTTTCCTATGATGAGGAAATCGGCTGTCTGGGCGTCGGGCGGCTGATTGACGCCATCCGGTCGGAACTGCCGCGCCCCGCAGCGGTGATCGTCGGTGAGCCCACGGGAATGCAGATCGCCACCGCCCATAAAGGCATCTGTGCGATGACGACCACGGTGCGCGGCCGCGAAGCCCATTCAAGCCGCCCGCAGGATGGCGTCAACGCCATCGATGACCGTTTCGAGCCGCCTTATACAACGTTCAACGTCGGCCAGATCACCGGCGGGGACGCCATAAACATCATCGCCCGGGAATGCCTTTTGAACTGGGAATTCCGCCCCATACCCGGGTCGGACCCCGACCGCATCATCGCCCGCGTCGAGGCATGGGTGAAAGACGAATTACTGCCCCGGATGCAGGCAACCGATCCTTCCTGTTATATCGAAAACATCTGCGAGTTTGTCGTGCCCCCGCTGGACGCCCCCGACGGGTCCGTCCCGGAAGTCTTCGCACGCGAAGCGACGGGCCTGAACAGCACCGGAACGGTCGCATTTGTAACCGAAGCCAGCCTGTTCGCAGATGCGGGCATTCCCGCCATCGTCTGCGGGCCGGGTGATATCGCCCAGGCACATCAGCCGGATGAATTTATCGAGGTCTCTCAGCTCGATGCATGTCTCGGGTTCCTGGAACGCATCGCGCGTCAGGCGTAATCAGCGCAGCGCCGTTCAGTTCAACCTGGCCGCGGCAGAAAACCCGGCGCCGACCGGCATGCCCAGCCGAGAATATGTGCCGCGACCCTTAACCCGCTGTCTTCCAGCAGCACGTCATGGCTCGTCCCGGGAATCGTCATATGTTCTGCATTGAAGAACGCCGCCAGCTTATCGGCAGGATGCAGCCCGATCCCGTCATGTTCCGTTCCGAGGAACAGCATGGGCGCCGAAATCTTTGCGGGATCGACATCGACCCCGGCCAATCCGGACTGGTTCAGCGCCCGGGTAGATTCCGGCACCAGCCTGCTGTAGATCGATTCAAACGTTGCATCGTCGATTTCTTCGAACATCGCGCCACGCATCCGCGCGCGGTCGAACATCAGCGATTCGTCCTCGTCCCAGGTAAAATCCCGGGTCGGACCGACGCCTGCGGGACTGGCAGAACCGATACAGGCAACTGCAACAACATCCCGGTCTTCCGCGGCTTTCTGAACCATCAGCCCGCCCAGACTATGGCCGACGAGCATGGCGGGTTTGCCGATCCAGTCCAGAACGGCGGCTATATCCTCGACATAGTGTTCGATACCCGTCCGGCGGTATTCATCCGCACTGAGCGCGCGCGAGCCTTCATGATTGCGGACAGACAGCGCGTAGGCAGGCACACCGAGCGTCGCAAACCAGGTCAACCATCGTGCATAGGCCCACCAGCCATGAAAGGCACCATGAACCATCAGCACCGGACAATCGAAGGCGCCGTCATCCAGCGGGACGGCCTCTTCGACATGCAGGCCTGATACCTCATGGCTGCGTTGTACCGGTCGGGGCAGCGCAAAGGGATTATTATCTGTCATACGTAAAAATCGCGGCACGACCCCAGGGCCGGCCGCGATTTCTCTGTCGTCATTTCTATGACGGGCGTGCCCTAGCGCGCGCCGACTTCCTTGTAGAATTTCATCGCGCCGGGATGAATTTCAAAGCCCTGATCCTTTGACATCCGCTTCGAAGAATGCGAACGCCACAGCGGGCTCGAAGACCGTAGGTCTTTCTCATTCTCGTACATGGTTTTCACAACCTTGTAGACAGTCTCGTTCGACGCGTCTTTGTGAGTCCAGAGAAGATAGTCGAAATGCAGAACGTTCACCGGTTCCAGTACGCCGGTGAGCGGCTTCGCGGGCTTGACCTCTTTCAAATAAGCTCGAATACGATCGCCAGGACGTACAGCCTCACGTGGAATCAAGTCTTCTCTTGGAATAAATGCTTCTGCATTATTACCTAAGTCCATTATGACGCCGCTGCGTTCAGAGCGTTTAACAACACCACTCACCATCTCGCCGACACGATCCTGATAGGCGTCAATTACCTGTGCTCGCTCAGCTTCACGAACCTTTTGTACAATCACCTGTTTTTTTTTCATCATATGGTTTGCCATAAAGTTCATCGACAGATTTATTGAGTTTAGAATTAACAACATCTTCTTTTACACCCTCTTTAGTTAAATAAGATGTTAAAAATTTCTTTGCTGCAATTGAATGAACAATCTTATCTAATTTTAAAGTACCCTGCGGTATCATACTATTAGCATAGTAAAGACCAGCACATTCAAGAGTAGCTTTTTTGTCCTTATCACTTAAATGACCAGCGGCATTTAATGTGGAAAATAAAAATAATAAAAGTGACAAAGATACAAGATCACATTTTTTTTCCAAAACTAATATTGATCTTGATTTTAAAGATTTCATTAGTAGTTCTCTTGATATCAACTTTCAAAAAATTTCTAATGACACTTATTTAAAAGTGTTTGATTTTATTGAAGGCTCTCTTTTTAAAAAAGGTCCAGGATCTCTTACATCAAAAATAGAATTAGATCTCGCCCATGAAGATTATGATTTTGGATCTTCACTCATAATGTATGAGTCATTAGGAGGTAAAAATTCTGATAGATATACTTATGTTTTGCCTGATTATAGTATTTCTAAAAATTTTTTTTTATCAAACTTTGAAGGGAGTTTTAGTGCTTCATCTGCTGGTAATCACTCAATAAATAACACCAATATTAGCTCAACTTTAATTGATAACAGTTTATCTTACAGCTCCCTAGAATCTTATACAGATAGTGGAATTGTGTCTGATTACAATATTGAATTTAGAAATAGTAATACAATGTCAGATAATAGCTTAAAATATAAAAATACCCCACAATCTGAATTCCTAAGTGCTTATTTCTTTGATGTAAAATTTCCACTTCAAAAAAAAACAAAAGACAGACAAAATACATTAATGCCAAAGTTAAATTTTAGAATAAGCCCTCATGATATGAAGAAAAATGCTAATACGAGTGCTGTAGTTAACATTGGTAACGTATTTTCAACAAATAGAATTGGTATGATTGAAACAGGTGAGTCTTTAACCTTAGGTGTAGATTTCAAAAAACAAAAGATTAATCAAGTATCTAAAATTGTTGAAATAGATGGTGTTAGAACAGATTTTGAAAACTTAACAAATTCTAAAATTGAAAATCAATTAAAAGAGGACTCTACTTTTACAAAAGAAATGATCACTGAAATAGAAGATTATATTGATTTTAGTCTTGCTACAGTTTTTAGATTTAACAAAGAGGAAAATATACCCATAAACAGTACTATAAATGAAAAAACTTCAAATATATTTGGTTCAGCAAACTACAAACCTAATAAAAATATTTCTCTAGGTTATAATTTTTCATTAACAAATGATCTTAATACACTTGAGCAAAATAGTATAAGTGCTGAATATCTTTCTGAAAATTTTTCTACTACATTTAACTTTTCAGAAGAAGCCGGTATTCTTGGTGATAGTAATGTAATATCTAATGTAACAAAACTAATTGATTTTAAAGATTATCATAATTTATCATTTTCTACGAGGAGAAATAGAAAAATTAATTTAACAGAGTACTACGACATAATATATCAATATAAAAATGACTGCCTTGTTGCTGAGATAAAATATAGAAAAGATTATTATAGTGACAATGATCTTATTCCAAAAGAAGAATTATTTTTTGCTATAACAATAGTACCGTTTTATACATTCTCTCCAGATAAAATGATTTTACAAAAAGATGGTGGTAAGAAAAAACAATGAAAAATATTTTAATAATACTATTTATATGTTGCACTTTTAGTAATGTGAAAGCAATAGAGTCGAAGATAATCCACAACATAGGAAACGAAATTATCACCAATATTGATATTAAAAGAGAGTTTAAATATTTAGTAGCTCTTAACAATTCCTTAAAAGAATTAAGTAAGGAAAAAATATTAAATATTTCTAACGAATCAATAATTCGAGAAAAAATCAAAAAAATAGAAATACTAAAAAATTTTAAAGAAATAAAACTAGATGACGACTATTATAATGTTCTACTAAAAAATATTTATTCAAGGTTGAATATAGGATCAATAAATGAATTTGAATTGTATTTAAAAGATTATGATTTAACAATAAATGATATTAAAACAAAAATAACTATTGATGCTCTGTGGAATGAACTAATTGTACAGAAGTATAAAGCGCAAATTTCTATTAATGAAAATGAAATAAGAAAAGATATTCTAATGAATAGTAAAATTCAGTCAAAAGAATATCAATTATCTGAAATTATCTTTGAAGTTGAGAACAAAGAAGAGATCGAAAAAAAATATAAGGAAATAGTGAAAAGCATAAATGAAATAGGTTTTGAAAATACTGCTGCCACGTATAGCTTTTCTGATTCGGCTAAAATTGGTGGTGATATAGGCTGGATCAATGAAAATTCACTTAATGATAATATTAAGACAAATATAAATAGCTTAGAAGTAGGAGGTTTTACAAAGCCTATAGTTTTATCGAATGGGATATTGATTTTGAAATTAATAAATACAAAAAACTTAGATACAACTGTTGATATTGAAAATGAATTAAAAAAAATAATTAACTATGAACGTAACAGACAGTTGAATCAATATTCAAAAATTTATTATAATAAGATTAAAAAAAATCTAGATTTTAATGGTTAAAGAACCAATAATAATAGTGGGTGGTGAGCCCAACAGTGTTTTTTTAGAAATTTTTTTTAAAAGTTTAAAAACTAATATTTATAAATCACCCTTAATAATCATTATTTCTAAAAAATTACTTCAAGAACAGATGAAAAAATTAGATTTT
>ENA-OWPI01002956-OWPI01002956.1-marine-metagenome-genome-assembly--contig:-NODE-2956-length-15150-cov-3.028196_pt1 | contig 15150 bp, 9 predicted proteins | sample MGYA00238138_ERZ651775 | MGnify/ENA primary metagenome ERZ651775 (study PRJEB26906, sample SAMN06265043) | marine metagenome | isolation source: Helgoland LTER site | place: Germany:Helgoland, sampling...
AAGAAAAAAATTGGAATACATTACCCACTGAAGATGATTTGGCGTATCGGGCAGCACTCGAAGATTCCGTGATGGATCCAGATATATTAAAAGACCACGCCCCCAAACTTGTTTTCACTCCTATTCATGGAACGGGATCAATATCGGCAATTCCAGCACTTTGGGATCACGGGGTAGAAGTTGCGGTGGTAGACGAACAAAACCAGCAAGACCCTAATTTTAGCACAGTTGACTCTCCAAATCCTGAAAATCCTGCAGCACTCAAAAAGGGAATTTCTGTTGCACAGAAAACAAAATCTGACCTTGTTTTAGCAACTGATCCAGACAGTGACAGAATTGGAGTAGCTGTTCGTACATCAGCGGGGAAGTATGTTTGTTTAACAGGTAATCAAGTCGCTGTCATGCTCTCTGAATACCGGTTAATTGTGGCCAGAAGAAAGAAAATAATTACCGACGAAGGTCCTAATCAGGTGGCCATTTTAAAGACATTTGTTACCACTCCGATGATTTCTCGCATTGCAGAATCATTTGGGGTAAAATGTATCAATACACCAACCGGTTTTAAGTGGATGGCGGAAAAGCTAGGTAAGTATGAAGACCAAGCAATAATAGAAATCAAAGAAAAAGAAGGTTTATCAATCGACTTTGACGGAACCGATTTATTTGCTCGAATTGATATTCTTACAAGATATTCAACTTATGTTATTCTTTCAGTCGAAGAAAGTTATGGATATTTACCTCTAGATGTAGTCAGAGATAAGGACGGAAATGCATCCGCATTAGCAATCGCCGAACTTTTCGCTTTTTTGAAATCCAGTAAAACTGAACCCTTACAATTTCTTGATAATCTTTACAAAAAATATGGTTATCATGAAGAGAAAACCGAAAACTTATATTTTGAAGGGGCAGAAGGAAGTGAGACCATTAAGACTCTCGCGGCATCCTATCGGACCTCGAAATTAAAAGAAGTGTCCGGTATTGCTGTGGTAAAGTGTAAAGATTTTTTAGATAAGGGATACATAGATGAGGATGAAGACGAATTATCTATTGAAAACTTTCTTATGCTCGAATTGGAAAACGGTTTTACGATTGCTATCCGACCTAGTGGAACAGAACCCAAAATTAAATACTATTTATTTGGCTGCGGTGAAAAGAATGCCCTAGACTTAATCGAGTCTAAGAAACAAGTTTCTTTACAAATGAAAGAAATTTCAGAATGGCTTGTCGAAGATGCAAATAAACGGATTGCCTAATATTTATACGAGCATAGAGGCTGGGTTCTCTAGGGTTTCAGCAAGAAGTTTTAAAAACTGAGCCCCAATCGCACCATCTACCAATCGATGATCGCAACTTAATCCAAGCATCATCGTTTCTCCGGCTTTTATATTGCCCAAAGAATCAACAATAGGTTTTTTGACAATTGCACCAACCGAGAGAATTGCGGCATTCGGTGGGTTAATGATACCACTAAAAAAATCTATACCAAACATACCTAAATTGGTAACTGTAAAAGTCGACCCGGCCATTTCATTGGGAGAAAGTTTTTTGGTACGGGCTTTCGTTATAAGAGATTTTGCCTCGATAGATAAATCCTCTAGAGCTAATTGGTCTGCATTCCGAACAACTGGAGTAAGAAGACCATCTTCCACCGCAACTCCAAAAGCGAGATGAATTCCGCCATGCAGTTTGATTTCTTTTTCTTCCCAGGAACTGTTAATTTCTGGAACGAGTGAAATTGTCTCAGCACATGCTTTTAAAATAATATCATTGAGAGTTAGCTTTGACGGAGCATTAGGGTTTCTGTTGGCTAATTTAATATTTAATGCTACTCGTGCCTCTTTCAATGGAGTGGCATTTATTTCTTTTTGAAGATAAAAATGAGGAATGGTATTTTTTGATTCGAGAAGCCTTTGGGCAATAATTGATCTCATCTTAGAAACCGGAATTAACCGGTCTTCTCGAATACCGGGGGAGGGTAAATTGATTTTTTTTGTTTGAGGGGTGGGAATATTTTCGGGAACAGTGACCTCCTGTTTCTTGGATGTTTCAGGAGAATGGGAAAGAATATCTTTTTTGGTTATTCTCCCCTTTGGCCCGGTGCCTTTTAGGTCATTTAAATCGAGATTAAGATCGCCCGCCATTTTTTTTGCAAGCGGCGATATTAATATTCTATCAGAGTCATTACCAGTAATCTGTGTGTCTTCGGTTTGCGGTTGTGCGGGTTGTAATTGTGCTTCCGGAGCAGGATCGCTTGCAGTAATTTCCTCGACCTGTGGTGGAATTTCTTTTTTCTCCGCCTTTTCCTCCACCGGCTCGTCCGCGGGCTTTGTAGGAGCAGTTACCTCTTCACCCGGTTCTCCAACTGCGGCAAGTGGACTTCCAATTGGGACTTCATCTCCTTCGCCTACAAAAATTTCTAATAATGTACCATCATCAAAATTTTCTAGCTCCATCGTAGCCTTGTCTGTTTCAACTTCAGCTAAAATATCGCCATTCTTTACGAGGTCGCCTGCTTTTTTATGCCATTTCACGAGGGTACCTACCGACATGGTATCACTCAACTTGGGCATTTCTATAATTATAGCCATATTATGTTTTAAAAGTTTAAATTAGTTCCATTGCTTTGGCCAAAATTCGGTCATGGGCAGGAATTTGAACATTTTCAAGTGCTTTACTGTATGCCTGAGGAGCATCTATTGCGGAGACTCTTTTAATGGGTGCGTCCAAATAATCGAATGCTTGATCTTGTATAAGAAAAGCAATCTGTGCATCGACCCCACAAAACGGTTTGTTTTCTTCCACCAGTAACACTCGGTTTGTTTTCTTGACCGTTTTAATTATTGCATCAACATCCAAGGGTCGGATTGACCTTAAATCCAGAACTTCCACGGAAATATTATGCTTCTCTTCGAGTGTTTGGGCAACTTCCAAGGAGGTATGAACTGCTTTTCCGTGAGCAATTATGGACATATCATTACCCTCTTTGAGGATATTTGCTTTCCCGAGAGGAATAATAAAATCGGGGTCATCCGGAACTTCGTCCTTCATGTTGTACAAAATGGTATTTTCCATAACACAAACAGGGTCATTGTCCCGAATGGCAGCTTTAAGCATTCCTTTCGCATCGGCTGGAGTCGCTGGGCAAATTACCTTAAGGCCTGGTGTATTTGCAGCAAAATTTTCGGGGGTATGTGAGTGTGTCGCTCCAACATTAGTTCCGCCATTTGCGGGGCCTCTAAAAACGATCGGAACATTAATAAGTCCTCCCGACATATATCTCACACTTGCTGCATTATTAAATATTTGATCAAATGCAACATAGCAAAAGCTCCAGAACATAAATTCTACAACGGGTCTCATACCCATCATTGCAGCCCCCACAGCGAGTCCAGAGAATGCAGCTTCACTAATAGGGGTATCGATCACTCGGTCGGCACCAAATTTTTCTAGCATACCTTCCGAAACTTTATATGAGCCCTTAAACTGAGCGACTTCTTCTCCCAGAAGCACCACATTGTTATCTCTTTCGATTTCTTCTGAGAGAGCTTGATTGAGTGCTTCTCTGTAAGTTATTATTGCCATAAATTTATATTTTTTGAATTAAGCTGGAGTTTCGAAAAACATGGTGCCCTGAGATGTTTTTTTATCAGGATTATCGGTTTCCCAGTAAATATCATCCATCAATTCACTTGTATCTGGGTAAGGACTTGCATCCGCAAATTCAGCAGATGCATCCGCATCGCCCTTCGCTCTGTTATCGATTGTTTTAATTTGGTCTTCCGTAATGTTACCTTCTTTGATTAATTTCTCACGAAACAAATTTAAAGGATCTTTATTTGTTTTGTATTCCTCAATTTCTTCTTTGCTTCGATAGGTTTGGTCGGGATCTGCGACCGAATGCCCGCGGTATCTGTAGGTTACAATTTCAAGTACCGAGGGCCTGCAGTTTTCATGTGCACTAGCCAAAGCATCCGAAATGGTCTGCCTTACCTCGTAAATATCATGCCCATTGGAAACGGACCAATCTATGTCAAAAGCGTCTCCCCGTCGTGCAAGTGGGTCCCCCGCGGAATGTCGAGATTCTGCCGTGCCCATGGAATAGCCATTATTTTCAATGATATAAACGACGGGTAGATTCCAGAGAGAAGCCAAGTTAAGAGATTCATAAAAAGGGCCCTGGTTCGTCGCGCCATCCCCCATAAAGCAAAGACATGATCCCTTTTTCTTGTTATACTTAAGGGCAAAAGCAATTCCCAACCCAAGGGGCGTCTGTCCCCCTACTATACCATGTCCCCCCCAATAGTTTTTATCGGGTGCGAAGAAATGCATCGAACCGCCCTTTCCTTTGGAACAACCGGTTTTTTTTCCGTAAAGTTCAGCCATGCATTCATCAAAATCCATCCCAACAGCCAATGCATGGCCATGGTCTCTGTAGGCAGTGATTACATGGTCGTCTTCACCAAGCATAGAAACCGAACCCACTGCCACGGCTTCCTGCCCAATGTAGAGGTGTAGAAACCCCCCAATATGACCCTGTTGGTAGGAGCGAAGAGATCGTTCTTCAAACCTTCTGATCCGAAGCATTTTTTCATACAAATCAACCTTATCCTCAGCCGAAAGCGATTGATTCGCAGAGGAGGTAGAAAAATCTTCGGCACTCTCTTGGTTCGGTAGGGCTTTTTCTTTTTCTTCTAGTTTTGGATCCCCCTTTTTTTTGTCAGAATCTGTTGCAGATGGTTCTAAAATAGTATCGTGGTGTAAGCCTTCCATAAATTTAAAAAATCGGGTAAAAGTTAATAGAATTCGAAATTATCTATTTATTCGGGACTCGCTTCAATCTTAATCTTAGGTAAAAGGGGATTAGAGCAGTCAGCAGATACTCCCCAAAAACCAGATTTTTGTTTATCGTAGAAAGGCCAGACAAGTTCATGATCAGATGCTGGAATTCCTAAATGATTAATTTCATCTCTAGTAAAAAAATCAAAATATCCTTCCTCAAATTCTTGGGGAAGGTTTACAATAGTCTTTTTACATTCGAATAGAAACATTAACCAATGGCACGAATTTTCGTATCCCTTTTCGGACACATAGCCAAAGAGAGATAAATCGTCATTATTCAGGGTCATACCAGTTTCTTCTTTTGCCTCCCGAACTGCACACTCGTAAGGAGATTCACCTATGTTCATATTCAATTTTCCCCCAGGAGGACTCCACAAACCTTGGTTCGGAGATTTTTTCCTCTTGAGTAAAAGAATTTTTTCTGCGTGATTGCGAATAAAAAGTAAGCAAGATATCTTAAATTCCATTAGTTTATGCTTGTTATATGTACACAAGATTTGGAAAGATGGCAATCTACCATAATACAAAACCACAAAAGCTCAGTCCCATGAAATTCTTACCCACTCCATTATTTTTTCTTGTATCCGTACTTTTTATTGGAAACTTGAAGGCAAATCCGGATCAATTTGTTAAACTGGGAGGGAAGATAACCATTACGAAAGAATCAGATCAGTGGGTCAAAGCCTCCGTTCCCTTTGTATTTGTTACCCATCCATTGCTGGAAAAATTTAAATCTAGAAAACCGTCGAGCAAGGAGGACCTAATCAATATTGATTTTATCAATAACATAAAAGTTCGACTTTCGTTATGTTTCCTTAATGAATATCAAAAGAAAAATCTGCGCACCCTGAAATTGCCCGATATAGAATTTTATCAATACTACAGTGCGGAAGTGGAATATATGACTGTTAAATTTGATAGAAATACAAAATATGCCCACTTTTTATTTCCTGCCGCGATTGCCGAAAGGGATGGCTTTTTATCAACCTATATTAATGCAGTCGGGTATGTGGTAGAAATAATATACGATGGAATACCACTAGAAATTTCGGACTCCATTTCTTTTGATAAATACAGGGAGGAAACAATACTTCAAAAGTTTAAACAACAGGCCCAATCAAATGCGTCTAAAAATGAAGGAATTTTATTACCCGCACACATTGTCAGTTCTAATTACTTGGAAGGAGTGGGACCGGTGAAGAGAATTAAGGGATCGGGATATTAATTTTATTTCCTGCCATTTCTTTTTATGAGCGAGAAGAGAGAAGTAATTATAAATTGCGGTATTTCTCATGTGTCCGCGAGTGTGTTTTCTTCAGAAGGTGGTAAATTAAAACTCAAGCAGGTTGCTCTTCAAACTCTACACTATGACTACAGTAATGACCAAATCTGGCTAGATTCATTGATTGCCGGATTGGAATTACTCTGTAAAAACGAAAAACTTAAAGGGGATGCACGTTTTATATTTCCCGGAAGCCTGCTTCTTAACAAAACAATACGTGTTCCCCATGTAAACGAAGAGAAACAGAAAAAAATAGTAGCGTTTGAACTGTCCCAAAAAATGCCATTCCCATTGGCCGAATTAATATGGGACTATCAGGTAATTGATGATGATGGGGTAGAGCAGGAAATTCTTGCCTTTGCGGTGAAGCCAGAAATTGCGGAAACATTTTGTGAAAAAGTGGTTGAGATTGGATTAAACCCTCTGCAAATTACACCTGCACCGATTCTGGACTACAATGCATTAATTTCATCGGGCGTGGGATTAGAGCAACAAGAGACACTTGTTGTTAACATTGGTGCAAAATCTACGAATTTACTTTTTATTAATCCCACTGGCTTTCTTATCCGAAGTATAGCAATAGGGGGAAACGCTCTCACACAAAATATATCGGACAGTTTAGGGATATTATTTGAGAAAGCAGAGGAAATCAAAAAAAGTTATTTTTCAGGACAGGTTGCTTTTTCACCGGAAGACCCAAGCGTCCAAGTACTAGAAAATTGCTCGCAGCAGTTTTTAAATCGAGCAAGTCAAGAAATTACCCGATCAATTGTAACCTACAAAAGGCTTAAAAAAGGAAAGTCTCCAAATCGGATGTTTCTTGCCGGGAGAGGTGCACTGCTCAACAACTTACCCGAATACCTTAGCCAAAGCCAAAGCCTAGATATTGATTATTTTGACCCCCTGAAGAGCTTACTGTTAGAGGATGGAATAAGCCAAGAAATGCGTGCCCTTCTTCCTTACATGATTGGCGAACCAGTTGGGCTTGCGACTGCAATTTTGAATAGTAATGAAGGGAATACCTTAAAGCGTCCTCTTAATTTACTCCCTGCAAATAAGCTGACGCACTTATCCTTTAAAAAGAAAATACCACTGCTATTAACCGCCGCATTTATTTTCTCACTACTGCCAATACCGAGCATTTTGAATAAATCATCTCTGGAGGATGAGCTAGAAAAAGAACTCAGTTCATTACAGCAGGGCACAAGAGACCTAAAATCAAATATTGCCGACCAGGAATTACTTCAGGAAAAGTTCTTGTTTACTGATAAACTTAATCAATTGGTTTTCGAACGAAATCAAATATTTAGAGAAAAAAGTTTTTCCTGTTGGGTGATACAAGATTTCCTTAACCAGTTGCAGGGATCATTGGACCATGCTGATGTATCGGACGCTTGGTTTGATGAATTAAGGTTTCAAGAAGTCTCCGCAAGAAGCCGAGAAAATATTATAGGTACTCAATTCTTGAAAGGAAAAAAGAGATACAAAATAATACTTTCTGGCAGATATTTAGTTCGGATCGATGAAACCTTTAAGGACTCCGACGCGAACGAGAAGAGAAATCACTTAATTGAATTAAATAGCGTAAAACAAGAAGCATTGACTCAATATTTGGAAGCACTTCCCTTTATTGAAAAGGTTGCCAAAAAAACTTTTTCAATCGAAGGAAAAGGAGATTTATTTAAACGGTATTTTACTCATTTTAAATATGAATTTATTCCGAAATCTTAAGCTGTAATCCATGAATTTTTTAAAACACAATAAGTTTTTCTTTTCCTTGCTGTTTTTGTTTTTGGTTTTGTTTACTTCACTACAATTTATATCCTGTAATTCAGGAGAAAATCTTGAAGAAATTATTTCGTCTATAAAAGGTGAAGAACAAAAGGCGGGTAGTCTAAACGAAGAACTTTTGCTATACGAAGGACTTTCTGAAGATGCAAGCTTAGCGACAGATGATTTGTTAACTTTATCGACTCTAGAAAAAGATCAGCATCGTTTTTGGAATAATATTCTAAACCCAAGTGATAATATTTTTACCAACTGGAAAAATAAAAGTCCGGAGTCAATCAACGCAGATTTGACAAGGCTTTATTCCCGATTACGCAGTATGTGTAAAAAAAATAATATTGATTGTAATCAAAATGAATCAACTGGAAGCAATCCGTTTGGTGTGGCCAACCAGGCCGAAGAAAAGAATTACGGATTTGGGCTGTCTTCCTATGACGGATTTTGGCCAAGTTTTTCAAAAAACGAGGCAAAATTACTCGGCATTCAAAGTAAGATTATTTCCACCTTAATCGAATATTTAACTGAATCCTCCAATGGGGAGCATAGAATTAATCTCCTCACGGTATCTCGTGAGCCAGTGGGTGAAGAAGACAGCCAGCATATTGCTGGCGATCAATTAACGAGCCCGAATTTTACCGATAAATTGGTTCGCTTTACTGGTGGAATAAAATCTTTTGCATTTGTGATAGAGTTTAAAGGTCACACATCCCATGCACGAAGTTTTATTAATCAGTTAAGGCCTCCCTTTCTTGTAAAAGACTTAATTGTTAGTCGATCGGTTGAATTAGGTAACTCCTTCACTCCTCAATCTGCGCCAAGTCCGTTTCCTTCAGAAACGGGCAATTCCGCCACACCGCTCCCGATTGTTCAGAATGTAGAATCAACATTTACATTTTTAATTGAGTATGTTTATGAAATTGAGCGGGACTTTGAATCTTTCTTGGTTAGGTCTTTAAAGACAGTACAACTGAATGAAGAACCACTACAGAAGTTCTTAGAATTATCAGGAAATTCAAAAATAGGTTCGAGATTAGATAAAATCTTTTTAAATCGTGAAATTCGTTAATTCATATTACGACAAAATCGCCATTGTACTGGTACTACTGACTCTTGGGATTGTCGGTGTTATCTCCTTTTTGGAGCCCAGTGATTCAGAAAAGAAAAATAAACCTTCAGTCGCTCATTCCTTTTCTATCGACTCGGTTGGCGGAGAAGATGTATTAGTCCTGTTAAAAGAGACTCAACTGGTACCCGGAGACAGTATTGAAATTCATAATATCGGGTCGGGTGAAATCGAAAAATTCAGTGTAAAAAAAGTAATATTTTCGAAAAAAAGCCGGGTTACCATTCAGATGAAATCTCAAGAAATTTACAAAGGAAGATTATTAAACCCGAGTAGTACGATTTTAACAGCTGGGTGGGACAAATCGAGAAACCCGATCGCTTTAGATACCGAAAAAGGGGTAAAAAATATTAGTTTTAAAGATATTAAGTTTATTCGTGGTGAACAAAAGCTGGTTTTGGATAAAGAGATCGATACAATAGATGAAAGAGATTCAAAAATTTCTGTCTATCAAACCAAGTCCCAATTCTTACACGATTCAAATCGGACAGAAAAGAGTCGCTGGACAAGTAGTGCGACTGAAGGAAACTCTTCCATTTACGATCTGTTTACCCCGCCCATTATTTATTTGGTAAACGGTGAATTAACTACAACACTACCAGAAGCTCCCACTGAAGAAGCAAAAGAAGAAGAGTTTGGCTTGACCGTTGTTTCCTTTGAAAAAAATCATTATCGATTAAAATTAGCGAGCTGGATAGGAAAGACTCCTTATTTCGAGGACTTTCAAACTAAAGTCTCCGCAAACTCAGATAAATATGTCAAAAATCGTTTGGAATTGAATATTCCTTACAAAGAAAATGAAAATTACCGCCCGGGTATGCCATCCTTAATTAAGACAAGTCCGGACGATGAAGAAAAACTGGTACAGGTAGAATATTTTACCGTTCAACAGGTAAAAGACCCTAAAACAGGTGGTGCTAAAATGGTGGGCCGTGCTTTGGTTCGTGATTTTAAAAAAGGAGGAAAACCATTTGAGATTAATAGCTTGATGGAGAAAGTGGACACAGGTGATTATAAAATCAATTTAAAGTTCGATATCGCGGGTGAAGTACCGAGTTCGATCGAGCTAGACGCCAACGAAATTGAAAAAGTATTTAATTTTGGGAACAGGAGTTATAAATTGCTTCGCATCGATAAGGAAAATAAAAATATCGAGATTGAAAAAAGGATTTCAGGGACAGATAAAATTACTGTCAAAACCCTTAATTTCTAAAATTTAATTTCGTTTACAATTACCATTTTTATTTATTGACCCAACTCCATCAATGTATGGAATGAGGTGTTAAGAATTTTTATTCTATTGCCCCTAATTTTCATGCATTTAAACTTATACTTTCGTTTAATCACAATGACATGTGTATGCCTGTCTTTCCCTTCCTTGCATGCCCAAATAAGTGATAAAAATTCGCAGCTCAATAATTTACCTCAACAATCCACTTCTCCCGAAATAAAAACCAATGTGGTTTCGGAACCAATATTTAACATTGGAACGGAAACGAATTTAGTTCGAGTACTTCAAAATATCCGTGAGTTAGCTGGCGCGGGAAAAGTGGAAGAGGCTCAGAAAATGGCTCGAGTTGTGTTAGAGAAAATAACCGAAAACGAAGAAAATAGTTTTTATCTCAATCAAATCCGAAAGGCAGAAACGAAACTATATTACCAATTGGCACAGGAAGCGATGGCGGATAAAAAATATTCATTAGCCAGTCAATTCCTTTCTCGCTATCGAGAAAATATTGATGTCGAATTACAGGGTAGAAAAAGACAGAGAGAATTGGTTCTTAAGAAAGAGGGTTCAACCGATGCAACACTAGTAGGCAAATTAGTCGAAGAATTAGAAAAGGCCAAAAAAGATTTATCCGAGATTCGTGCGAAGGCGGGCCTTCCCGAAGATGACGCAAAGCCAGACTTTGAAAGGCTAATGGAGTCCGAGAAGGCAAAAATGGGCACATCGATGCGTCGAGCCGAGAGATTGTTAGAAAAAGCCCGCAAAGACGGTGCCGATGGCCAATATGACTTAGCCCTAGATCAGCTTGATGAGGCCTTGGGGATATTGCCATCGAATGTTTCAAGCATTGCACTAATTAGTGATATTTATAAAACGAAACAACAAATCACATGGTACCGCATGGGGGAGGCGATGCTCAAGGGTAAGGTAGGACGGGTGCAGGAGCTTGTGGTTGACTATCAAGATGTGGAGGAGTCTCGCAGAAAGGCAGAGTCTGAAACTTTGGGAATAGAGCAACAAACAGACTTCGAGGCCGAAATGGATAAAGCCAAAGAAAAAATGGAGGAACAGGCAGTACTGGCTGAAGAACTTTTGGCAAAAGCAAAGGGCATGATTCGAAAGAAAGAATACGAAGAGGCGGACAAATCCCTTCTTAAGATAAAGCTTTTCCTCGAGCCCAATACGCGTACTTGGCCATTAATATTGGATGCAGCGTTGTTAAAAAATCGTATCAATTTAGACAAAGCGGAAGATGCACGATCCAACAAAGACTGGGACTTAGCGAATCAGTATTTAGACGCATTTCGAACCGGTTTTTACCAGGATCGCGATATACAGGGAGATCCAATGTCATTTGGTAGACCCGGTCTAAAACAGACGGAAGGGGAGAAGGCACTTGATAACGAATTGGAAAAAGCAAAACGCATGGAAGATCGAATTGCGGCAGACAAGGCAAACCCCTATCGTAGAGATATTACTGAGTTTACGGCGGATTGGAAGGATACTAGGGAGGCGCTAAATGAATTATTGATGCGTGCGAAAGTACAATTTATTAATGGTGATCTTACTGGAGCGACCGAAACATATCGAACCATTGAAACTCAATTTTCTGATAATTATGAAGCGAAGGAAATGCTTAAACGCATTGCCAGAATGCGAGCCGAGGAAAGTTATCTTGGATATTTAAAGACTCGTGCAGAAATGCTTGAAGAAATTGAACGTGAATGGGAAAGGCCGAAGGTATTTGACCGACAAATTGAAGAAGTCGAGAAAGTAAAAGAGGGTCCGAGCAATTTAGAGAACAAATTAAAAATTATTCAAGTTCCCGGTGTGCAATTTTTTGAATCCCCTCTACCAGAAGTGATGCAGGAACTTCAAAGACAAGCAAAAACCTTTGATCTTACCGAGCCGGATCCAGCCAAAAAAGGAGTAAATATCATTCCACTAGCCAATGGGGATGAGCCATTTCCTAATGTTACTATCACCCTCAACCCTATGGCGCTTGGCAAAATGATTCAATTTATAGCAGAAATGGTAAGTTGGACCTATGACATACGAAATGATGCGATTGTGGTATCGAAATCGGGCGGTACTTTTACCGGTCGCTCTCTCGAAACGGAATTTTATGAAGTTACGCAGGGAACGATTCAGCGAATGACCGGAGGTGCCGGTGCCGGAATGGGGGGAGGAGGAGCGGATCCTTTCGCACCTGCACCCGGAGGCGGCGGAGGAGGAGCGGATGACACAGGAGCCAAGATAAAAGCTTTTTTAGAAGGAGCGGGTATTCCATTTGATGATACAAAAGGGCAAAAGTTTGTCTTTGATGGCTTTCAAATGATCGTTACTCATGAACGTCGCTTATTGGACCTCATTGAACGAATTTTGGAAAGACTGGATGCTGATTCGAGCCGTCAGGTAGAGATCGAAACAAAATTTTTGGAAGTTCAGGAAGGTGCACTGGATGAAATTAGTTTCGATTGGCAATACAGTTGGGATGACCCCAGCTTTGTCCTAGACCCCACTACGTTAAACCCAGTGGTTGACTCAAATGGACAACCGGTGATTAGTTTTGGGAAAAGTTTTACTGGAAATACTCGTACATTGGCAACAGCTCACTCTGCCAGCGGAACTTCTCGAGATACCATAATTAGTATTCCTGACAATCGCGATGCGAGTTTAAATATCCCCAACCCAACCCCTAATTTGCCGGGTAAAATTGGGATAGGTCAGGGAGTATCACCACTCATGCAAGCAAGTAGTCAAAGCTTAACCATGGGGGGAAGCGGGGGCAGTATGATTTTGGGAGGAAGCCAGGCAAAACTACTGATAAGTGCTCTGCAGCGTAAACAGGGAACTGACTTACTCAGTGCACCAAGAATTACGGTAATGGACGGACAGCCTGCACAAATCACCATTGCTCAGGAATTTATTTACCCAACAGGTTACGAACCCGCTCCGTTGCCGGGCGGAGGAGGAGGGGGAGGTGGAGCGCAGCAAGGAGGTGCTGGTGCTTTGGCTCAGGCAATTCAAATACAGAGTGCAGTTCCTCAATTTGATACCGTTGCACCCGATGATGAGCAGCCCGGTTTCAGGGAAGTGGGAGTCGTGATGGATGTTACTCCGAGGATTGAGAAATATAATTCCATTGCCCTTGAGTTAAGCCCGAAGGTCACCGAATTCGACGGTTTTATTGAGTACGGTGGTTCGTCCGCAATGATCGGAACTTCTGCAGCCGGTACTCCCCCAATGATCATACAACCCTCCGGTATATTAATGCCAATTTTCTCGGTCCGTAAGGTGAATACATCTGTAACCATCTTTGATGGTGCCACTGTAATTATCGGTGGACTTACTCGCGAAGAAGTTAAGACGGTGAACGATAAAATTCCCGTTCTTGGAAATATTCCTTTGATCGGAAGACTATTTCAGTCTTCTGCGGAGAGTTATTCCAAAAGAAATTTATTAATTTTCGTAAGTGCCAGTATCGTATCCCGTGGTGGTTCGCCGGTTCGTGAAGTGATTCAAAATATCAGCCCGCAATCTATTTTTAAAGATCCCGTTATTATGACTCCTACGGGAACAATTCGCAGAACTCCAAAAGGGGGAGCTCAAATTGCAGCTCCTAAGTAATTATAATTCTTTTCAAGGAATGTCAGTAATCGCCCAGCATTTGGTTTTAATGATCTGTCTAGCCCTTCCAGTAATTTGAATTTGGTAAAGAAAGAATAAGAGAAACCATAAGAATATACGCAACTATTACATATAATCTATTAAATGGAAAAGATTACCCTATTATATGACATCCACTACATCTGTATCTGGCCTTAATCGGTAAGCTTGATAATAATTTGTTTATAATGTAACTTACAATATGCCTAAGCCCGCCCCAAGCAGTTATTCCAAAAGCCCAAAACATAGGCTTGGGGCTCGTTTGTTCAAATTTTTTCTCCCTTGGGCTTGTTTAGGGTTTCTAGTGTTCGCCCTTTTTGAAAAAAGTGAGAGTCTTCTAAGTGGTAATTCCAATGAAAACAAAGAGGTTGTTTCTCAAAAATCAGTCGAAAGAAAAGAACACAATACGCTAGAAAAAAAAGTCAGGAAACCAGAACTAAACCTACCGATTGTATCCAAAGATGCGGAATGGTGTGAGACTGAAAAGTACCAAGATTTATCCAAGCATACTGCCATTGTTGCATTTGATAACTGGCTCCAAACATTTGAAGCATTTCAATGCTTTGAAAAAACGAACTGTGAACATGATCCAAGAATTAAATGGGAATTGATCAAAAGAGGAGAAAAATTCGCGAAGGACAGGGCGCCAGTATTCAGAAGTATTATTCAAAACGATCCCCGAAAAGCACTCGAGCTTGCGGTGGATGAAAATTGGCTTGCCGTCCTGCCCGAAGAGATTAGCCAACACTTGGAAAATTGGGTTTCTTCTTACACTGATATAAAAGTGCTTCATATTTGCAAAGATCCCAAGCGACCAATGGGGATGATCAAGAAATTTGCCAGTTTGCCGGCCGGGGAAACCGTAGAGGTTCACACCTACGGAAACCGAAAGTTCCTTAAGACTACTCAAGGGGTCGCAATATGGGGAGTGAAGATGGGGGTTGACATTGCCGTTTCTGAAAATGCCCTCCAGGTATATCCTTCTGCAAACCCTCAAACTCCAAATGCATTTGAAGTAAAGATTGCTGGTATGCAATTGGAAGTACCGACTGAAAAGGGTTTAGAAATTTTAAAAAAGCGAATAGTGAGTGCTGAACGTAGAGGTTCAGTAACTGGACATGTTAAGTACCCCCTTGTAGCATCGAGCACTGGCTCCTTAAATTTAATTGATCTAAGGTATACACTTTTTACCAACAGACTTACTTGGAAACAGGCTCAACA
>ENA-OWPI01002961-OWPI01002961.1-marine-metagenome-genome-assembly--contig:-NODE-2961-length-15135-cov-2.478882_pt1 | contig 15135 bp, 10 predicted proteins | sample MGYA00238138_ERZ651775 | MGnify/ENA primary metagenome ERZ651775 (study PRJEB26906, sample SAMN06265043) | marine metagenome | isolation source: Helgoland LTER site | place: Germany:Helgoland, sampling...
CTCCTAGTGTTCCGACAGCTCTCCTAGGTATCTGGATAAAAAGAAAGGGTTAGAGTTGATATTTGGAGCAAAAATCGCCACGCAATCGGAGAGAGTTTGCAGGCAGCCAGCGACCGCATGCTGCAATAACTCGCTGCCCTCTGGCGTACCGTTATCAAAGACATTGTTGCCACTGCTGTCGATCAGGCTAAAGTGGATATGCATACCGTTGCCGACATCTTCAGCAAAAGGCTTGGCCATAAAGGTGGCAATTTTGCTGTGTTGGTGGGCAACACTGCGGATCGCCCGCCGCAGCATACTGGCCTGATCACAGGCGCGCAGCGCACAATCTTGATGGTGTAGATTAATCTCGCACTGCGAGGCACCAAACTCACTGATCAAGGTATCGACCGGCAAATTTTGCTCGCTTGCGGCACTGTTGATGGCATCCATAATCGGTGCCATATGACGCATGGCGTCAATACCATAGGTTTCCCCACCCAGTGCCGGTGAGCCGTCGAGTGCACGCTGAGTGTGTTTGGGTCGGCCAAACTGATCGCGGTCAATTTCAAATAAGTGAAACTCCATCTCGCTGGCAACCACCGGGGTTAAACCCAGTTTGGCGTAGCCGTCGAGGACTCGCTGCAATACTACGCGGGGATCGGCTGGATAATCTGATTCACCATCGGGACTGAGCATCGACACAATAATTTGTGCCGTGGGTCTGTCGGCCCAGGGAACTACCGCTAAGGTTTCCGGATGCGGTGTGCAGATGCCATCGGTATCACCGGTTTCGTTAACCAGTTGCTCGAGATCACGCCCCCAGCTATCCAGTGAGCAGGTGCTCTGTGGCATTTTGTAGCCGCCTTCAAATAACTTATATATCTGCTCGCGCGGCAGCCATTTACCTCGATGTATTCCATTGAGATCATGAAGAATCACTTCAAAAATTTCGATCTCTGGATTGACCTGAAGAAATTGCTCTAGCAATTCGGTGGATTTCATATTGGGCTCAGTTTTATTCAGCGAACACTTTTCAGTTGGTGAGGGAGCTTTACACTTAATACACTGACTGGCAATACCCTTAATAGTCAGGTTTATCGACAAGCTTACAATCACTCAAGTCTCGGCAAGATCACCCAGAGCTTCTTTTAGCGGCTTCAAATGGGAATCAAAGTGTTTCCAATAGGCGACAGCCGAGGCGTAAATTGGCTGCCTGACCTGTTCCGAGCTAGCCGTGTTAACCGCCCGTTCAGTTTCATGGAACCGCAGGCATTGCTGCTCCATGGGCAGACCACAGTGGTTTAACAGTGCCTCAACATTGCTCTCGAGGTCAGCAACCACGGCCTCGTAGTTGACCGAGTATATCTGGCCCGGAAAGACCTCTTGCCAATGATTGATCAGGCGCTGGTAGTCGCGGTAGTAACGGCCAAGGTCGACGAGGTCGTAAGTAAAGTTTTGGCCCTCAGCCCAGAGCTGTTTAAAACAGCCGAAACAGTTATCAATTGGATTGCGCTGGGTATTGATAATCTTGGCCTTCGGCATAGCCATTAAAATCAAACCCACATAGAGAAAATTATTCGGCAATTTATCGATAAAAAATGGCGCGTCGGTCTGGCGGTGACGCCGTGCTTGCTGCATAAATTGCTCGCCCAATAGCTGCCACTGCTCGGCAGTGAGCTCAGTGACACCTGCAGGATAGGCTTTCGAGACCATGGCGTTGGGCGGGCGATGCAAATGATTGGCCAGCGCGGGGATATAGGGGAGCTCTCGGGTACCCTCAACCTGCGAGTGCGAGGCCAATATCTGCTCCTGCAAGGTAGAACCTGAGCGCGGCAGACCAAGAACGAAAATCGGCGCCGGATCTGGACAGCCGATAGCGGTCTGCGCGGCGACAAATTGCGCGCTAAAGGTAGCAATAATAGTGTCCACCAGCTGGGTAAATTTGTCCGCATCCCATTTCACCAGTTGCTTCTGAATGGCATTGCCGCTGGCATAACAGGCAAACGCTTGATCCCAGTCTTGGCGTTGTTCATAAGCTTTGCCGAGAGCATAGCTGAATTGCACTATGGCTTTGTTATTCAAGGTTTTTTCGGCGTCGCTGTGACCCGCCAATATGGTTTGCATGGCCGCAACTTCGCTATCATTAAAACGATAGGTTTTAAGATTCGACAGCGACCAGGCGGCCTCGGCAAACGTCGGCTCAAGTTGCAGGCAGCGCTGGTAGGCTTCGATTGCCTGCTGCTGATGCCCCAAGGTTTTTAACGCTGTGGCTTTTTGCGACAGTGCGGCAACATAATCCGGGTGCTGTTCCAGCACCAAGTCGTATTGCTCCAAAGCGTCGGCAAAGCGGTTGTCTTTGCTGTAAATCGCACCAAGCATCATGCGCCCTTCACTCGGGTCGCGATCCATTTTTAACACCTGCCGCGCAGCCTCTTCAGCTTCGAGCATTTGGTCCTGGCGCGACAGTGACGCAGCCAGCTTCAGCCACCACTTGGAGCGCTCGGGCATTTTTCGGATTAGCGAACGAGCCATTTCTTCAGCCCAGCGGGCGCGATCTGTTTCCAGAGCCCGATCAATCAGTAGCTCTTTGGCACCGACATTATCGGTGTCGACGGCGAGCACTTCGCGGCATAGTTTTTCTGCAGTGTTTGCATCGCCGTCTTTGTTTAGCTGAAAGGCTTGCTGTACCTTGCTCTTAAGTTCGGCATGGCGGCGGTTAATCGCGTCAACCTCTGCCGACTGCTCGGTCTTGCCAAGCTCGGCAAGGACACCTTGCAGCAATTTGGCTGGTGCTTTTAATTTAGCGTCCAAATGCAACGCGCGGCGCAGTGACTGTTCGGCTTTTTCCAGCTCGCCAAGCCTATGCTGCACCCGACCAAGATCGGCCCATGCATGAGCAAAATCAGGCGTGATGTTCAATAAGTTTTTAAATTCAGTCACGGCTGAGGACAAGTCACCGCGACGTTCAAGCACCTGAGCATTTAAACGCAACGTGTTGACCTCGCGCGGATTGATCGACAACAGGGTTTTGCAGATGCTTTCACAAGTGTCTAGGTCGCCAGCACGCAGTGCCGACAGGGCCTGAAAAAACTGCTGTTGCGGATCCATAGTTGCTCTTTAATAAACGGTTATACAAAATCATTTTTGTGGGTAAAAAAAAGAGCCGGCAGTGTATTTATCCCTGTCGGCTCTTTTTCGTCACCTTTACCAGTGATCGCGGCTTAGAATTTCCAGCCGATATCGACACCCATGCGCCGCGGTTCAGCAAAGCCGAAGTAGTGGGGAGCAATATTGGCTTCGCCACCCGCTACGCCTTTATAGTAAAACTCATCGGTGAGATTATTGACCCACAGCGTGACTGACCACTGGTCTGCACTGTCATAGCCTATGCGCAAATTACTGGTGGTAAAACCGCCTAGCTTCAAGGGATCATTAGAGAAGACACCAAAACCTGGGCTCGATCCCTGATGGAAGGTCTCAAGAGAGACCGCCAGATCGCCTGCTTCCATTGGCACGGTGTACGTTGCGACTAATGCACCACTGAACTCAACGGTGCCTGGAATTTGCGCACCTCGACAATCTGCTGGATCACAGAAGTCTTCAGAAGGATCAGTGAGCTCGGTGTCGGCCCACGCGAGACCCAAATAGATATCTAGATTGTCCGTGGGCAGAACACGGATATCCAACTCTGCGCCACTGCCCTCAGCATCACCGACATTGTCGACACTGTAACGCGCGCCAACATAGTAGCCGGACTGCATGCCATCGAAAGAGTACTTATAGAGACTGGCATTGACCTGTAGTTGGTCCTCCCAGAAACGTCCTTTGAGTCCCAGCTCCATGCTGGTCACTTCTTCTTTTTCAAAGCTCTCAGGCACGGCGCCAAGATCCAGCGCATCGGCGCCATCCAAATCATCATCCGCAACAGAATCTGGGAACACCAGGAAGAAGGTGTTAAAACCGCCCGCTTTGTAACCCGTTGAGTAGCTGGCATAGGCCGAAACATCTTCACTCAGTTGATAGTTAGCCGCCAGTCGCATGGAGGTGTTGCTCCAGGAATCGCTGCCGCGGACATAGTCTGAAGAGTAGAATGGAAATGAGTACCAGTAGTAATTGCGTTCTTCACCGCCAAACTTTTGGCCAAAATCACGATTGTCTTCGGTGTAGCGAGCGCCAAGTGAAAAGTCGAGCTCTTCCGTAGCATGCCAAGTCGCATCACCATAGATACCCCAGCCATCGTACTCGGCATCGATATCTACCGAATCATTACGCATGCCAATGCCGGGACCGTAGTCAGCGTAGCCAATGTAATCGTAGTAAGAGGCGCAACTGGTTACGTCGGATTCAAAGCTGGCGGGGTCATCGGAATAGTAGTAGACACCCAATGTCGCACACAGCGTGTCTTCATCAAAGGTCTGGTTGAACCTTGTCTGCAGATCTTCTTTGTACCACGAGGCACCAACAAACCAGCTCACGGCATCGGTCTCTTTGTTGAGACGGAATTCCTGACTGTAGTAGGTTTGTTCCTGAATCTGGTTGTAGTTAAAAATGGCCAGATTGCCACCGTCGAAATCTTCGAAGTAATAATAATCGTGGCCACGCACACCGGTAATCGAAGAGAGCGTGTAGTCATTGCCAAGATCGACTTCGACATTGAGGCTAACACCCCACACTTCACCTTCATCGGTCAATTTATCCGAATCAATATCCGAGGTGAAGCCGCGCTTATCGGTGCCAAAATCATAGTAGGAAATACCCACTTCGTCTGGATCAAATGCCTGATAAAGGGTTGGGGATCCCTGACGATCTTCATACTCAACCACAAAGTCGGCATTAATATTGTCAGTTTCATAGGCCAGCGAGAGACGCATTGCAGTGTTGTCAGTCGCGCCGGCCTGCTTGCCATCATTGGCGTTGGTCACCCAGCCGTCCTGTTCCTGATGATAGACTGCCAGGCGCCCGGTCAACTGGTCACTAAGTGGCATATTAATCACCGCAGTCAGTTCACCATAGCCATCTTCACCAACACCGATGTCCAGCGACCCACCGCCATCGGCATCGGGCTTAGCTGACGTAATAGAGAAAGCACCGGCTGAAGCGTTGCGACCAAACAGCGTCCCCTGGGGACCTTTTACCACTTCAACCATTTCGATATCAAAGAAGCTCGACAGGGCGCCACCGGTACGGCCGAGGTAAATGCCATTTTGATAGACGCCAATAGAGGGTTCGGCACCGACACCAAAATCGTTAGTACTGATACCGCGAACATTGATTGAATCAAGGAATGAGTCATCGGTGTCGCCTGAAACACCGGGCGTTAGTAATGCTAACTCTTTGGCATCGTTTATCTGCGCCTTGTCCATAAAGTTACCGGTAAAGGCAGAGACCGATACGGGTACATCCTGCAGTGATTGCTCACGCTTTTGAGTGGTAACAATAACCTCTTCTATCTGCGCAGCAGATAGCTGTCCGGCACTCAAGGTCGCAGCGGCTACTGCCGCTGAGAGCAAGGTTTTTTTGATAAATTGGTTTGACATTACGGCTCTCCCAGTACAGATAAATGGCGATTTATGGTCGCTTTGTTGTTTTTAATGTCCCATCATCTCCCGCTAACCAGCGTTTCAACGAAGAAAGCAAGTGTATATCGAGTATTCTTCTCCCACCAGATTTTTTAGTCACTTTTATTTTTTGTTTTCCAGTCATTACTCGAGTCCCCACCAAGTGGTCGGCGCTGGCCATAGTTAACCCCCCTTGATGTGGCTCTCCACCACCCATTTGGGTACATGACCCAATGGACTTTCTATGGTCAGATACTCAACGGTTCAACGTGCTTAAACAGCGTGTTGGGATTCATATCATAACGACGGCAGCCGCAACCATCATGAGTAAAAACAGAAGCACACAAGAATGGCAGCAACTCGATGTAAAGCGACACCTGCACCCGTTCACTGATTTTAATGACTACGCCAAAAAGCCTGGCCGTATTATCAACCGTGCGGAACATATCTATATTTATGATACTGATGACAATCAGATCCTCGACGGCATGTCAGGACTCTGGTGCTGCAGTCTTGGTTACAGCCAGCCGGCCATAGCCGAGGCGGTTAATCGCCAATTCCAGCAGCTTCCCTACTACAATAATTTTTTTCAGTGCAGTAATGCCCCCGCTGTTGAGCTCGCCGAACGCCTAGTTGATATGGCGCCAGAGCCCTTTACTCACGTCTTTTTCACCAATTCCGGGTCGGAGGCCAACGATACTAATCTGCGTCTGGTGCGCCGCTATTGGGATTTACAGGACAAGCCGAATAAACGCATTATTCTGTCGCGCAAAAATGCCTATCACGGCAGCACCATTGCCGCCGCTAGCCTCGGTGGTTTTGAGTTTGTGCACAAGCAATTTGAAACCCTGCCCTACGTTGAACATATTGTCGATCCCAACTGGTTTGTTAACGGCGGAGATCTCAGTGCCGACGAATTTGGCCTGCAGGCAGCTCGCGCACTGGAGCAAAAAATTGATCAGATCGGTGAAGACAATATCGCCGCCTTTATCGCCGAACCGATTCAGGGAGCGGGTGGCGTTATTGTGCCCCCCGACAGCTATTGGCCAGAGGTCAGCCGGATTTTAAAAGCGCGGGATATTCTCTTTATCAGCGATGAGGTAATCTGTGGTTTTGGTCGCACTGGCCAGCTCTTCGGCTGCCAGACACTGGGTACTGAACCTGATTTGATCACCTTTGCCAAGGCGGTAACCAACGGCTTTCAACCCCTTGGCGGGGTCTTGATCAGCGATAAAGTCGCCAGCGTGATCACCGCAAAGGGCGGCGAGTTTGGCCATGGCTTTACCTATTCGGGGCATCCAATTGCCTGTGCCGCCGCGATGGCAACGCTGGATATTATGGACAGTGAAAACATTTTCGAAACGGTGCGCAACGATGCTGCGCCCTATCTGCAAAAGCGCTGGGCAGCGCTTGGCGAACACCCAATCGTTGGCCATACCAGAGGGTTGGGTATGTTTGGCTCAATGGAACTGGTGCGCAATAAAGAGACTCGCGAGCGGCTGGCACCAGATCAGGTATCCGGTGGTATCTGTCGCGACCTGTCGATCAGCAATGGATTGGTTATGCGTGCTGTCGGTGACTCAATGATTATTTCGCCACCACTGATCTGCAGCCATGAAGAGATCGACCTGCTCATTGAGCGCGCAACAACAGCACTGGATCTAACTGCCGAGCACTTTGGTGTTTAAATCTAGGTGATGCAAAAACGGCCCATCAAAAATTGGGCCGCTTTGAGCAAAGATGTTAAGCGTTGATAAGTTACTCTTGCGCAGCAATCCACACCTTGACTGATTCTTCCAATATCTCCAATGGCATCGCACCATTGAGAAGAATCATCTCGTGAAATTCACGCACATCAAAGCGCTCACCGAGCTCGGTCTCTGCCAGTTCACGCAATCTTAACAGCGCTAGCTGACCAATCTTATAAGCCGTAGCCTGTCCCGGCCAGACCACATAGCGTTCAATTTCGCGAGTGACTTCATCCTCTGTCATGCCGGTTTTTTCAAGCATATAGCTGATCGCCTGCTCACGACTCCACTGCTTGGCATGCATGCCAGTATCGACGACCAGACGCACCGCGCGAAATATTTCTGCCTGCAATCGTCCTAAGTCAGCCAGCGGATAGTCCGCATAGATGTCCATATCGCTAACCACCATGCGCTCAGAGTAAAGCGCCCAACCCTCGGAATAGGCAGTAAATGGACTCACCGTGCGTAAAAACGGCACATCCTCAATCAGCTGAGACGCCGATATCTGGAAGTGGTGCCCTGGCGCGCCTTCGTGGTACATCAGGGTTGGCAGGGTCCAGCGTGGATTGTCGGTGGTTTTTTTCTGGTTAATGTAGAAGCGTCCCGGCAGGGAACCGTCCAGCGCCGGAGACATATAGTAGCCTCCCGGAGCAGAGTCCTGAGCATATTCAGGAACGCGCAATATTTCCAGTGGCTGCGGTGGAATGGTAATAAAATAATCACCTATGCGCGCCATAAGCTGATCATTGATCTCATTCAGGTAATCAATTTGCGCCCGCCGTCCCTCATCGGTGTTGGGGAAATTGTGCTCAGGCATTGTCATTAAATGTTGAATGCGGTCGACAAAGGATCCCTCAGTAAAACCGCCAGCAACCAGAATTGCTTCCATCTCCGATTCGATGCGCGCGACTTCGTCGAGACCAGTTTGGTGAACCTCATCGGCACTAAAGGTCGTTGTGGTATTGGACTGTAGGGCATTGATGTAAATTTTGTCGCCGTCGGGCAAGCGCCAGATTCCGGCGTGATGATCGGTCTGCTGCAGCAGCTCCTCGAATAGAGTGATCATGCCCTGATAGCCGGGAATAATCTGTTGCTCGACAATAACTCGCGCATCAGTGACCAGCTGATCTTTGCGCTCTTGACTGATCTCGTCGACCTCATCGAGGCGTGATAGCAGCGAACTGACAAGCGGATTGCTGTCGACATCAGTGCCAGAAAATGCGCGCATGCCGATCAAGGCTTTTTCCACAATAAAATCTGGCGGCACCACGCCATGGTCGCGATCATCAATCACAAGAAGCTTTACTTCGGCGATCACGCGGGCAAATTCTTGCAGCCGAGCAATATAGCGAGAAGCACTTTTTTCATCGACGACAACATGCTGATCAGTCAAAAATTGCGGTAAATCGACCATAGGCCCAGAGATTTGATTGACAGAGTAACCAGAATATTTGTGTTCGGCAGAGCGCAAAAGATCATCAAAGAACCACGCCGTGATTTTCCAGCTCAGCAGTTCCTGTCCCTGCAGCCCCTCTGGACCATAATTATTTAAGCCTTCCCGGGCCTCACGCAAAAACTGTAGCGCCTGCTGCTCTGATTCCGCAGTATAGGAATCGAGCTTGTCACTGTGAAAGTCGAGCGGCGTATTATCGATAAGACCGAGATAAGTCATCGTCTCTGGTGAGTCGAGAATTAATTGTATGGAGACTTTATTGACATAATTATTGATGCCAACTGGCAGCGCCCAGAACCACAGATACGCGCCCAAGCCGGCAGCCAAGGTCAATGCCAACAAGTACTTCGCCGCTGTCCGCAATCGCTTCATAAATTCCTCCAAAATAATTAACTAAATTCGCAAGTGAAATCAGTTAAGCAAAAAATTGACTCAACAAGGGTTTAGAGGAGTTCTCAAATACGCTAGCGGAGTAGTGTAACGGTGGCAGTCTACCCATTCGCGTATTGATAATCTAGCTAACAAGAAGCATTTTCGGCACCGGAAAGCCATTGAAGTCGCAGGCGCAGGATGCACTGTAGGCACCCATATTGGGGAGAAAAACCAGGTCTTCAGCCTGCATCGTGGCGGGTAGATAATGTTTACCCAATACATCAATTGAGTCACAGGTGGGCCCAGCCAGTGACCACAATTCGGCCGCGCCAGTGCGCTGACTGACCAGCGTCAACGCGAAGCCTTGCTCTAGCTCCATCAGCCCGCCGTAAAAACCGGTGTCGAGATATAACCAGCGCGATTGATCTCGTGTCGCCACGCCAACCACCTGTGACACCAAACAGCCGGCAGAGCCAACAAAGTAACGACCGGGTTCCGCCATCACCTGAATACTTTCCGGCAGTGACTCAAGTTCATCATTAATAGCAGCCGCAATATCTTCAATCGTCGGATCGGCAGGCGTCAATTGCACTGGGTAACCACCGCCGAGATTTAACAGTTCTGGGGTGAAACCCTTGGCAATCATTTGTTCAAAAATGGTTTTGGCTGACCGAATCCCTTCCAGCCAGTTATTAATATTGGTGCACTGAGAGCCGACATGAAAGGTCACGCCGCAGAGATTGAGTTGGTATTGCAACGCGGTTGCGATGATCGCTGCAATACCAGTACGACTGGCACCAAACTTCCCGGCCAGCGGCCAGCTTGATCCCTCATTGCTCACTTCAATGCGAATATACAATTTTGCCTGTGGTGCAATAGCGGCAATTTTTTCCAATTCTTCGGTGCTATCGACCGAGTACCACCGCACTCCTTTGGCGGCGGCATATTTGACTGCGGTCGGCGATTTAATCGGATTGGAATAAAACACCTCCTCTGCCGGTACACCCAATGCAAGCAGCGCATCCAACTCGGCTGATGAGGCAATCTCAAAGCAGGTACCCTCCTGACGAAAGATCTCCAGAATAGCCGGATTAGAGTTTGCTTTAACCGCATAGTGAGGTCGTACGCGAGGCATCGCCTGCATAAAACGACGCACGTTATTACGCAGACGCTGCTCGGACATGACCAGCAGAGGCTCAGAGTAGCCTGCCGCCTCGGCGCTGCTGAAGCTAACCTGTTGACGGATATCATCGTCGATCAGCGCACGTGATGTATCGCTAAAAGACGCTGGTACTGAATTGACTGCTGGCTGATTCATAATGCTCCCGAGAAACGGGCCGTTTGTGGCCGTTGAGCGATAATATTAAGCCCCTAATATGCCAATTTGTATTGCCAAACTGATCCATTTGTTTAATATTACTACTCACTTTGTATTACAAAACGGCATTTTGCTATGAAAAGCGATCAACAGTTATTGAATCTGCTGCGTGAAAACAGCCGTCGCTCGGTCTCTGACATTGCCAACAAGCTCGGCGTCAGTCGCGCTACGGTGCAACAGCGCATGGAACGACTCGAGCATAGAGGCGTTATTCAGGGCTACACCATCAAGCTAAATCCGCATTTCGAGCAACAGCAGGTCAGCGCTTACATTATGATTTCGGTGCTTGCTCGCAAGACTGCCGACATCACCAGACAACTGCAAAAAGATCCGCAATTGGATATGCTCTGCACCATCAGCGGCCAATATGATCTGCTGGCAAAGGTGACCGCGGCGACCACTGAGGCGCTCGACCAGAGTATCGATAGAATTGGGACGCTTGACGGGGTCGAAAAAACCCTCAGTCATATCGTGCTGTCGAGAAAGGTAGATAGATAACGACAGTGCTGTTACTTTACCCGCTGGCACTTAATCCGCGACCGCAAGGGTCGCTCTTTCGCAGCGGCTGTCTTAACGCTATTATCTGCGGCGATAAAAATAACAACAAAATGAGAGTTTTATGAATAGACCGTTGGTAAAACCCAGCCTTGTCGATGCGCTTATTCCCGTCGTTCTGTTAATCGCCATGCTCGCTGGCACGGTCTATGTTTTTGGCCTCGACTCCTTTGGCCCCAATCAGGTAGCGCTGTTTTTCGCCGCTGCGGTGGCCGCTTTAATCGGTATTAAAAATGGGTTGAGTTGGAAAGAAATTGAACAGGGCATGATCGACACCATTACGGTGTCGCTGCACGCCATCCTGATTCTGTTGATGGTCGGCGCGCTGATCGGCAGCTGGATACTCGCCGGCACCGTGCCGAGCATGATCTATTACGGCGTCGAACTGATGTCTCCCGACTACTTTTATATGACCTGCTGCCTAGTCTGCGCGCTGGTTGGATTTAGCATCGGCAGCTCATGGACGGTGGCCGGAACACTGGGTATCGGTTTTATGGGCATCGCCGCGGCACTGGATCTGTCGCTGCCAATCAGCGCTGGGGCAATTATCTCTGGCGCTTATTTCGGTGACAAATTGTCGCCACTATCAGATACCACCAATCTCGCCGCCGCCGTCACCAACAGCGATCTGTTTGATCATATTCAACATATGCTGTGGACCACTATCCCCAGCTTTGTGATTGCCTTAACCCTGTTTTTTATCCTTGGTATGGGCAGCAATATTAATGTCAAAGTGGATGATATCGAGATTCTACAGGCAGCGATGCAGCAAGCCTTTATGGTTAACCCGCTGATGCTGGGCCCTCTGGTTTTGCTGTTATTTATGGCCGTGCGACGCCAGCCAGCCCTCTCGACGCTAATTTGTGGTGCCCTCGCCGGATGTGTCTTTGCTGTTTTATTCCAGTGGGACGCGGTGATTACCCTAGCGGCAGATCCGAGTTTAAATAGTGCCGCGGCGATTTTTAAAGGCCTGTTCTCGGCTATGTTTTTAGGCTTCACTTCGGTCAGCGGCAATGAGTCCATGGATGCGCTGCTGTCTAAAGGGGGCATGCAAAATATGTTGATGACGGTTGGACTGGTGATCAATGCCATGGCGTTTGGCGGCGCCATGGCGCGCACCGGCCTGCTCGAACGCTTAGTTGAAGCGGCACTTAGCAGAGTAAAATCTGCTGGCGGACTGGTCACGACCACGGTGGCAACCTGCATCGGCACCAATGTTCTCGCCGCCGATCAGTATCTGTCGATCGTTATTCCTGGACAGATGTTTGCCGACTCCTATAAACGCCGCAAATTACGCTTGATCAACCTGTCACGAACACTGGAAGACTCCGGCACCCTGACCTCGGTGCTGATTCCGTGGAACACCTGTGGCGCCTATATGTCGGCAACTCTTGGCGTCAGCACTTTTTACTACGCGCCCTATGCGTTCTTTAATCTCTGCTGTCCGCTGATCGCCATCCTCTATGGCTTTTATCAGATTAAACTGCCACTAACCGATGAATCGACCCAAGCCGCTGGCTAAGCTGATGCTCCAGGCAAAGAAGCAGTTGACCCTGCGGTCAACCCTCTTGCGCTGGGTGACATGTCTCAGCATGGCATCGACATGGATGGCTTGTTCAGCTCTAGCAGCGCCCCAGCCAGACGACCAGTTTGATGGTCAACTGGCCCTGCAACATATTGCTCAACAAATCAGTTTTGGGCCGCGTATTTCAGATCATGCTGCCAAGCAGCAGACACTGAATTATATTAAGCAGCATTTGCAGCCTGAGGCCGACAAACTGGTGGTGCAGCCCTTTCAGCGCTTTGGCTTATCGGGCAACAATCTCTGGGCCAGTTTTTATGCCCAAGCGCAAAATGACCCAACATCAAAAAATGGGCCTCGGATTATGCTCGCCGCACACTGGGATACGCGGCCGATAGCCGACCACGACGATGTTGCGGCAAATCGCTCTCAACCAGTTATTGGTGCCAACGATGGCGCTTCGGGTGTCGCTGTATTACTCGAAATTGCGCGACTACTAAGCAGTAAGCGCGCCCCTGTCACGGTCGATTTAATCTTCCTTGATCTCGAAGATATGGGCAATATAGATCAACTGCCCTTCTCTATCGGCGCCAGCGAATTTGTCCGCATGAACCGCTTTTACCGCCCCTCCGCTGGTGTTGTGGTGGATATGGTCTGCGACCGCGATCTGGTTATTCCGCGCGAAGGTTTCTCGCGCAAAGGCGCAGCAGATTTGCAAAACAGGGTCTGGCAGATTGCCGAACAACAGGGCGCAGCAGTATTTGTCGATCGCAATGGTAGTTTTGTTGACGATGATCACGTGCCGTTTTTGAATGCTGGGCTCAAAGTAGTAAACCTTATTCACTGGCCCTTCCCTGCATCTTGGCACACCAGTGATGATACTATCGAGCACTGCAGTGCCGACAGTTTGCAGCAGGTAGGCAGGGTTGTCGCAGAATTAATTTACACTAGTCCAACAGACTAAATTTTAGGGGCTAAATTTTACTCACGAAAATCTCGGGACTTATTATGAACCATTTTAATCTGCGGAAAATTGCATTTTTTTCATGTTTAACTCTTGGCACCCTGAGCTGGCAAGCCAGTGCTGCACCAGCCAGCGATGAGCTTGCTCGTTCAATTGAACAAGATTACAGCGATCGCCTCGGTGCGCTGTTCACCCATTTTCATCGCAACCCGGAACTCAGTCTGACTGAATTTAAAACCGCCAAACGATTGGCCGAGGAACTGCGCAGCAGCGGTTTTCAGGTGACCGAAGGTGTCGGCGGTACCGGCGTGGTGGCAATTTTAGAAAATGGTGACGGTCCTCTGGTGATGATGCGTGGCGATATGGATGGGCTGCCAGTAAAAGAGAAATCCGGGCTCGACTACGCCTCGACAGCGACCCAGATTGATCCCATCACCGGCACTAAGGTGGCCGTGATGCACGCCTGTGGTCACGATGTGCATATCACCAGCCGGATTGGCACTGCACGACAAATGTCTGAGCGCAAAGATCAATGGTCGGGCACGCTGATGTTGATCGGCCAACCCGCCGAGGAGCGCATTCGCGGCGCCAAAGCGATGATGGATGACAATCTCTGGCAGCGCTTTGGTCAGCCCGATTACGCGCTGGCCTTCCATGTTGGTGCTGGCCTCCCCGCAGGCATCATCAATGTTCAGGAGGGCTCACCCTATGCTGGTTCCGACAGTGTCGACATTATTGTTCACGGTGTCGGAGCACACGGAGCATCACCCCATGCGGGCAAGGATCCAATACTGTTGGGTAGCCAGATTGTAGTCGCACTGCAAACGCTGGTATCGCGAGAACTCGCACCGCGCGAGCCCGGTGTAGTCACCGTTGGATCATTTCATGGCGGCACCAAGCACAATATTATTTCCGATCGAGCGGTGCTGCAGTTAACGGTGCGCAACACCAATTTGGAAACCCGCGAAACCCTGCTCAAGGGCATTAAACGCATCGCAGAAAACCTCGGTCGCGCGGCGGGTCTACCGGAAGACAAATTGCCAGAGGTGATTTACTCGCCCTCATCAACACCGCCCACACTTAATAATGCGCCGTTAGCAAGGCGCCTAAAGTCAGTTTGGCAAGCAGGCCTCGGCGACGATCAGGTGCTCTCCATCGCTTCCAAAGGCATGGGCGCGGAGGACTTCCCCTACTTTACCACTGAGCCGGCAATCCCCAGCGTCTACTTTTCCGTCGGTGGTACCAGTGCAGCAGATTACAAGGCAGCGCTAGAGGGCGGTCCGGCGATTCCCTCCCATCACAGCCCGCTGTTCAAAATAGATCCGCAACCGTCTGTGACACGGGGTGTCCACGCAACAGTATTAGCGCTAATGGATTTAATGCCGCCCACTAAATAGCATTGAGCAGACCGCTCCGGAGACAATTTAAGTTAAACAACTGCCCTCAGGGATGAGAGGCAGTGATCGATATTCGACTGCTTACTGGCATGCCCCATCAGACCAATACGCCAAACCTTCCCCGCCAGTGCACCCAATCCGGCGCCAATCTCAAGATTGTACTCGTTGAGCAACTGAGTGCGCACGGCAGCGTCATCGACGCCCTC
>ENA-OWPI01002962-OWPI01002962.1-marine-metagenome-genome-assembly--contig:-NODE-2962-length-15133-cov-4.843783_pt1 | contig 15133 bp, 19 predicted proteins | sample MGYA00238138_ERZ651775 | MGnify/ENA primary metagenome ERZ651775 (study PRJEB26906, sample SAMN06265043) | marine metagenome | isolation source: Helgoland LTER site | place: Germany:Helgoland, sampling...
GAATTTAATAGCTGTTGAAGATTTATTCCCGAAAGGAGGATTTCCAATTATATGTAGATTATTATGAGTTTTTTTAAGTTTAAGAAAGTTTTTCTTGACAATTTCTTTATGTTCTGGTTTTATATCATAAAAACTATAATTGTTAGATAACTTTTTAATATATTTTATAAAAGACCCATTACCAGCACTTGGCTCTATTATTAAATCGCGTTTTTTTATTTTTAGATTACGTCTAATAGCTTTATAACATATTTGTACAGTAGTGTCAACTGTATAATATTTATAATAATTGATTGCCATTATTAATTAATAATGATATAAAGTTTTTCACAGTCATATTAGTTAAAATGGTTGATGATAAATATTTTGAAACAATTGATACTCATGAAAAAGCTTATATATTAGGTCTTGTATTATTTAATTTTAAAGAAAAATATAATGGTATACATTTGAAATGTATTTTTAAGATATCAGATATTAAAACAACAAATAGGTATTTGACATATAATTATTATAATAAATGCGAGTCATATACTAAGTTAAATTATCCATATTTCAAAAACATTGATATCATTATTGATGAATTAAAACTATTGGGTGACGTATATGTAACTGAATATAATAATATTGAACTTTGTATATCCTCAACTAATTTGATAAGTGATATACGAAAACAAATAAAATGTGATAATTTTGATTTATTGATTGATAAAGATTTATCTAATATTATTAATAATTTAAATGATTTTAACTTAAAAAATCAATTTATTAAAGCGTATTTGGAACAATTTGCTAATATTAATGGAACATCTTTGCGCATTACTATATATAACCATAACAATTATCAATTATTATCTGACCTATATAAGATTCCTTTTACTATAATTAAAGAAGCTATCGGATATACAATTGTATATAAGGATTCTGATATGCTTGACTTTCTTGGTATTGTTTATGACCTCAAATACCTATATCTTAATTATGATATCTACAATTTCAATGATAATGATAATTTGCCTAACATTAAAGTATATATGGCAAATGAAAAAGCGATTATGCCTGTGAAAGCTTCGTATAGTGATGTTGGATATGATTTGACCATTATAAAAGAGCATAAGGTAATAAATAGCTGTACTACATTATATGATACTGGTATTAAATTAAGTATACCAAATGGATATTATGTTGAAATCGCGCCAAGAAGTTCTATTAGTAAATCGGGATATATGTTAGCAAATAGCATTGGTATTATTGATCAAAGTTATCGCGGCAATTTATTAGTCGCATTAATAAAAATAAATAAAGACTCACCTGATTTAGAATTACCTTGGAAATGTTGCCAATTAATCGTAAAAAAACAATTATATGCTAATATGGAATTATCAATTGATAACCCAACTGCTACAAATAGAGGAGATGGTGGATTTGGTAGCACGGGTTAAAATATTTTGGAATAAAAAGCTCTTTTATTAAATCTATTGGTAGTAGTTTTTTTAATAACTAATACAAGGATATAAAATATTATAAGGTTTATAATAATCGCTGGTAAAATAATTGGAAATGATTTATTCATAGAATTTACATTGAAATAATCTAAATAATTAAACCATATTTCACGTGTATAATAATTATTTTTGAATAATATATATAAATAATTCTTACATTCATCAATCATATAACTATTAAAAGTTGCAATATTCATGTTAATAGATTTTGTTTAAGAGAATATGTCAATTTTTATTCAACTTATTAGTTATCTTATTATGCACGTCGTCATAAGTTTCCAATGAATAATTAATAAAAAATGGGTTTTTAGAATAAGAATCGCTACATATATAGACATGATTAAATAATTGTTTAATTTTATCTTTGATAACCACATCATTTATTCCTACATTCCAAAGATATATATTATGTTTTCTAATAGGACATACGACATGAATATTATCTAATAAATGTTCTTTGATATCGCCTTCGTTTTCTAATAAATTATCACTGAATATTGTTTCTGCGTCAATATTATATTTAGTTACATTATTTAATATTTTTTTGTGCTCTTTATTTAAAAATTTAAATCTTAAAAGATTATCTTTTGATAATGTTAATACCAATATATTTGAAATATGTGTTTTATATTTTGATACTATATATATTTTTGATTTATATATAATGTCTATTATTTCAGTATTATATATGATATACCCATTACGCGATATTATATAATTTAGCATCTTATTTACTAGTGTGTTTTTATCATCTGTCACAATATAATATTCAATATCTTTATTAATATCGTTTATAAATAATGTAATCGCAAACATAGCTGATATGTTATAATATATATACTCAAAATCATCAATGTTGTTTTTGAGTATATTATATTCATTGGCAGATAATATAGAACGACAAAACTTAACAAAATTTTGACTATTAAGTATTTTTTTTGATATCAACTTAGATTTATTAATGATATTTAAAATTATTTTATGCGTTGTATCATTGTATTTTAGTATATATATCGCATAATTTATTGAAAATTTTTTTAATAAATTAATATAAAAAATGTGATTCTTGTTAAAAATTCTATAATTATTTTTTTTATCGTTAAATGAATTGTGTTTTTCAATTATAGTTACATTATAGCCATTGTCTAGACATTTTATTGCGGCATATAATCCTATAAAATTGCACCCGGCTATAATTAAATTATTATTCATATTTATTAATTTATCTAATATGTTTTTATATGCGTATTATATTTTCCAATTATTAAATATATATGTAGTAAGAATATTTAATGATATGGGAAACACATCATCAAGGCAAAATACCTATCAACAATATCATAAAAATTTAAATAATGTGAATAGAGAAAGTAATAATACAACTAATGAACCTGTTTCTACAACTAACAGTGATGCAAATATAGATCTTAAAAGTATAGATATGAAAAAACTCAACTACTATGAAGTTTTAAATGTTAGTAAAGATTTTACATGGGAAGAACTTAAAGAGTCGTATAGAAAATTAGCAATTAATACTCACCCTGATAAGCCAAACGGAAACAAAGAGCTTTTTAATATTATTACATATTCCTTCAAACAGCTCGCTACCGAGTATAAAGATCGTTATAGTAATATTAATCATAATGAACTTAAAAAACAATCGGGTGATTTTTTTAATAAAATTACCACTGAAACAATGCCACATCCAAGTGAAGCATTACAGAATCCCGATGAAATGTTTTCAACAAAATTCAATCGCAATTTTGATAAATGTAAAGTATATGATGACGATATAGATTTTGGTTATGGACAAAAAATGCATGAATCATCGAAAGTACGAGAAGAAATAGATATTAAAAAAATCATTAAAAAAGACAAAATAGATAACGAAAGTTTTAATAAATTGTTTAATAAGAATGTTCCTGTTAATAAACAATTAGTTAAATACAAAGAACCTGAACCATTATTGTTAGCAAAATCTCTGAACTTTACAGAATTAGGTAGTAAAAAATCCGATGATTATACAAGTAGCATGGAAAAAACTAATAATTTATCATATACAGATTATATGAGAGCTCATGATGGAACGCGATTAGTTGACCCTTCATTAATGAAAAGTAATAAACAATTTAAAACTATTGAAGAATATAAAGCATATAGTGATAATAAAGCTGAAAAAAAAATGAGTGAAAAAGAATTGAGACAGCAAGAATTGAGGAAATTAAAGTCAGAAAAAGAAGAAAGAAAACGCGTTGATAGATTAAAAGTTTATGATGAACGTGTTGAAAAATCATTTAATAAAGCTAATAAATTATTTTTGAAATAAGTTTGTCTTTATTATCATGAGTATCTTCCCAACCTTGTTTAAATAATTCTCGCGATTTATCTTTATCAATATACAAATAGCTATCTGATTTAAATTTTCTATCCCACATCTGTTTATGTATTATTATTTTATTACTATATTCATTTTCTTTACTATAATCGTATTTTATATCACCATCGATGTAACGATTGCCTTTATATTTTTTTGAAAATGTTCTTCCTGATAAATATGGTAAATAAGAACTACATAGACAAAAATCTATCATATCATTTATGTCAGTAAAATCACTTTTCTCTTCCGACTTCATCTTAAATAAGGCACCTTCTAATTTTGTAGATATTATTGATACTTTATCTAAGTCGTTTGGTTCTTTATTTTTATAACGCTCTTTGAGGTTTGTCTCAACATTTTTTTGAAATATTCTCATATCACTTTGTATTTTTAATTTTGTAACATTATTTCCTACGGTATAACTCCATATTTCATCATGGTCAGATAAATCTTTCTCTTGTGTATATAATAAAGAACACCATGCTCCACCAGATATCCCAGTAATTTTATAATCACCTATTTCTATATTCTTTTTAATATATCCAATTACTCCCATGCTATAAGGTAAAAATAAACCAGTTCCGTATATATTTATACTTGTAAAAGCATTAGCAATATTAGCAAATGATATTAATACCAATAAATATTTCATTCTTAATTTAATATATATACTTTTTATTTTTTATACTTTCTTTGTCCATTTTGATTTTTCTTCTGTTAAATCCCGCGTTCTCATATAATTTAAGAATTTAATTATATTCTCTTCATTTCCTTCCGAAAAAAACTCAGATAATTCAGATATTGATTTTTCTTTGTTTTGTATTGATGCAAGTATTATATTATTCATTTGTTTTTTATACTTATCTGATATAAATGGTGGTTGCTCTTTTAACCATACTTCTCTCATTTTTATGTAAGAGTCTCTGGTTAAAGGGATTGTTTCGTTATTGTTATTATCGTATGATACAACAATATTGTTGTTTGCTATTGACACTGATATTATTGTATTATTAGTATTTTCCATTTAATATATAAGTATATTTAATTTTTTTTATATCTATTTATTATAGTATAATACCGAAAATGGAAAGAGGTATTGAAATGGTTTTGCATTCGGTTATAATAGGATTAATACTATATATGCTAATGGTTTTTGTATTAAAACAAAAAGAAGAAGTTGCTGAAAATAGAAGCATTCTAATTGCATCTTTTATATTGATATATATGATAGTATTTGGGCATGGATTACCAAATAAAATAAATAAAAATTTATAATTCACTATATATAATCATATAAGCTGCGTTATTATTAGTTTTAAAATTCGTTATTTCTTTAACATCCAAATCATTATATAATAAATAATTATCTGTATTATTACATATCGCCATGTAATGACCGCTATTTAAATTACCAATATGCATCGCGATAGAAGACAAACTATATATTTTTTTACAATTAGGTGAACTTAATATCGCTCCTTCATTAAATTGCAATACATCATTAATATTAATTGATTCTGTATTTTTTCTAAATATATCAGAGAATCTGTTAATAACTATAAATATTACTTTCGGTAAACTCCATAATTTCGTTTGCTTAATATATTTTGTTTTTTCATTGCATTTGCCACATACCCAATCGTCGCAATTAACTTCTTCTTTATATATTTGTTTAATCATATCAACTACTGATAAATTCTTATCGGTTATATTAAGATTTAAAGTGATAAATGATTCAAAATTATATAAAGTATTATTACATTTCGTACATTTTATTATATTTAGGTAAAATCCTTGTATTAACGATTGCCATTTAGATAATTTATTATTATTTAGTTTAACATTATAATAATCAAACTTTTCTTTTAATTTATTGCTATTCAATAGTATTCTATTAAAATCGGAATCATTATTTATAACTACGCCATTTGTTAATTTATCACTTGTATTCTCAGCTTCATTAATTACGTTATAATATTCGGCGTTATCATTAACTTCATTTGTAATTGCATCTGATAAATATATCCACAATTCATATATATCAAGTTGTTCACCATATCTAAATGTCCCTTCAAATGTGTTAAAGACCTTATTAACAAATTTTCTCGGTATTAATGACTTATCTTTTTCATGCATTAATACTAATATTTCTTTTAAATTACTTGTAAAGGTATCTTCATTCATATCATAACTTAATATAGTTTCGCGTAAATGATTATTGCGACATATAATTTGTACTAAGCTATTTATAGCACATGTAGCACCTATGTTTTCCAAACCCTGCATTAGTTTATTATGATATAATATAATGTATTTATATAATAAAAATAATATAACTATATAGATAAGATGCCAAAAAAGACTCCTAAAAGGACTCCTAAAAGAACTCCTAAAAGGACTCCTAAAAATACTATAAAAGATTATGAAGAATTTATGCCTACGAGCAATAAAATAACATCTAGATTAATAGCTCCATCGGAAAAAGGCCCCAGTGGTAATGTAAAATCACGACTTATAATTGGTATGATTGTCGGTGGTATTATTGGATTAATAATAAATGTAAGTGCATTAACGTGGTTACATAAATTAGAAGAAATGAATTGTGCATGTAGTGAACACTGGATGCGCAGCTACATTAAGTATTATCTTTATGTTATAATACCTATTTTTTGCATTGGATTACTAATCAATGCTTATTTATATATTTCTGATTATAGCATAATCGATTTAAATAACAATGACGTATTTATGTTCTATAAATCTTTTACAAATATTTTATCATTATTCGGCCTTGCTAATATAATTATAGTTATAATATTTATTAACAGATTAAAAGAAATTAATTGTGAATGCAGTGAGGATATTAAACGCGAAATATATTGGATATATAATATTATATTAGCTAGCATTATTGGAGGCGCCTTACTATTCGCTCTGATAGGCGCATTAGTATTTTATATATCATTTAAAAGATGAATTAATCAACTTCATCGATAGTTGGTTCTGTCGCGCCTCCTGGCATTCCTCCTGGCATTCCTCCTGGCATTCCTCCTGGCATTCCTCCTGGTGGACCTTGGCTACTATATAGTTTTTGCATTAGAGGATTTACAAGTTCTTCTAGTTCTTTTTGCTTATTTTTATAGATATCCGCGTCATCACTCTCAGTATCTTCAAGCCATTTTAGCCCTTCTTCAATAATTGGGTCGAGTTCTTCTTTAACTTCATCAAGGGTCGGTGGTGAATTTTCATTTTTAGTCATCGAATTTTTAAGATTATATAGATAATTTTCTAGACCATTCTTCGCCTCAATTAGCTCTTTCTGTTTATTATCTTCTTCTTTAAATTCTTCTGCCTTTTTAATCATTTCCTCAATTTGCTCTTTTGACAAACGACCCTTATCATTTGTAATAGTGATATTATTTGTCTTCTTGGTTGACTTTTCTTCCGCTGTAATATTCATAATACCATTAGCATCTACATCAAAAGATACTTCAATTTGCGCTTGTCCTCGGGGCATTGGTGGGATTCCATCTAGATGAAAACTACCTAGAAGATTATTATCCTTTGTAAATCCACGCTCACCTTCATAAATCTTAATATCAACCCCAGGTTGATTATCGGCATATGTAGAAAACACTTGTGATTTTTTTGTCGGAATAGTTGTATTTCTTTCAATAATTTTTGTCATTACACCACCGGCGGTTTCAATACCCAGCGAAAGTGGCGCCACATCTAGTAGAAGTAATTCATTCGTTTTACTATTACCCTGACCTGTTAGAATAGATGCTTGAACCGCCGCACCATATGCGATAGCTTCATCTGGATTTAGTGATTTATTAAGTTGCTTATCATTAAAATAAGCAGACAGGAGTTCTTGCACTTTTGGAATACGCGTTGTGCCGCCAACCAATACAATTTCATCAATATCACTTTTACCCATCTTTGCATCTTTGAGCAATTGTTCTAGTGGCTTCAAAGTTCTTTGAAATACTTTATCCGCAAGCGACTCAAATTTAGCTCTCGATAGATTAGCATTATAATCTACACCATCCATTAGAGAATCAACTTCAATACCAGTTGTAGATGCGGCTGAAAGATTTTTCTTAGCTTTTTCCGCAGCAATATTAAGCCGTTTTAGTGCGCGAGCATTTTCGCGAACATTCATTTTATGTTTCTTTTTAATATCATCACACAGATAATCAACAATGAGATTATCAATATCTGAGCCACCAAGATGTGTATCTCCACCAGTTGCCTTTACTTCAAAAATACCACCGTCTAGTGTAAGAATAGATACATCATGTGTACCACCACCACAATCAAACACCAAAATGTTTTTTTCTTGCTTATCGTCTGTTTTATCAAGACCATATGCAATAGCAGCAGCCGTAGGTTCATTAATGATTCTAAGAACTTCAAGTCCAGCAATAGCACCAGCATCTTTTGTTGCTTGACGCTGTGAATCATTAAAATAAGCAGGTACTGTAATTACAACTTTTTTCAAGGGATGACCCAAATAAGATTCAGTTGTTTCTTTTAAACGCTGGATAACCATAGCAGAAATTTCTTCTGGGTGAAATGTTTTATCTTCATTCTTATATTTTACATTAATTAGTGGTTTATTATTATTATCTCCCGATACTGAAAATGACCATAGCTTAACATCTTCTTTGACAACATCATCTGTAAATTTACGACCAATCAAACGCTTTGTATCATAAATAGTATTCTTAGGATTCATAGTGGATTGATTCTTTGCGGCATCTCCTACCAGTTTCTCAGTGTCGCCAAATGAAACATAAGACGGTACAATGCGAGAACCAGTTTGAGTATCTGGAATAATTTCTACACGGTCGTTAATCCAAATGGCGGCACAGCTAGTTGTAGTTCCAATATCAAATCCAGCAGCTACTTCATCTTCCTTTCCCATAATTCTTGATTTTTATACTTATTAATTGTAAAATATCTTTATATATTTTTTATAATGAATAAGAACTATATAAAGGATAACGTATTCAGAATAATTATATAATGGTTTTTAATGATTTTTACAATGCTGAAAACCCTGATATAGAAGGAACTTGCGAATTCATTGCTATTGAAAATATTATGACAGAATTTTATGTTAAAATTCTTAAATTACAACTAAAAAATGGAACTTGTGAACATAAAGAGCTATCTTCATTATATAATAAGCTAATGGCTCTTGAAAAAGAGAGTACATAATTTTATTTTTCTACAATTTTTATAAACTTTTTATAATTTATACTTTTTTATTAATTATGTACTCTCTTTTTATGTATCCGTCACTATCAAATAAATATATACTTTAAATATAAAGGAAAATATAATGGACGCGAATATTGATAATACATTCGCATATGACAAACACATCATAAACTTAGATTCAATTAACGGTATTGAAAACGGTGGTACCTTTTTCAGCTGTTATTTTAAATTCGATGAATCTATTAAAAATGCGGTCGCTTTACAATTAATTAATGTTAAAATTATAACACCTACAAATGCACCATTCAATGAATATGATAGCTCTTTTTTTGTTATATTAAATAATATAGAAAGAGCCACGTCTTATATTAGAGCTGGTAACAATATGAACGTAGTTAAATATTTGGAAAAGGTTGAATATATTGGTGACGCCAATGGTGTAAACTTTAAGAAATCAGAAACTAATAATGGAACTAGTACGGGTAGCTTCTCCGATTCTGGAACTCATATGTTTAACCCACCAATACCAGATTTAACCAGATTTGATTTATCACTCAAAGATACTACTTTCACTAATTTAGATAAATCAAGCATACATTCAGTTAAATTAACATTTTGTATTTACACAATTAAAAGGACATTTGGTTAAAATTATATAAGAACCATATGTGTTTTTTAATAAAAATGAAATTAAACATTATTAACAATTATAAAGCATTATATTATAACATATTATCCAATTTTTATTTAATATTAAACAGTTTTTTGCCATTTTATGACGATGTAATCATTAGTATGCACAATGAATCAACAAAATCTTTATTTGGTGATATCAACTCAATTAAACAACTTAGAATGATGGAACTCTTAAATAAATTAGAAAATAATGATAAAATTATATTGAATAAAAATAATAATACAATTTTGGTAGAATATAATTGTAGCAACAATTTAAATAATGATGCTGATTGCACCAACACCAGCGATGCTACTGAGAACTCTGATGAATCCGAGATCTCTGATAATGATGTAGACTTAAATATTAAAAAAACAATTGAAACTTCTAAAAAACATAATTAGCTCAAATACTTAATAGTTAATTTTTGTTTCCATGCGCGCTTTATTTCGTCTTCGTTATTTAGCTTTCCATAACATTCACTTTTTAATCGCTTAGTTACATTATTTTTAATAATATTTTTTATATAATATTCATATTGATTTATATAATATAGATTTTCCTTTGCTTCATCTAAATTATTAAGATATATCTTGTTTTTAACATAATCTAAATACAAAAAATATAGATTCGTATCAACGCTACCGGTTGTAAAACCCTCTTTTACATTAATTGAAAAACATTCATTCACATTTAATATGATTTTAATTATATTAAAATATTCACCTGTTGTTTTTTCTATTATTTTGATATCATATGATGCGTATAAATTATATATATTGACAGCGTTATGCTTTATAGTTATATCATATGTATTATTTGACAATGTAGCTTTTAACAATTTTACAATTTCATTCTTTGTTTTTTTATAATCATTTGATAAGATTGTTGTGTATTGCGAAGACTCACTTAAACGATAACAACAATCTTTCTTTTTATATAATCTTAACGGGTATCCGTCAATTAATGGATATTTTTTGCTTTTAATATAATTTAATAATTTTTCAATAACCTTACTATATTGCTTTTTAATACATAAACATTTTTTAAGTTTGATATCGCTTGTTTTAGTTGGATAAAATTTTACCAATAAATTTAAACGTTTATATATCTTTTCCCACCGCCATCCCGATTGTTCTGGGCGCGATAATTCAAAATATAAGTTCATTTTCATATATTCGATTGGGATGGTTTTATATTTTTCAGTATAGTATTTTAATTTATTCTCTTTTTTATTTGAAAAAGTTAATAATTTATTATATTGTTCTGATTCCATCATTGTTATATCAAAAATTTGCTTACCATATACATATATTTTAAGTGTCCCGTCGTGTTTTGCCTTTTTAATTTTAATGTATTTATAGTTATTTTTTTTTATAAGCATGGCTAATTCTAATGAATCTTTATATGGATTTTTTGAAAAACAATCATAGTCATTTATTGTATAATCTTTATAAAATCTAAACTTTTTTGGTAATGCCAAATTTATTACCAAACCTCCATATAATATCAATTTCTTTTTAATCACAAACTTTGATATAATATTTATTACATCATTAAACTCATTATAAACTATTCTTAGTTTATTTCCTTCAATTTCGTTTATTATATTATCTATTGCATCAGAAGACATTAGGCTATCTAATTTAAATACATATATTAAAAATAATCTAAGCTTTTTTAGCAGATTTTTTAGGAGTATATTTTAAGCCTTCTGCTATTGTTTTTCTATCTAGATATACCTTTTTCCCTTTTTTATTTATAACAAATTTTGAGATAAAAATTTTATAAAATTTAAACCAAAAATAATTTTTCATTGCGCTGGACTATCAAGGCCTATGAGTATCCATGAAAAAGATATCGTAAAAAGTATTGATCTTAATATTATTGGAACAGCAAACTTAGTTAAAATTTGTAAACTATATGATGTTAAATTAATCTATTTTTCCACGGGCTATGTTTATGAGGGAAAGAAAGGCAATTATAAGGAATCTGATTCGGTTAAACCTTTTAATAATTATGGTTTATCTAAATTAGGTGGTGAGTGTGCTGTTTCAATGTACAAAAATTCATTAATTTTAAGGATTACAATGACGCAAAAACCCTTTGCTCATAATACTGCTTTTACTAATTTAAAAAGTAATTTTATGTTTCATGAAGATTTGGTTGATATCCTTCCAAAAATTGTAAATGAAATTGGTATAATTAATATAGGTGGTAAATCTCAATCTGTTTATGATTTTGCAAAGAAGTATAACAAATCACTAAAAAAAGCTAAATTGGATAAAAATTCAAAACTACCCCTTAACCAAACAATGAATCTTTCAAAATTAAAAAGGTTTTTAAAATGGTAGCGGGAAGTGGGATCGAACCACTGACCTCAGGCTTATGAGTCCTGCGCTCTAACCAACTGAGCTACCCCGCCATTTAATTCTTGATGATTTATAATAGGTTTTATTTTTAGTGCAATCAAGTTTTTGACATGCATGGTAAAGAAAATATTTAATTAGTCCAAAACTGCAAGTAATTTTTCTGTATACTTAGTTCCCATGTAGATACACCTCATATTATCTAATTTATTAATCTTTATATAATCTAAGCACAATCTATTAATATTGTTTCTCGCCAAATACTCATGATAAGAAAAATTATAAAATTTTTTAATCACTTTTTTTTCATATATAGAATATAAATTTACTTGTGCTTTGTAATTAAATTTAAGTTCATTGTCTACTTTTAAACTTTTTCCATAGTTTCCACAGCTAGAAAAAATTAAAAAAAAAATTAAAAAAATAAATTTATCAAACATGTATTTATTTACTAAAACTTTCTCTCCATTTATCAAGAATATTCATTATCTCGATCGACTCATCAATATCAACTTGATAAGTTTTTTTTATTTTATTATTAAGAAATAAATTTGAAACATTTTCTATTTGCGAAGTATAAATATTTTTTTTAGATAAAGTAAAATCTTTATAATATGAATTGTTGCTAGATACCTCTAAGTAGCTTTTAGTAGAGGGCAACCAGGGACTAGGTATATTAATGGTTCCTTTAGACCCATAAATTGTACATGAATTTTTTAAATTTTCTTTAAAACTTACCTTACAATTAGCTGTAATATTGTTACCTATCAAAAACTCAGCTTCCGCCTCATCATCTACATCTGTGATTGAAAAACTACCTTTTGATTTGATTAATTTCATGCATTTATTTTGTTCGTTAAATAAATTAAAAAAGCTTATTGGATAACAACCAACATCTAAAATAGCTCCACCTCCTAATTCTTTTGAAAAAAGTCTTGAATCTTTGCGAATACGTTTAATCTTAAATCCAAAAGAAGAATCAATTTTTTTAATTTCTCCAATTTCACCTTCTTTAATTATTTTCAGTAAGCTTTCAATCTGTGGATGATATCTGTAAGCAATAGCTTCATAAAATGAATCTTTTTTCTGTTCTAATGCATTATATGCTAAATTTGCTTGATCTAAGTTAACTGCTATTGGTTTTTCACAAAGTATTTTTTTATCATTTTTTACACATTCCAAAAGTAATTCTACGTGAGTATTGTTTAGCGTTGATATGTAAACGGCATCAATTTCTTTTGATCTAATTAATTCAGAATAGTTTGAAAATCTATTAGAGGTTGCTATATCAAAATTTTTAGCAAATAATTCTAATTTAGGTTTTGATTTACTGGCAACACAAATTAGTTTTGAATTAGTGGTTTCACTTATTGCCTTAGCAAAAGCATTAGCCATATTTCCTAATCCAACTATCCCCCATTTAATAATCATATCATTTAAACCATTCATTAAAATTAAGACGATTCTTAACTAAATAATCTGGCAAAAGAGAATCGTTTATTACTTTAAGCTTATAATTATATTCCCATTTTTTTTTTGAAGACTTGTCTGCGAAATGATTATACAAAACCTCCCCATCATCTATTTTTTTTTGTAAATCTCTAATAGTAATTTTAGTTTCATCAAACTCATCATGATGGCCAAAGTTCTTTAATTTTATATATAGTTCCTCTGGTGATTTAAGATTTGTAAAATGCCAACCTCCATCATCAATAATTTGTAAATTATTTTGTTTTATCTTTGAAAAGTGCGTGTCTAATCTCCAAATTGAATATTTTTTATTTTTTAAATTGCGCAGATTTGAAAATGATGTGAGGTATTTTTTTTTACATGCCTTAGACCCATACCAAGGCATTAAATCGTAGAAATAATTAAATTTATAATAAAATAATAATTGTTTAAATATTATAAAATTTTTTTTATTCTCTTTGAATTGAATTGACTTTAAATTTGGTATTTCATCATTATCACTTATTATTATAAGATCTTCATCTTTAGCATCTATTATACCTTTCAGCATGTATTCGTAAGATTGCTCTATTCTTTTAATACTATTAAATCTTTTATAAATGGGGTTAGTCGCTATATCTTTATCGTCATATAGATTATCAGGTTCATAATTAATTTTTATATAAATTATTTTATCCTTAAATTTTGGATAGTCATTTATATCAAAATTAAATTTTTTAGCTTTTCCACTGTGAGAAAAAGATGACTCTACAACTATAAATTTGTAAACTTCATCATTAAGTATATTAAATCTAACATCCAACATCATTTTTTCAGAATAAAATGTTGTACAATCGTAGATCTTCATATTTGATAACCTACACCATTTAGATAAATGGAAAAACTATTTTTAAATTAGTTAAAGAAAATTTTCTTTATAAGTTTATTGAATACTTGCTTGAGATTTATCGTCAGATTTAGAAATTTGCTCAACTTCAACCCACTCAACTCTTTTCAATTCTTTAGTTAAAGCTATTTTTAATACCTCATCCGCATACTCCACTGGAGTAATTTTTATATCATCAACAATTTTCTTTGGCATATCTACTAAATCTTTTTCATTTTCTTTTGGTATAACAACTTGTTTGATTCCTGCTCTATGCGCAGCTAATAATTTTTCTTTAAGTCCACCAATAGGTAAAACTTGTCCCGTTAAAGTAACTTCACCAGTCATTGCAACATCTCTTCTAACAGGAATTTTTGTAATTGCTGAAACAATTGAAGTAACCATACCTATACCCGCAGAAGGACCATCTTTAGGAGTTGCTCCTTCAGGAACATGAATATGGAAATCTTTCTTCTCAAATAATGGAGGAATAATTCCATAATCTAAACTCTTAGATCTTATAAATGATTTAGCAGCCTTAATTGACTCTTGCATTACATCTCCAAGTTTTCCAGTAATTTGCATTCTACCCTTTCCTGGCATAACAACAGTTTCAATCTTAAGTATCTCTCCACCGTATTC
>ENA-OWPI01002966-OWPI01002966.1-marine-metagenome-genome-assembly--contig:-NODE-2966-length-15122-cov-2.746029_pt1 | contig 15122 bp, 17 predicted proteins | sample MGYA00238138_ERZ651775 | MGnify/ENA primary metagenome ERZ651775 (study PRJEB26906, sample SAMN06265043) | marine metagenome | isolation source: Helgoland LTER site | place: Germany:Helgoland, sampling...
AAGCATCGCAACCGGGGTTTTCTGGCTTTGTCTTTAAAATACAAGCCAATATGGATCCCAAGCACCGTGATCGCATTGCCTTTATGCGGATCTGTTCGGGTCGGTATGAAAAAGGGATGAAAATGCGCCATGTCCGACTGGATAAGGATATTAAGATTGCGGATGCGGTGACCTTTCGTGCGGGAGATCGCACTTTGGTGGAGACGGCGGTGGCCGGTGACATTATTGGCCTGCACAATCATGGAACCATCCAAATCGGCGACACGTTCACGACGGGCGAGGCGATTCGGTTTACAGGGATACCCCATTTTGCGCCCGAGTTATTTCGGCGCATTCGGCTCAAAGACCCCATGAAGGCCAAGGCGCTACAAAAGGGTTTGCAGCAGCTCTCCGAGGAGGGGTCTACTCAGGTTTTTTCACCCCTCAATAATGCTGATTTGATCGTGGGTGCGGTAGGACAGCTGCAGTTTGACGTGGTGGCGTATCGCCTTGCTGATGAGTATAAGGTAGAGGCGTTGTACGAGCCGGTTAATGTCTACACGGCGCGCTGGGTTGAGGCCGACGACGCAAGAACGCTAGACGAATTCCGTAAGAAGGCAGCCGAGCATTTATCGGAAGACGGCGGGGGCTATCTCACGTATTTGGCACCTACCCGAGTCAACTTATCGCTGATGGAAGAGCGCTGGCCGGATATCCGGTTTCGTGAAACGCGGGAGCACTGAGGCCGCTCAAAGCAGGGCTTCAATATCCTTTGCAATTGCTTCTGGCTTGGTGGAGGGGGCGTAACGCTTGACCACTTCTCCCTGCTGGTTGATCAAGAACTTAGTGAAATTCCATTTGATGCGTTTGCTGCCCAGTACGCCTGGCGCCTCTGATTTCAGGTGTGTAAAGAGCGGGTGGCTCGACGCCCCATTGACTTCGATCTTGCTGAACAGCGGAAACGTGGTTTGGTAATTGAGATCGCAAAAGGACTCAATATCTTGCTCAGTGCCCGGCTCCTGACCACCAAATTGATTGCAGGGAAAGGCGAGTACTGAGAAACCGTTGGCGCTGTAGGTTTTTTGCAGTGACTCAAGGCCGGTGTATTGCGGCGTAAAGCCACATTTAGACGCGGTATTGACGATCAGCAGTACTTTACCGGCGTAATCGCCTAACGCGACTTCGTTTCCATTGTTCAGTGTGGCGGAAAACTCCATAACAGTACTCATGTGCTACTCCTTTTAATCCAATTATGGCGGCGCAAACCTTATGACGAAGCGAGATACGTTTCTAGCTCAAAGTCTGTGACGCGGGTTTCAAATTCAACCAACTCTTGTATTTTGACTGCCGTGAAAGCCGCTTGAAAGGGCTCGCTCAGATAGTCACGTACGCGCTGGGAAGCGGAGAACTGTGAAATGGCGGTGGCCATATGGCTGGGGAGTGATGGGGTTTGATCATCCTCCAGCCAAGCGTTTCCACTAATGGGTGTCGGTGCGCTGAGTTTGTGCTCAATACCCATGAGAATGCCCGCCAGTAGCGCTGCGATGGCAAGATAGGGGTTGCTGTCGGCGCCGGCTACCCGGTGTTCGATTCGCGTCGCTTGGCTGTCACTGGCGGGAATCCGCAGCGCCGTGGTGCGATTGTCAAAACCCCAATTGGGTTGTGTGGGTGCATGATTGCCCGGTTGAAAGCGACGATAAGCGTTGTAACTGGGCGCAAAAATCAGGTGTGTATCGCTCATGATCTGCAGGCAACCCGCTACCGCTTCGCGCAGCAAGGGCGTGCCCGACGTGTCACCACTATCGAATAGATTACGCCCCGACTTATCGAGCAAACTGCAGTGCATATGCATCCCATTTCCCGCTTGATGCTCCATGGGCTTAGGCATGAAGCTTGCCTGTGCCCCGAACCGGGTCGCTACGGCACTGATGCCGCGTTGCATTCGCACAATCTGATCACAGTAGGCCAGCGCGTCGTCAGAATATGCCACATTGATTTCGTATTGCGCTGGAGCGGCTTCTTTTAGAACGCCTTCATAGGGAAGCTGCTGAGTGTCAAAATACTCGCGCAGAGCGTCCAGCAATGGCTGATGCTCATCGAGTGCGCTCAATCCGTAGAGATTGCCACCCGTCTGGCTCTCTTTGGGCAGCGCGTCGCGGATAGACTGACCCGCTGTCTGGCGATCGAATAGGTTGAACTCCAGTTCAATCGCCACGCGGGGATATAAACCCCGATCTTTCAACGCTTGCGCGACGCGAGAGAGCACCTGTCGTGGGTCAGACAATAGTGGCGAGCCATCATCCTTGAACATGGTAAGTATCACTTGGGCCTGATCAACGCCGTTACTGCCTAACAAGGGCTTTAGTGATCCCGGGACCGCCTGACACCAGCCATCAATATCGCCGTTATCCAGCGCAATGCTGGGCACATCTCTGCCCCAGGCATCTTGCGCGATAGCAGATTTCGGCAGTTTTATCCCATCGGTTAATAAGGATGATAATTTTTCGATGGGCAACCATTTACCCCGCGCCGCGCCGTTGCAGTCGGTGATGAAGGCCTCCACCATTGCAATCGTGGGGTAGTCAGCCAGTAATTTTTCAGCGTCTGGGTGCATGGCGTCTCTCGGTAACAGGGCGGGAGTGTATCGCCCTATTCGGCGACTCACCAGTCAATCGACCCTAGACGCCAGTGCTGGCGCCATGCCGCTTGTACGCTGTTGGGGTAGCGATCGCTGCCTGCGGAGCCGTTGTAGGCTGCCAGTGCTTTCGATAGATTTTGTGATTCCCGATCCAAATAAAAGCGCAAAATCTGGCATCCATATTGGAGGTTGGTGACTGTGTCGATCAAATTGTCGTTCTCTCGCCCCATTTCTGTCTTCCAGAAGGGCATTACCTGCATGAACCCCAGAGCCCCGGCACTGGAAATAGCATACCGATCAAAATGGCTTTCGACTTCGATGACAGCCAATACTAATTCGGGGGCTAAGTTGTGTTGCGTCGCCTGGCGATGAACCTGCGTCAGGAGTGCGAGCCGCTCGCTAGGATTCGTCATAAATGAGGATAACCGGGCGTCCATGTCGACTAGCCAGACCTCGGCATCAAAGCGATCTTTAAACCCATCATTTGGGTCAAACGCATGATGAAGATAAGTGGCGACGCTTGATTGATCCGCACTGCTAGTGATGACTCCCGTCGCGGCGGCTAGCCAGACGATGGGGGCGATCAGGTAGCGAATAAGGTGTCGCCCGCGAAGCGATCTGGTCACGCTGTTAGCAGCTGCTGTATCCGCTCAAGGGCCTCGGTGGGCGTAACCATTTCAGTCTCGCCGCTTCGACGATGCGTTAACTCAAGATTGCCTTCAGCCAGCGAACGCGCGCCAATTGTGATACGTATCGGGATGCCCAGCAGTTCCATCTCGGCGAGTTTGACGCCGGGCCGCTCTTTGCGGTCGTCCAAGAAAGCCGCGATCCCAGCCGCGGTGCAGGCGGCGTAGAGTGTTTCTGTGACGTCCTGCACTGCCTCAGATTTATCGGCGCCTAGTGGCACGACAGCAACATCAAAGGGGGTCATTGTCTTCGGCCAGATGATGCCCTTGTCATCGTGATTTTGTTCGATTGCCGCGGCCACAATGCGGGTAACACCGATACCATAGCAACCCATGACCATTGGCTGCTGACGGCCCTGGTCATCGAGAACCGTTGCGTTCATCGCTTCCGAGTACTTCGTGCCCAATTGAAAAATATGGCCCACCTCAATACCACGACGAATATCGAGGGTCCCCTGGCCACAAGGGCTGGGATCTCCAGCCACAATTTCCCTGATGTCGGCAAACTCGCAGTGGGGAACGTCTCGCTTCCAAGTGGCGCCTCTTAGGTGGTAGTCATCCTCGTTTGCGCCGCATACAAAGCTGCTCATCATCGCGGCCGTATGATCGACAATGATGCGCACTGGCAGCTCAACTGGACCCAGCGAGCCAAAACCCGCACCGAGGACCGCCTTAACCTCGGCAGCCTCCGCAAGCACTAAGGGCGATAACATGCCAGGTAGTTTTGATGCTTTGATGGCGTTAAGCCGATGATCCCCGCGGACGATTAAGGCCACCAGGCCGCCTTGATCGTCTTTCGCCAACAGCGTTTTGATCGATTGGTCCGCTGGGATATCCAGTTGTTCAGCCAGGTCATCAATCGTTTTAATACCGGGTGTGGCGAAGCGCTCAAGGGTGGGCTCCTCTTGCACCGGCGCGCCGGGTGGGCCCGCTAGCGCCGGCGCGAGCTCGATGTTCGCGGCGTAATCGCTCTTATTGGAAAACGCGATCGCATCCTCTCCTGACGCTGCCAACACATGAAATTCATGGGAGAGACTGCCCCCGATCGCTCCCGAGTCGGCCTCCACCGCTCTAAAATCTAAGCCCAAGCGCGTGAAGATACGGGTGTAGGCCTGATGCATACGCCAATAGGTTTTTTCTTGGGAGGTTTGATCGATATGAAAGGAATACCCATCCTTCATGACAAATTCTCTAGAACGCATGACACCGAAACGTGGTCGGATTTCGTCGCGAAACTTGGTTTGTATTTGAAAAAGGTTCACCGGTAGTTGTTTGTAGCTTTTGATTTCACTGCGGGCGATTTGTGTGATCACCTCTTCATGCGTCGGTCCGAGGCAAAACGGCCGTTGGTGGCGGTCCTCAAGGCGACAGAGTTCCGGGCCATACAGCTCCCATCGACCTGACTCCTCCCAGAGCTCCGCTGGTTGCACGACGGGCATGGATAACTCCAGTGCACCTGCGTGCTCCATTTCCTCGCGCACAATCTGTTCCACTTTACGCAGTACGCGTAATCCCAGTGGCATCCAGTTGTAGATTCCCGCGGCGACTCGCCGGATGAGTCCCGCTCGCAGCATGAGCTGATGACTGGCGACTTCGGCATCAGACGGGGTCTCTTTCAGGGTAGAGAGAAGGAATTCACTGGCACGCATAAGGAGCTCCAAAATAGAGAACCCATTCTAATGTTCTGGGTGGTGGCGCGTACAGACGCATCTCCGGCAGGATTTTATTAACAGAAAAAGCGTAATTGGGCGTCTAAGGGGTTGTACCTTTTCCGGGTCTGGTGTTGAATCTCGGCGGACTTAGCAACCTAGCGGGTCGGTCCACAATCGTCCACGACACAAAGAGGTATTAACTCAATGGCAAATAAAGCTGCCCCAAAAGCACCGGCAAAAATGAAAGCCGTGAAAGAGAAAATGACCAAGTCGCAAATGATCGCGACGTTGGCCGACGACAGTGGTCTGTCAAAAAAGGAAGTGACCTCGGTCATGGGATCCTTAGAGCGGCTGATTGAAGCCAGCATTGGTAAGCGTGCTGCAGGCGAGTTTACGCTGCCAGGTCTGATGAAAATCACGACAGTACGAAAGCCAGCGGTGAAAGCGCGTAAAGGGATTAATCCTTTTACGGGTGAAGAGACCATGTTTAAAGCCAAGCCAGCGAGCACTGCTGTCAAGGTTCGTGCGCTGAAGAAAATGAAGGAGTTCGCTAACTAAGCGGGCTGTTAGCCAAGGCTCCCATTTTGGGAGCCTTCGTTAATTCCATCCCCTGGCACGGCACGCAATGTCAGTGCCACTGCGGTTTTGAGCTCAATTCACAGTCGCCCCATCTTCCACTAACGTGGCGTTTGCGGTACTCTCCGCGCCCTTATAAAACGTTCCTAGCGCCCTTCGGTAGGCGCCCTGATGGCCGCGTTTTATCGGGTTGAGGAGGACCAACATGCCAATTTATGAATACCAATGCCAGGAATGTGGGCATGAGTTAGAAGCGATACAGCGTCTGGCAGATGATCCACTCACCGACTGCCCGGCTTGCGGCAAGCCGGGACTTAAGAAGCGGGTCAGTGCGCCCTCTTTTAGACTGTCCGGTGGCGGTTGGTACGAGACTGATTTCAAAACCGGTGATAAGAAAAATATCGCCGGAGAACGCAACGATACGGCAGCGAAAGCGACGGCGAGTTCAGATTCTGGGTCGACCTCAGGCGATGCGACGACCAAGCCAGCAACCAAGCAGGCTTCCCCCAAAAAGAGTGAACCCCCCTCGGCGAGCTGAAGGAGGGAATTGACAGGTGATGGAGATGGGTATGCGAAGCCACTATTGTGGTCTGATTGACGACCGCCTTATTGATCAAACGATCACGCTTTGCGGCTGGGTGGATCGACGCCGTGATCATGGTGGCGTGATTTTTCTCGACTTACGAGACCGTGAAGGTGTCGTACAAGTTGTGTTTGATCCGGACACTGAAGAGCACTTTCAGCGTGCGGACAGTGTTCGCAGTGAATACGTCCTGTGTATTACGGGCAGAGTCCGCGCGCGCTCAGCGGAAAGCGTTAATCCTAATATGGCATCAGGTGCTATTGAGGTCTTGGGTAAAACGTTAGAGGTGCTCAACACGGCACAAACGCCGCCATTTCCGCTTGATGCGCACCACTCTGTGGGTGAAGACGTTCGTCTCCGTTACCGCTATATGGATCTCCGGCGTCCGGAAATGCAGCAGAACTTGATTGCGCGCGCTAAGATCACCTCCAGCATTCGTCGGTATCTCGATGACCATGGTTTCTTGGATATCGAAACCCCCATTCTGACGCGGGCAACGCCTGAAGGCGCTCGCGATTATTTGGTGCCCAGTCGCACCCAACCCGGCGCTTTTTTCGCGCTGCCCCAGTCACCTCAGTTGTTCAAGCAACTGCTGATGGTGTCAGGATTTGACCGCTATTATCAGATCGCACGGTGTTTTCGTGACGAGGATCTCAGGGCGGATCGACAACCTGAATTTACACAGATCGATATTGAAACCTCCTTTCTGGGTGCAGAAGAAGTCATGTCTCTGACAGAGGGCATGGTGCAGAGCCTGTTTGCTGAACAGCTCAACGTTGACCTAGGTGATTTTCCCCGCATGAGTTGGGCCGATGCGATGGAGCGATATGGTTCCGATAAGCCTGATCTCAGAATCCCGTGGGAGTTGGTATCGATCGACGATCTGATGGCGGGTGTCGACTTCAAGGTCTTCAGTGGTCCGGCAAAAGACCCTGAAGGTCGTGTCGCCGCGCTCAAAGTGCCGGGAGGAGCCAGCCTGTCCAGAAAAGAGATTGATGACTACACCCAATATGTCGGTATTTATGGCGCTAAAGGGCTGGCTTGGATCAAAGTGAATGACCGGGCTGCCGGCATTGGTGGATTGCAGTCGCCGATTCTCAAATTTATGCCGGAAGAGGTCGTGTCTGCCATGATTGAACGCCTCGATGCGGCAGATGGCGATATCTTATTTTTCGGCGCAGATAAACGCTCCGTGGTGAATGAATCCTTGGGCGCCCTGCGACTCAAAGTGGCGGCTGACCTAGAGCAGGTTCAACCGGGTTGGGCGCCGCTCTGGGTGGTGGACTTTCCTATGTTTGAGTCGGATGACCGAGGTCGGATGTCAGCCTTGCATCACCCCTTTACCGCGCCTGCGTGCTCCGTTGAGGCGTTGCAGGCTGAGCCGGCACAGGCACTCTCTCAAGCCTATGACATGGTGCTTAATGGCAGCGAGATTGGTGGCGGGTCAGTGCGTATCCATGACCAAGCGATGCAGAAAGTCGTATTTGACTTGTTAGGTATTGATGAGACCGAAGCCGAGGCTAAATTCGGTTTTCTGTTGAGTGGGTTACGCCACGGTGCACCTCCTCACGCAGGACTGGCTTTTGGGTTGGATCGTCTGGTCATGCTGATGGTGGGTGGCCAGTCTATCCGTGATGTGATCGCTTTCCCGAAAACGCAAAGCGCACAGTGCGTGATGACCGAAGCACCCGGTACGGTCTCAGAGCAGCAACTGCAAGAGCTTTCGCTGCGTTCCCGACGAGTCGAACCCTCAGCGAGCGAGTGAGGACAGACCATGGCTGGCCATAGTAAATGGGCGAATATCAAGCACCGTAAGGCGGCTCAAGATGCTAAGCGAGGCAAATTATTTACCAAGCTGATCCGTGAGCTAGTCGTCGCCGCGCGTGCTGGTGGACCCATCGCTGAGGATAATCCTCGACTGCGCGCCGCTGTAGACAAGGCGCTGGGCGCGAACATGAAGCGCGACACCATTGATAGCGCCATTGCTCGAGGCGCCGGTACCAACGACGCTGACAATATGGAAGAGCTCACCTATGAGGGCTACGCCCCCGGTGGCGTAGCGGTATTGGTTGAGGTCATGACGGACAATCGTAATCGGACCGTGGGTGATGTGAGACACGCGTTTACGAAGCGAGGGGGTAATTTAGGTACGGATGGTTCAGTGGCTTACCTCTTTAGTCGGTCGGGGTTGATCACCTTTGCTCCGGGCGTTGACGAGGATGTGCTCTTGGAGGTGGCGTTGGAGTCCGGTGCCGATGACGTCATCGTCTCAGACGATGAGAGCGTCGACGTGTTGACCCCCTGGGAAAGCCTGACTGAGGTGAAAGATGCCTTGCTTGCTGCAGGGCTCGAGCCACTAGAGGCAGAGGTGACCATGTTGCCCAGTATCGAAGTCGAACTCGATAGCGATACCGCCACCAGTGTGATCGGTCTGATCGATATGCTCGAAGATCTTGATGATGTGCAAAATGTCTATTCGAACGCCCACCTATCCGAGGCGGTGCTCTCCGCTTTGTAAATGACCTTTGGTCGACAATCGGTCACACTACTCGCTGCTTCTGTTCACGGCGGATTGCCACCATGACAGTCATTCTGGGTATCGACCCTGGGTCGCGTAAAACCGGTTTCGGTCTCATCCGCGTTGATCGGAATAAGCCCCACTATGTGTCGAGTGGCACCATTCACTTGCCCAGCAAGGAACCGCTGAGCGTGCGATTGAAAGTGCTGTTTGAATCCTTAACGGAGGTGATCGATACCTACCAACCACAAGTGGCGGCGATCGAGCGTGTTTTCGTCGCAAAGAGTGCCGATTCAGCACTCAAGCTGGGGCAGGCTAGAGGCGCTGCGATGGTGGCTTGTGTGATGAAGGATCTTGTCGTTTATGAATACGCAGCCCGGCAAATCAAGCAGTCGGTGGTCGGTACTGGCGCGGCCAGCAAGCAGCAGGTGCAGCACATGGTGACCGCGCTGTTGGCCTTGTCGGCGGAGCCCAAAGAAGATGCAGCCGATGGGTTAGCCGCGGCATTGTGCCATTGTCACGCAGATGGACTGGCGAGCGCGCTGGCATCGAGTGGCTTCAGAGCGGGTCGTTTGAGGTAAAGTGTTGTCATGATTGGTCAGATACGCGGTAAGTTGATTGGACGTCAGGCACCAGAGATTCTTGTGGAGGTGGGCGGCATTGGTTACGAAATTCAGGTCCCGATGACGACGCTTTACCAGTTGCCGGAAATGGGCCAAGAGGTCACGTTATTGACCCATTTTGTGGTGCGCGAGGATGCGCAGCAGCTGTTTGGTTTTATCGGCGCTGCGGATCGACGCTTATTTAGGGCACTGATTAAGGTCAGTGGCGTTGGCCCTCGTCTCGCCCTGACGCTGTTATCAGGGATGGATGCGTCGGAGTTTGCGCGGTGTATGCAGCGTGATGATGTGACGGCCCTCGTCGCCTTGCCCGGTGTCGGACGAAAAACCGCCGAGCGTTTATTAGTTGAGATGAAGGACAAAGCGGGGGATTGGCTTGACGAATTGTCCCCCCAAGCGGCGTCTGGCGGCGATGTAGTGCTTGCCCCGGCGCCCGATCAGCGAGCGGAGGCCGAGCAAGCGCTCGTCGCGTTGGGATACAAGTTACCCGAGGCGGCAAAGCTCGTCGCTAGTATTGATACCCCTGATGACATGACCAGTGAGCAATTAATCCGACTGGCACTGCGCTATGCAGGCGGGGGCAAGTGATGAGGTGCGGTGAGGTGGCTAGATGATTGAAACGGATCGATTGGTGGCGCCCGATCCCTCGGATGGCCGCGAGGAGGCGGTAGATCGTGCGATTCGGCCGCGCCGCCTCGATGATTACATCGGTCAAACAGCGGTCCGTGAGCAGATGGAGATTTTTCTTTCCGCTGCGCGAGGTCGCGGAGAGCCGCTGGATCACACGCTGATTTTTGGGCCACCCGGGTTGGGTAAGACGACTTTGGCCAGCATTATTGCGGAAGAGATGGGTGTTCAGCTGAAGACGACGAGCGGGCCCATTTTAGAAAAAGCGGGGGATATTGCGGCGCTAATGACCAACTTAGAGCCGGGCGACGTGCTATTTATCGATGAAATTCACCGTTTGAGTCCTCATGTCGAGGAAATATTGTATCCGGCCATGGAAGATTACCAGCTCGATATCATGATTGGCGAAGGTCCTGCGGCGCGGTCGATCAAACTCGATTTGCCGCCGTTTACTCTCGTGGGTGCGACCACTCGAGCGGGGCTCCTCACATCACCCCTGAGAGACCGGTTCGGTATTGTGCAGCGTTTAGAATTCTACGATGCTGCCGAGTTGACCGAGATTGTCAGCCGCTCGGCGAGTATCTTGGAGATCCCCACCGATAGCCCCGGTGCCGCAGCCATCGCAAGACGCTCACGCGGCACGCCACGCATTGCTAATCGACTGCTGCGTCGGGTGCGAGATTTTGCAGAGGTCAAAGGGAATGGCACCGTGAGCGGTGAGACTGCTGAGGCGGCTTTGGACTTACTGAATGTCGATGCCCAGGGCTTTGACCACTTAGATCGTCGCTTATTACTCACGTTAATAGAAAAATTTGATGGCGGCCCAGTGGGGGTAGACAGTTTGGCGGCGGCGCTATCAGAGGAGCGTGGCACGATTGAAGATGTGCTGGAACCGTTTCTGATACAGCAAGGCTTTATTCTGCGGACACCCAGAGGCCGGATCGCGACCCGACATGCCTATGCACACTTCGGGTTGCCTTTTCAGGGCTCGGCGGCGGAGCATGCGGGGCTGGATTTGGATCAGTTACGATAATGTCGGAATTTTCTCTGCCAATCAGAGTCTATATTGAGGATACAGATGCCGGCGGGATCGTCTATTACGTGAATTATCTGAAGTATTTTGAGCGAGCCAGGACCGAGTTTATACGAACGTTAGGGGTGGCTCGTGCGGCCATTTCAGATAATGGATGGATGTTTGTCGTGTCTAAGATGTCGCTAGATTATCGTCAGCCCGCCCGGCTCGATGATGCGCTCTCGGTGACGCTGGTCGCTCGGCATGTCGGCGCCGCGACGATTGATTTTGATCAGACCGTGCGACGTGATCAGACGCTTTTGGTAGAGGGTCGCGTACAAATTGCTTGTATCGACCGGGATACGGGCCGTCCGAAACGTTTGGATCGTGATTTGCGGGCGCAACTCATCAAGGCAAGCCAACAAGAGAAGGTAACGGGATGACACAAGAACTCAGCTTAATAGAGCTCATCCTCGATGCCAGCATCCTGGTACAGATGGTGATGCTGATTTTGGCACTGGCGTCGGTTGTCTCATGGTTTTTGATTATTCAGCGCGTCATGCTGATGCGCCGTACCGATGATGAGCTGTTCTTATTTGAGGAGCAATTTTGGTCGGGCATTGACTTGGCTCAGCTCTACCGAGAAGGCAATCAAGCGGTTGCTGACGGGCAATTGCCAACCGGTGTGGAGAGTCTATTTAGAGCCGGCTTTGCAGAGTTTTCGCGTTTATCTCAGCAGGAACACATGGATGCTGACGCGATACTAGAGGGGTCGCGTCGCGCCATGCGCGTTGCCTTGATGCGAGAGACCGATCGCATTGAGCAGCATCTGCCATTTTTAGCCTCGGTAGGATCTACCAGTCCTTATATTGGTTTGCTCGGCACGGTATGGGGGATTATGAATTCATTTCGTGGATTAGCGAACGCCACTCAAGCAACGCTGGCCACCGTTGCGCCAGGGATCTCGGAGGCATTAATTGCGACGGCGATGGGGCTCTTTGCCGCTATACCCGCGGTCCTTGCTTATAACCGGTTAGCAGCCCGTAGCGATGCGTTACTCAATCGATATGAAGCCTTTGTGGATGAGTTTTCAGGCATTTTACAGCGCCAGACTTACACGGTGAAAGCGCACCAGTCTGAGGGCGGCTAAGGTGCGAAAGCGCCGCATGCTGGCGGAAATTAACGTCGTACCTTACATCGACGTGATGCTGGTGTTACTTGTCATTTTTATGGTGACCGCGCCTATGCTGATGCAGGGTGTTGAGGTGGATCTGCCCGATGCCGTGGCAGCGCCGGTTGATAATCAGGATGCTGAGCCCTTGATTGTCTCCATTAATGATCGGGGGCAATTATTTCTGAATCTGGGCGTCGACGAAAAACAGTCACTGGCACTCACCACTATCCAGCAGCGAGTCGGAGCAGTCTTGCGACGAACCCCCGAAAAACCCGTGCTGATATGGGGTGATCAGACGGTTCCCTATGGAAAAGTGGTGGTGGTGATGACGGCACTGCAAGCAGCAGGTGCACCCTCTGTGGGATTAGTCACAGAGAACCCAGCAGCACCCTGATGATATCGGATCGATGGCTCTTTTCCGGGCTACCCGCTTTCCTTACCATCGGCTTACATGTGGGCATCGTGTTGGTATTGGGGTTCCGCTGGGCAGGGCCGCCGCAAGTCATTGCGGCCGCGCCGACAGCCCAAGCTGTGCAGGCAGTGTTGGTCAGTGCGGACAGCCTGGCGCCGAAACCAAAGCCCCCCCCGAAACCAAAGCCCAAACCAAAGCCCAAACCGAAACCAACGCCCAAACCGAAGGCGGAGTCTGCTCCAACGCTCAAGAATGAGGTATCACCGCCCGAAGTAGTCGAATCGGCGCCTGAGGTTAGTGAGACTACCCCCGAGTCCGATGCGACCCAACTGGCAGCGTTGGCGCGGGAAGAGCTGGCTAATATGGAGACATCCGATCTGCCAGTGTCGGAGTCCGGCAGTGTGCAAGATGCCGTTGCGGCAACGATACAACGAGCAGTGGTTAACCGTTGGACCAGGCCGCCCAGTGCGCGCAACGGTATGGTGTCAGTGCTTTCGATACAATTGGTGCCAACGGGGGAAGTCGTTGGTGTGGGTGTGTTGACCACTAGCGGCGATGTTGCCTTCGATCGAAGCGCCATCAGTGCGGTCGAGCGGGTAGGTAAATTCCCAGAGATAGCGCAGCTGGATAGCCGAGTATTCGAAACCACGTTTCGGCGCTTCCAGCTAATTTTCAGACCAGAGGATTTGAGGTACTAACCGTGTTGATAAGACGAGCGAGCCTATTAGCCCTGCTATTTTTTGCGTCCAGCCTTCACGCTGAGTTGCAGATTGAAATTAATCAGGGCCTCGATAATCCAACACCGATTGCGGTGGTGCCTTTCGGTTGGCAAGGGTTGGGGGCGGCCCCGGAAGACGTCGCGCAGATTATCGATTCAGATTTAGTGCGCAGCGGTCAATTTGCGCCCGTAAGCCGCCGCGATATGCTCAGTTATCCCACGCGAGAGACGGACATGTACTTTCGTGATTGGCGCGCGATCTCTGCGGAGTATGTGTTGATAGGGCAGGTCACACTGGGGACGCAGATCCGTATCGATTTTCAACTTTTCGATACGACGCGGCAAATGGCGATCGATTCTGGGACGGTGACGGGGCCGGTAACAGAACTGCGCATGCTGTCGCATCGGGTATCCGACGCAGTTTACGAGCGGCTTACGGGTATTTCAGGCGCTTTCGCCACCCGCCTGTTATATGTCTCTGTGACGCGTAACCCGGATGCTAAAGATTTCTACCGTCTGACATTGGCTGATTCTGATGGTCAGCGGCCGATCGTCTTGTTAGAGGGTCGCGACCCCATTTTGTCGCCTTCTTGGTCCCCCGACGGGCAAGAGGTGGCTTACGTCTCCTTTGAAACGTCACGGCCGGCGATCTATCGTCAGAATTTGCGCACCGGCGCCCGGGAACAGCTGACCAACTTTCAGGGCCTCAATAACTCACCCGCGTGGTCGCCCGATGGCAATACGATGGCACTGGTGTTGTCTAAAGATGGTAATCCCGATATTTATCTCTTAAACCTGACCAGCCGCGCATTAACGCGGTTAACACGGCATTTCTCAATCGATACCGAGCCGACTTGGATGCCGGACGGGAAGTCATTGTTGTTTACCTCAGATCGGGGTGGGCGCCCGCAGATTTATCGCTACGATCTGCGCACGAAGAAGATTGAGCGCATTACCTTTGAGGGGACTTTCAATGCGCGCGCTCGCGTCGCGCAGGATGGCCGTAATGTTGCGCTCGTACACCAGCGTGATGGCCGATACCATATAGCGGTCCTTGATTTGGTGACCGATAGATTGACTGTGCTGACCGAGACCAGTCTAGATGAGAGTCCTAGTATCGCCCCGAATGGCTCGATTGTGCTTTACGCAACGAAGCGCGGACAAGATAGTATCTTGGCTGCGGTGGCGGTAGATGGTGGGGTGCGATTCAGTTTGCCTGCTCGCGAGGGGAGTGTTCAGGAGCCCGCCTGGTCGCCTTACGAGACACCGTAAAAGGTGGCAATTTTTTTATGATCTGGGCGAGAAAATATTCTCGTTATGCGCTACATTAGCGGCAATAGAATTTAAGGCCATTAGGGGAGTTAGTAAGCCATGACTAAATCAACGCTTTACGCCAAGTGGATAAGCCTCGTGTTTGCGGCATTTTTTCTGGCAGCGTGCTCTGGTAACGATACCAAGGAAGCCGAAGCCGAAGCCGCCGCCGCTGCCGCCGAAGAGCAGGCCGCACAGGAAGCTGCAGCCGAGGAAGCTGAGCAGCAGGCTCAAGTGAAAGCGCAACAGGGCCGAGAAGCCGCCGCTGCTGATGTGGGTACGGTCTTTTATTTTGAGTTTGACAGTTCCTCGCTGACAGATGATGCGCGAGCGCAAGTCGACGCACATATTCAAGCACTGTTGGGTAATAACGACAGTGTTCGTCTTGAGGGGCATACCGACGAAAGAGGGACTCGAGAATACAATTTAGCCCTCGGTGAGCGGCGTGCTAACGCGGTCCGCGATTACATGGTGGCTAACGGTTTACCGAGTTATCGAATCGAGACGATCAGCTACGGCGAAGAAAACCCGGTTGCGTATGGCTCTGGTGAGTCAAATTGGCAACAGAACCGACGCGTTGAGCTCAAATAGCTGAGGATGATGCAGTGACAGGGGT
>ENA-OWPI01002973-OWPI01002973.1-marine-metagenome-genome-assembly--contig:-NODE-2973-length-15109-cov-7.466871_pt1 | contig 15109 bp, 11 predicted proteins | sample MGYA00238138_ERZ651775 | MGnify/ENA primary metagenome ERZ651775 (study PRJEB26906, sample SAMN06265043) | marine metagenome | isolation source: Helgoland LTER site | place: Germany:Helgoland, sampling...
GATTGTATCGCAATAATTTGCAACTTCATCTACGGAAACATTCAAGCCAAAGAGCTCAACTCGATCGCCAATTTTGGGATTATCAATTCCTGCCAGGTTGATTGTTACCATATCCATTGAAACTCTACCAGCAAGCCTAGCAATTCCTCCATTTATATAAACAGGAGTTCCATCTTTAGCGCCTCTTGGGTAGCCGTCAGCATAACCAATTGCGGCAACACCAATTAATGTGTCCTCTTTGCAAACATATCTTCCACCATAACCAATTTCATCACCTTGTTTAAATTTTTTTATAGAAATAAGTGAAGTTTCAAGTGTCATCGCTGGAATTAAATCATGAGATTGCTTGTTAAACAAAAAGGGAGATGACCCATATAGCATAATCCCTGGCCGGGTGAATTCACTATGACTATCCTTCCAAGCCATTATTGCAGCAGAATTTGCTAATGATTGAGCGTTATCATTCGTTTTGATGGTGTTGTTAAATTTTTCAATTTGGTTTTTTGTAAAGTTACTTTCTTGATTATCAGCACTTGAAAAATGAGTCATCAATGTTATTTTGCCAACATTAATTGAGTTTTCTAGGGCATTAATAATTTCAACTGATTCATCGGCATGAAAGCCTAATCGGCCCATACCTGTATCTATCTTTAAGAAAATAGTATATGGTTTTTTTGGTTTGCTTTTAAGCACCCAATCAAGTTGTACGCTATTACATACTACCATCCAGAGTTTATTTGTTTCAACCAAACCCAACTCAGGCTCTTCAAAAACACCCTCTAAAAGTAGAATCGGTGTTTTTGTGATACCTGCAGCTCTTAATTCTAAAGCCTCCTCTATGCAGGCTACACCAAAACAATCAGCACATGCCTTAAGATGGTTAGCAACTTTCACTGCGCCATGCCCATAGGCATTGGCTTTAATGATCGCAATGGCGCTTGATTTTGGAGTAAATGACTTCGCATAAAGATAGTTGCTTTTTATTGCATTAAGGTCAATGGATGCGACACAATTCCTAGCCATAATTATTGCTCATCTTGCGTGAAAATTGATACCGACTCATGTCAATCCCTTCAGTAGAAATCTCAGGATTGACTCCTGAAATTAGGTTAGCTAACAGTTTGCCAGAACCTGCAGACATAGTCCATCCAAGAGTTCCATGGCCAGTATTGAGAAATAAATTACTAAATGGGGTAGGTCCAATAACGGGAGTACCATCAGGTGTGCTAGGTCGAAAACCTGTCCAAAAATTAACATTTTCTGAAGACTCGTAACTTTTAGGGAATATGAGATCAAGACCACTCTTTAGTGATTCTAAGGATTTTGCTCTGAGGTTTTTGTCAAAACCAGTTAGATGCGCCATTCCAGCAACTCTTATACTGTCACCAAGCCTAGTGATAGCTATTTTATTCCTTTCATCCATAATGGTTGATTGGGGCGCATCCTCATCAGATAAGACAGGCAGTGTAATTGAATAGCCCTTGACAGGATAAATAGGTATTTCAATCCCAATCTTTGAAAGGATTTTAGGTGAGTAACTACCAAGTGAAACAGAATAACAGTCTGCTCTAAATTCACCCTTGTCAGTTAAAACTGAAGAAATATTATTGTTATTGATTTTTAGAGATTTAATTTCAGTATTGAATTCAAAATTAACACCCATTTCAACACATTTTTGATAGATTTCAGTTGAAAACAGATAGCAATTACCTGTGAAGTCATCCATAAATTGAATACCGCCAGCAATTTTATTTTTTACGTACTTTAACCCGGGTTCAATCTTAACGCAGTCTTCAGCATCAAGAAGGCTGGACTTAATATTAAATTTTTCCAAAATTGCAATATCTTTTTTTACCTTGTTCATTTCCTTTGAGTCCCAAAAAAGCTGAAGTGAGCCTTGCTTCCTTTGCTCATAATAGAGATCAAAATCCGTCTCAATTTCTAATAGTGCTTTTTGAGAGTAGCTAGCCAGTCTTAGCATACGACTTTTGTTAACTTCGTAGCTTCTTGAATTACAATTTTTATAGATACGATACAAAAATTTAATAGTTTCGATACTTACGTTTGGGTTGATGATTAGGGGTGAACGTCCAGTTAAAGCCCACTTCAGGACACTAAGTGGAAGACCAGGAGAAGCCCAAGGCGAGGTAAATCCATACGACAAACAGCCAGCGTTAGCATGACTTGTTTCCATCGAAACTCCATTTTGTCTGTCAATAACAGTTACATCATGCCCTTGTTTTGCTAAAAAGTAAGCAGATGTTGTGCCGATAATGCCTGCACCTAGAACAACGACTTTCATTAAATATTTCTATGATTAAAGTATAAAATTTTACCACTTGAAATGATTGACTACATTCTTAAAAAACTTCTTAATTAGTCAGCATTATTTTTTAAAATCTTCTTATTAAAGTTGTGTTTAAAAGATGAATTTAAATCTTATTAAAAAATAACTTAAAATCATATAATTATCAAGTAATATCATGTAAAAATGATAGTTAGTAATCTTATATTTTTGATAAAATATTTAACTTAAAATGTCGTTTTTTCCATCTATTTAGGAATTCCCCATGTTTGATAAAAATCTCACTCTTAATGACGTCGATTCTGATATTGCTAAAGTGATCCATGCTGAAGAAGCAAGACAAGAGGCTCATATCGAATTAATCGCATCTGAAAACTATACATCACCTGCAGTCATGACTGCGCAAGGATCCCAGCTGACGAACAAGTATGCAGAAGGGTACCCATCAAAAAGATACTATGGTGGCTGTGAGCATGTTGATGTTGCCGAGGAATTAGCAATCAGTCGTGCAAAAGAGCTCTTTGGCGCTGCATTTGCAAATGTGCAGCCTCATTCCGGTTCTACCGCTAACGCTGCTGTTTTTCAGGCACTTCTTGTGCCTGGAGATACAATACTTGGGATGAGTTTGGCCCATGGTGGACATTTAACACATGGCGCTGCTCCATCTTTCTCAGGAAAAAACTTTAACGCAATTCAGTACGGGCTTGACGAATCAACTGGTGAGATTGATTATGATGAAGTCGAAAGATTGGCAAAAGAACACAAGCCTAAGATGGTTATTGCTGGATTCTCTGCTTACTCAAGAGTCATAGATTGGCAACGATTCAGAGATATTGCTGATATGGTTGATGCCTATTTGCTTGTTGATATGGCGCATGTTGCAGGTCTTATTGCAACCGGAGACTACCCGTCACCTATCAATATTGCAGATGTTTGTACAACAACGACTCACAAGACACTAAGAGGTCCTCGAGGAGGTCTTATCTTAGCTAGAGCCAACGAGGAAATTGAGAAAAAGTTAAATTCTGCTATCTTTCCTGGTATTCAGGGAGGTCCATTGATGCACATTATTGCTGCAAAAGCGGTCGCCTTTAAGGAGGCATTAAGTGATGAATTCAAAACTTACCAGAAGCAAGTAGTTATAAACGCAAGAGCTATGGCAAGTGTATTTATGGAAAGGGGGTATGATGTTGTTTCAGGAGGTACAGATAATCATGTATTTCTTGTTAGTTTTATTGAGCAGGGGCTTACAGGAAAGGCTGTTGATGCAACATTAGGATCAGCGCACATAACAGTCAATAAAAATTCTGTCCCTAACGACCCACAGTCTCCATTTGTAACGAGTGGAATTCGAATTGGAACGCCTGCAGCTACGACACGAGGATTTGGTGAAAACGAATGTAAAAACATTACTCACTGGATTTGTGATATTTGTGATGACATTGAAAATCCAGATGTTGTTAATGAGGTTCGAGCTAAAGTTGAAGAACTTTGTTCAAGATTTCCAGTTTACAAATAATCTAAAATGCGCTGTCCTTTTTGTCAATCTGATGACACCAAGGTTCTAGATACGAGACTATTAGATGATGGCTCTCAGGTTCGTCGAAGAAGGGAGTGCATTGCTTGTGGCGAGCGACACTCAACAAGAGAAACAGTTGACTTAAACCTTCCCAGACTCATTAAGAGTGATGATTCAAGGCAAACCTTCAGCGAAGATAAACTAAGATCAGGACTTTTAAAAGCGCTTGAAAAAAGACCCGTCGAGATCTCAAAAATAGAAACTGCTATTCAAAAAATTCAAAGAAGGCTGATGGCCCAGAATGATAGAGAGGTTCCTTCTTCAATTATAGGTGAGTGGGTCATGGAAGAGTTAAGAGCACTTGATGAAGTTGCTTATATTCGTTTTGCTTCAGTCTATAGACAATTTCAAGACATAGAGGCATTCAAAAGTGAAATTGATAAATTAATGAATAAATAATCTTATGGCAAAAACTAAAGTCGAGTTTGTATGCAGAGAGTGTGGCGCCTCTCATCATCAGTGGGCTGGTCAATGTCTAGATTGCAAAGAATGGAATACTTTAGAAGAAATTGTTATTTCTCAAGCTACCGCATCAAAGCCTGAAAGTCTAAAAGACCTGCCAGCATCAAAAGTGCAAAATCTGTCAGAGATAAAATCTCAAAACAAAGATCGACTATCAACTGGACTCTCTGAGCTTGATCGAACGCTTGGTGGTGGATTGGTGGATGGATCTGTTGTACTTATTGGTGGTGACCCTGGAATCGGTAAATCTACGCTGATTTTGCAAGCATTAGCAACATTAAATGAAGCTAACACAACTTTGTATGTTAGCGGTGAAGAGTCTGCTGAACAGGTGAGCGAGAGGTCAGTTAGGTTAGGTATTCGTGAGGATATTCTTTTTATTGGAGAAACTCATTTAGAGAAAATACTAAAACTGGCAAAAGACGTCCAACCCAAGGTCATTGTTATTGACTCTATTCAGACTATGGTGACCGATCTTTCAACCTCAGCTCCTGGCTCAGTTACTCAAGTCAGAGACTGTGCAGCTCAGCTAACTCAGTTTGCCAAACAAACTAATACAGTTCTACTCATGATTGGCCATGTAACTAAGGGTGGAGCGCTAGCGGGACCAAGAATACTTGAGCATATGGTTGATGCAGTTCTCTACTTTGAGGGTGATGCAGGGGGACGATATAGGATTATAAGAGCTGTTAAAAATCGTTTTGGAGCAGTTAATGAGATCAGTGTATTTGCTATGGGTGAAAAGGGCCTTCAGCAAGTGAGCAATCCATCCTCTATTTTTCTATCAAATCAAGAAAATCCCTCTTCAGGATCCATGGTTATGGTTACGAGAGAGGCAACACGACCTCTTTTAATTGAAATTCAAGCATTAGTAGACCAGTCTAACAGTACACCAAAGCGAGTAAGTGTAGGTCTTGATCAGAACAGATTGGCTCTCCAGTTGGCAATTCTTCACAAGCATTCAGGGATTTCAACATTTGACCAGGACGTCTTTGTTAATGTGGTTGGAGGAATTAAGGTTGGTGAAACTGCATCAGATTTAGTAGTCATGCTAGCAATTGTCTCAAGCCTAAGAGATAAAGTCATTCCAAGCAATTGGATTGCCTTTGGCGAGGTTGGCCTTACAGGCGAAGTTAGACCAGTATATAACGCTCAAGAAAGAATCTCAGAGGCCCAAAAACAGGGATTTGAGCTTGCTATCATCCCAAAAGGTAATACTCCAAAGAAAACTATAAAAGGAATGAAGATTGTTTCAGTAGAGTATTTATATCAGGCAATTCAATACTTGCTTGAAAATAGCTAGTTAGAGATCGATTCCTTTTTGAGCTCTTATGTTAGCCCTGAAAGCATGCTTAATATCATCTACCTCGCTGACGGTATCTGAAATATCAATTAAGCCCTGACTGGCAGCTCTTCCAGTTATTACAACGTGCTGATCCTTTGGTCTATCTGATAGGGCTTTCAATACTTCACTCTCCTCAAGATATTTATAGTTAATCATGTAAGTAATTTCATCAAGAACAACTAAAGAGATATCTGGATTAGAAAGGAATTTTTTTGCCTCATGCCAAGTTTTAGTTGCTTTGTTTTTGTCCTGCTCCTTATCTTGAGTATCCCAAGTAAAACCACTCTCCATGTGGGCAGAAACAATATTTGGATGGTTCTCTAAAAAAAGATCTTCTCCTGTTTGCTGATCCCCTTTCAAATAACGAACGAGTGCAACCTTCATGTCATAACCTAGCGCTCTACAAATCATCCCCATTGCTGAGGATGACTTGCCTTTACCATTCCCAGTTAGAAGAACAATGATTCCTTTGTCAATATTAGCTTCATCAATACGGGAATCAATATATTCTTTTTTACGCTGCATGCGCTTTTTATAGTTAGTTTCACTCATCTAATTAAGCCTTCATAGTGCATTAAAATTTGTATGTAAGTCCTGCTTTGATATTTCTAGTCGAGTTACCTGGGTATATAACATCATCTCTCAAACGCGTTCCATAGCTATTTTCAAATAAATTTTCAACATCAAAAGAAAAGCTTAGGTCATCGTTGGGGTTGTATGAAAAGTTAAAGTTTGTTGAATTATATTCCGGCTGTTTTTTTGTAAATATATTTGCATAATCCTCTTCTGCAAAAGCTTCACTACGATATTTTTGAGTCAGTGTCATATTAGTCTTATTGCTCAAGCTATATATAACAGAAGCTGAAATGTTATGCTTTGAGGTCATTGGATTTGTTTTTCCATTTAATGCACCTGCGCCTTTATCATCCGAATCTATCTTAGCAATTGTATAAGCGTAATTAAGGCCAGTGGACCATTTTGGACTAAAAACATATTTATTCTGAAGCTCTAGACCTTGCTTATGAGATTTATCAAGATTTAGATTATCACCATATAGCCCGCAATCTGATGCTGCATTTGACTTACATAAAAACATTTCGTCTTTAATATTTGAGCGATATAAGGTTAACTTAGTCTTGGAATTATCAGTTAGATGGTTTAGTCCAATATTGAAGGTTCTGCTTTTAGATGGGCGGACAAACCCGTTGAATACTTGACCGGTAGCAGGCCATGTAGCAGAAATAAAGAATCGATCAATTAAAGGGGCTTGAAAGGCATGGTTATAATTCGTAAATATAGTGGTATTAGGGCTCAAAGAGGTATTTATACCAATATCAAACGCATTTAAATCATATTCGCCAGACAATGCAGTGCCAGACTCAGGGCTGTACTTATAATCTACTTTTTCCGAGCGAGCACCAACGGTAAATACTGAATCATTTCTGAAATATTGAAGCTGAGAAAATACACCTAAGTTTTCCTTTGAAGTTGTATTACGAGAGCTAACACTGGTTGATTCAACTGTTCTCTTCCCATCAAATATATTTACACCACTATCAATTTTTATATCTCCATTTGTATATGTTAATAGGTAGTCATTGCTCTTATAATCATACTTGTAGTTATCAACAGTTGCTCCTGAGTAAGAGTAAAAATTTCTACTTTCTTTATCAATAGCTGATCTATTTGTTGTGAATTCAAAATTTTCACCCCAGTTACGTTTTACTTTGAAGTTAGTTGTACTTGACTCAGCATCACGGTAGGTGTATCTGCTTCCAGATCCACTTCCAGTTGGGTCAGCTTCAAATTGTGCATCACTAAGGTAGTTTGGATATCTAATGTCAGAATTAGTTCTATAAAGGTCTAGTGATATTTCTGTCCCACCATCAGTAGTATAGGTACCACCAATACTTGATTTAGTTTGTTTGCCTTTATCTTTAACTCCTCCAGTAGCGGCTTTATGAAAGCCATCATGCTTGGAGTTATCTAAAGAAATATTTAAGTCAATTTTTTCATCATTAATACCAACAGATGCAGAGGTTTGAGAGACGCCATAATTTCCTGATGTTGTTGATATTTTAGTCTGTATATTCTTTTTTGTATAAAAATGAATAGCACCTGCCATCGCGCTATCACCATAAATTACTGACCCACTTCCTTTAGTAATTTCGACTCTTTCAATATCATTGATGTTAACTCCAGCAATTTCTGGGCCACTAGTATCAATATTATTGAGTCTTCTACCGTTTAAAGTAACAACAAGATTATGAGAACCAATAGTTAAACCATAACCACGAGCGGAGATTTTTTTAGAAAATCTATTTCCAGACGATGGAGCAAGTGATAGCGAGGTATTTTGTGATAAAAAATCATAAATATTTGTAGCTTTAGAATTTTTAATATCATCCTGAGTATAAACCTCTGATGAGAATGGAGCAAAAGTATCCACTTCATTAAAGTAATTTGAAGATAACTCTGTAGGATTTAAAGTAATTTTGATTGGACCGATTACAGCGTTTGAAGGCTGCGATAACACAAGTGCTGAAAAAGAGACAGCAAGAAATATTTTTTTATTAAACATTATGACCCCTTATAAATAAAAATTTAAAGAGGGATTGAGAGATAAAGAGTCAAACAATTATGAATCCTTAACTCACCACCCATCGTAGTATTAAGTAAATCAATTTGACACGTATCGGACTAATCTAGAAGAAACACCGTTGCGAGGGCAGCGTTGGAATCACACCAACTTCCGTCGTCAAATTTAGTCAGATTATATCTTTTTTTAAAAAATGCGCAATAGTTTAATTACTAAAGTTTTTTTTATTCATATACATAATAATAACAATGCTTTTAAGTGGATTAAGTCTTAGGTAAAATACACCCAAAACATTCAACTAAAGCTTTACTAATGAAAAGTAGGTCGCTTCAAAATTTAAGGTCAGAAATTGATGAACTGGATCAAAAGATTCAGCTCCTTATTTCTGAGCGTGCAGACCTTGCTGCAGAGGTTGCACTAGTTAAGCAAGAATCAAATACTCAAACTGCTTTCTATCGTCCTGAGAGAGAGGCTGAAGTTCTCAGTAAAGTGATTGAAAGAAACAAAAGTCTTCTTAAGGACAAAGATATTGCTCTCATTTTTAGAGAGATTATGTCGGCATGCCTTGCACTTGAGCAGCCACTAAAAATCGCTTTTCTAGGTCCTGAGGGTACGTTTACTCAAGAAGCAGCACTCAAGCACTTTGGTCATGGCGTTTCTCCGCTTGACTGTGGAACAGTGGATGAGATTTTTCATCAAGTTGAAACTGATAATGCACAATATGGCGTTGTTCCTATTGAAAACTCCTCAAATGGTGTCATTGGAACGTCTCTTGATATGCTTTATAGTCATGACTTAAATATTTGTGGAGAGGTTGAAATTGCTGTTGCTCATCACCTTATGATGCAGGATCAATCTCAAGAAATTAAGGTAATTTATGCGCACCAACAAGCACTTGATCAGTGCCATAGATGGCTAGCTAACCATTATCCAAATACAGAGTTAAGGCCAGTAGCTTCAAATGCTTTAGGTGCTAGAATGGTTAAAGATGAGCCTAATGCTGCTGCCATTGCCTCAAAGGTTGCTTTAAACATTTATGGCCTTCAAAGAGTAGCTAAAAATATCGAAGATAATGCTGGAAATGTTACTCGCTTCATAGTTATTGGAAAGGATGAAGTGCCAATGGGAATGAATGACAAAACCTCACTATTGGTTGTGACAAAGCACGAATCTGGTGCTCTTTTTGATCTATTGGAGCCTTTTAAAGATAACAACATTAATATGCTCCAGTTAGCAAGACACCCCATACCTGGTGTAAAGTGGGAATATCTGTTTTTTATTGATATAGAAGGGCATCAAAATAATGATAATGTTAAAGATGCTATCTCCAAGATCAAATCTAAAGTCTCTAAGTTGGAAATTCTTGGCTCATACCCAATAGCAGTCTTATGAACGCCTGTGAATCAATCCTTGGCTTGAGTCCATATCAAGGAGGAAAGCCAATTGAAGAGCTTGCGAGAGAGCTTGGCTTAACTAAAATTTCTAAGCTTGCCTCCAATGAGAATCCTTTAGGGATTAGCATTAAGGTTAAAAAGGCAATTAATGACTCACTTTCGAGTATCAATCGTTACCCAGATGGAAGTTGCTTCGAACTTAAAAAGGCTATCGCAACCAAACATAATGTGACCTCTGAGATGATCTCATTGGGCAATGGGTCGAATGAGCTATTAGAGTTAATCGCAAGGGTTTTTGTCTCAAAACACACTGATGAAGTTATTTTTTCACAGTATGCATTTGTTGTTTATCCACTTGTCACTCAGGCTTTAGGGGCAACTGCTGTTGTCTCACCTGCAAAAAACTTTGGCCACGACTTAGATTCAATGCTGAGTATGATTACAACGAATACTAAACTTATTTTTGTTGCTAATCCTAATAACCCAACTGGCACACTTCTTACTGATAAAGAGGTTTATAACTTTTTAAAACAAGTTCCTGAAGGCATTCCAGTGGTTCTTGATCAAGCCTATTTTGAATATTTAAATATTGATGACTCTGCCATTCAATGGCTGAGTGAATTTAGCAACCTTATCATTACTCGTACTTTCTCTAAGGCATATGGACTAGCTGGTCTTCGAGTTGGATATTCACTTTGTAGTCCTCTAATTGCTGATTTCATTAATCGCGTCAGAGAGCCATTCAATGTGAACTTCACGGCACAAGTTGCGGCTATTGCTGCCTTGAAAGATGATGACTACTTGTCAGAATCTATCAAGGTCAATTCTGATGGATACGAGCAGTTGGTCGAATGTTTTAAATCGCTTCATTTAAACTTTATACCATCACATGCAAATTTTATTGCTGTTGAGTTTGATGATGCAATGGACATATATAACGCTCTTCTTAAAGAAGGAGTCATTGTTAGGCCTGTTGAGATGAGTGGATATCTTAGAATTTCAATTGGCACTTTCGAAGAAAATGCACATCTCATAGCTGCTCTTAATAAAATCTTATGCTAAATAAAATTACAATCATAGGTGTGGGACTTATTGGAGGCTCTCTTGCAAAAGCCATAAAGGCTAACAAATTAGCTAATATAGTATGCGGATATGGTAGAGATCAATCTCGACTAGAGAAGGCTAAAAAAGGCAATATCATTGATGAGCTATCAACTGATATGGCTGAGGCAATTAAAGATGCTGATATCGTTGTTATTGCTACTCCAGTTGGAACTTTTAAGCAAATTCTTAAAGAAATAGAGCCATTCATCTCTGATCAAGTCATTATTACTGATGTTGGAAGCACTAAAACTAATATCATAAAAATTGTGAACGAAGTTTTAGCTAAAAAATCTAAATGCTTTGTACCTGCACACCCCATAGCTGGAAAGGAAAAGAGTGGCTTTGAGGTCAGCGTTCCGGATCTATTTGAAGACAAGAAAGTCATCATTACCCCTTTAGAGAATAATGCGCCTGAGTCCACTAAAATCATTCACGACATGTGGAGTGCGGTTGGTGCTGATGTAGACTTTATGAGTCCTGAGTCTCACGATGAGCTACTTGGTATGACCTCCCACTTGCCCCATATGCTTGCTTTCTCTCTTGTCAATTATCTAGTGAGTCAAAACCCAACGGCTTCAATCTATGCAGGTGGAGGGTTTAAAGACTTCTCAAGGATTGCCTCTGGCGATGCTGTCATGTGGAGAGATATTTGCCTACAAAACAAAGATCAAATCACTGATCATATAAATGGCTATCAAGCAACTCTTAGTGAGCTTAAAGATGCTATCAATAGCGATAACAGTGAAAAACTTGAGCTGCTATTCACGACTGCGAAAAATACAAGAGATTCATGGGTAGGTTAAGATAATCGATGGCTAGCTTTGTAACGTCCCACTCTAAATCATTATCAGGATCAATCAGGGTACCTGGAGATAAATCAATTTCCCACAGATCTATCATGCTCGGTTCAATTGCAACGGGAACAACTAGGGTCTCAGGATTCCTTCAGGGAGAGGATAGTTTGGCGACCTTGAACGCATTCAAGGAAATGGGAGTTTCTATTGAGCGAAAAGGCTCTGATGTGATCATTCAGGGTGTTGGAATGCACGGCTTAAAAATGCCAACAAACTCTTTAAATCTTGGAAATTCAGGAACCTCAATTCGACTGATGTCGGGCCTTCTGAGTGCGCAATCATTTAACTCAGAGCTTTGCGGAGACAAATCACTATCCAAAAGGCCAATGGGAAGAGTGATTGAGCCTCTTCGTCAAATGGGTGCAGACATCTCAGGTCCAAACTCAATGCCACCTCTTTCGATTAACGGCGGAAAGACTTTGTCGGCTATCGAATATACTTTGCCTGTTGCATCAGCCCAGATTAAATCCTGTATCTTATTAGCAGGCCTCTATAGCAAAGGCTCTACAACAGTTATTGAGAACGGCATTTCAAGAGATCACACAGAGCGTATGCTCAGAGGCTTTGGTTATGAAGTTCAAACCTCACCCAATAAAATATCGATTGAGGGTGGAGGATCCTTAAAGGCTTGCAATATTGAAGTGCCCAGTGATATCTCTTCAGCCGCCTTTTTTATGGTTGCAGCATGCATATCAGATGATGCTGACATTGTTTTAGAAGCGGTCAACATCAATCCTACTCGAACAGGCGTCATTGATATTCTTAAGTTAATGGGTGGCAATGTAGAGCTCTCAAATGAAAGAGTTGATGCTGGAGAATTAATTGCAGATATTAGAGTGCGCTCTTCAAACCTTAAAGGGATTCAAATTCCAAAAAAACTAGTCCCACTTGCCATTGATGAGTTTCCTGCAATATTTATAGCTGCCAGTTGTGCTGATGGTGAAACCCTTCTGAGAGGCGCAAAAGAGCTTAGAGTGAAAGAGTCAGACCGGATACAAGTGATGGCTGATGGATTGACATCGCTGGGTATTATAAATCATGTGCTAGAAGATGGCATTAGGATAGTAGGCGGTAAATTTAAAGAACAAACCGCACCCATTGAGTCTCACCATGATCATCGCATCTCTATGGCATTTGCCATTGCATCGGTCAGTTCAGATTCAGATATAAAGATTGAAGGGGTTGATAATGTAAAAACATCTTTCCCTAATTTTGTTGCACTAGCCAACTCAATCGGAATGAGTATTACTGAAAGCGCTTAGATACTAAGTTAAGCAAAAAGCCATCAGGTTGTTATAATACGCCCTTTAAAAAAAACTCTATTCTATGTCTATATACGAAGCAGTATTAAAAAACGCTGAACCATTCTTTGCTTGGGATGTTCTCTCATGGCTATTTGTTGCAATGATACTTGCAATTGTTATTGTTTTGATTGATCTAGCTCTGTCTAAGGGTGATCAAGAGCCTGCATCAGATGCCATAGTAGAAAAATCAAAATTTAGCAAAATTGCCTATTTTTTAATTTTTTTAAAGTTCTCAAAATCTGAAAAATATAGCCACAGGCCTAAACTTGTTCAGTGGTCAATCGAGTTGTTCCCTGTTTTACTTTTAGTGTTAGTCTTTAGGGGGTTTATATTTGAACCTTTTCGTGTTCCATCAAACTCAATGATGCCGACGCTTTTAACGGGTGACTTTATTCTAGTCAATAAATTTGATTATGGCTTCAGACTCCCTATATCAAACTCCAAACTTGTTGAATTCTCAAAACCAAATAGGGGTGATGTCATTGTATTTAGGTATCCAAATTATGAAAAAAACCCTGGCTATTCAGGGGTTGATTTTATTAAACGAATTGTTGCTGGTCCTGGTGATGTAATTTCATATAAAAATGATCAATTGACTATCAACGATAATTCAATGGATATTAAGATAATTGGGCCTTATATCGGTGTCGACTCAGGCAAACCCATGAATAACTACAAACTTGTTCAAGAGTTCATAGACTCAATGCCTCATGAGATCCTTTTAAATCCCAAAGGGCACTCAAAAGAGCTTCCTGAAATTACGATCCCTGAGGGACACTATTTTGTAATGGGTGATAATCGTGCACACAGCAGTGATTCTAGATTCTGGGGCTTCGTCCCAGAGGATTACATTATAGGGCGTGCAATTGGAATCTGGATGCACTGGGACTGGAACTTCAACACCATGCAATTTAGTAGGATCGGTGGATTTGACTAAAGATTAAAAGTGCCCTCAATTCAATAACTGAGAGCACCTTGGTTTTATTTATTATAAATCTTTAAAGCTTTAAGAACGTTCACAGCTTCATGGACATAGTAGTCTTCGAGTAAAAGGTCTATGAACTCCTGATCACGTTCAGCAGCAATCTTATCCTGTGACTCGAGGATTTCCTCTGGGGTAAGCTCAGTCGGATTAACTTCATCTTGTGAATCTGAAGTATCAACTTCAGTAGAGTCCGATGCATCATCAGTATTAGTTTCATCTTCATCCTGCGCTGATAGGGCATTCTTAAGATCTTTTTCCTGTGAACTAAAGTCTATTGACTCTTCTTCCTCATCTTCATCTTTCAATGAAATGTTATCAAGTGCAATATCTGGAGAAATTCCCTTCGCTTGGATAGATCTTCCTGAAGGAGTGAAATATCTAGCAGTTGTGAGCTTAAGACCATAACCATCCTGAAGACTCATCATGGACTGGACGGACCCTTTACCAAAGGACTCTTCACCCATAATGATGGCGCGTTTGTGATCTTGCAAAGCGCCAGCAACAATCTCAGAAGCTGATGCAGAACCCACATTCATGAGAACAACAATTGGCGCACCATTCAAGATATCACCCGGTTTAGTTGGAAAAGACATATTTGAAGTAGGAGTTCTGCCTTCCGTGTAAACGACGATTCCTGGCTCGTCAATAAATAAATTAGAAATATCAATTGAAGAGTCAAGGAGTCCGCCAGGATTATTTCTTAAATCGATAATTAGGGAATCAAGGTCGCCTTCATTTTTCCTTACTAAGTTAGCAATAATTTTTTCTACAACCTCAGCTGTTGGTCTCTGGAACTGAGCGATTCTAAGGTAACCAATACCATCAGAAACAAGCAGTCCTTTGGCCGATGTTATTGTAATAACTTCTCTGGTAATTTCGACTACAAAAGGGGCAATATCAGGCCTACCAATTGTAAGTTTAATTGATGTCCCAGGGGCACCCCTCATAAGCTTAACACCTTCCTCAAGGTTTATTTGGCTTACATTTTGGTCGCCGATTTGCAAAATAATATCTCCTGCTTTAAGTCCAGCCCTGTAAGCAGGTGTGTCATCAATTGGAGATACAACCTCTATAAAGTCACCTTTAGTACCGATTACTATACCAAGACCTCCAAATTTGCCCATAGTGCTCTCGCTGACCTTAGACTGAGCAACTGGCTCTAAGAAACTCGAATGAGG
>ENA-OWPI01002974-OWPI01002974.1-marine-metagenome-genome-assembly--contig:-NODE-2974-length-15109-cov-4.494279_pt1 | contig 15109 bp, 8 predicted proteins | sample MGYA00238138_ERZ651775 | MGnify/ENA primary metagenome ERZ651775 (study PRJEB26906, sample SAMN06265043) | marine metagenome | isolation source: Helgoland LTER site | place: Germany:Helgoland, sampling...
AAACTGGAAATGGAGATGTATTCGTAGGAACAGGTCATTCATTTGATGACGGTAATGGTACTGGTATCTATAAATCTTCAGATGATGGGCAAACTTGGAGTGTTCTTGAATCTACGCAGAGTTCAGACTTTTCAGCATGTAATTGGATGATTGCTCATCCAAACGACGATAGAACTCTATTTGTCTGTACAAATGCTGGCGTGATGCTCACAGAAGATGGAGGTTCAACTTGGACTAAAGTTGTATACGATCCAAGTGGTACTGTTCCAATTACAGGAATGCGCAACGCTGCTTGGTCAGGAGATGAGAAAGTTCTTTACGTTGCGAGTGGCTCAGGTGTGTATTATTCCTCTACCCCTACCGACCCGTTTTCATTTACAAAAGCCAATGGCGTGCCAGGAGCGCAACGGATTCAAGTCGGAACTACCGATGCCAATCCAAACGTAGCGTATGTGGCCACGGCCTCAGGCTCGAACACCTTTGGTACCGTATTTAAAACTGCAAACAAAGGAGAAGACTGGAACCCTATCGATCCAGCGCCACCACGTTCGAATCCTGGATTCCGAGAATTAGGAGGTCAGTTCTTTCACAATTTCCTATTTGGTGTTCGTCAAGATGTTGAAGACGTCTTTTTTGTTGGTGGTGTAGATATATGGAGGTTCGACGGAAACTGGACTCTTGCTGCTTTGCGTGGTCAAGGATCACCTATTAGAATGCACGTGGATCATCACACATTGGTATGGGATCCAACAGACCCTTTGATTGGTTACTTTACAAACGATGGTGGAGTTTTTAAAACATTGGATGGAGGTTATAGCTTCTTTGAAATGGCAAAAGGATTCCAAACAACCCAATTCTATGGCATGGCTTTCAATAGAGAAGGAAATGTCGTTGGAGGAACACAAGATCAAGGAAACATCATCATCGATCCCGGAGTGTTTGGAACACCTGATTATGGAAACAGAAATTCAAATCAAGGAGTACTGAATGGTGATGGCTTTGATGCCGCTGCTTCTCAAATTGTAGATGCGAAATTCACCACCGCACAGAATACTTCTATTGGTCGTTCACGATTTGCTGACGAGCAAGGTGGTGGAATTGTTTTTCATGAGTTCGATCCACTTGGAGGTAAAATTGGTGGAGTTAGCGGGAAGTTCTGGACAGTAACTGAACTATGGGAATCTCTCAACGACACTTATAGCCGTGATTCAGTAGAATTCATTGTAGATACTGCAGACCAGGTTATGGGTATAGGGAATGGTTCTCAAAAAACCTTTACAGGATTTATTGAACCCAGCCAAGCTTCTGCCGTACCTGTCTACACCAGCTTATCTGTGAGCTCTGGAGTAAGTGTGGCAAATGATTTTGATGGAGACGGCGCCCTTGATGGAGACGGCATCGGAACTGTTGACCCGCAAACAGGAAGAGTGCAGGTTACCTTCAATGTTGCTCCGCAAACAAATGCTCAAGTAAAATTGAACTATACTTCTACCTATCCTGCAGGAGGAGTTCTAAACCTCTTAAGCAAGACCGAAAATCTTCCTATCCGTCATGTACTCAAGTCTAGTTTATCGCCTGGCGATCGTCTCATGGTACAAGACCCTGTTCAATCTGTATTAGCAGTCACTTCCGCGACAGACCAAGATGGTGTTGGAGCGCCAGCAAATGGTGCTGGACTTCTAGTGACTAGAAATGCCTTGCGTTTCAATGAAGAAGTTGAGTGGACTCTCTTGGAATTGGGTGGTCAGCCGAACGCCATTGAGTTCTCGCCTGATGGAAGACATATGTACTACTCGATTGGAGGTAACGTGCGTCGCCTTACCGGCTTAGAGAAAATCTATCCGCCGATGACAAAAGCTGAAATCTCTGATGCAATCAGCATCTCTACAATTTACACTGGAAGCGGAAGCGTTGGTGGGTTGGCGCTCAACCCCAACGACCCGACTCAATTGGCCGTTTTTGTAGGAGGTGTTGGACACTCTGCTCACGTAGTAGTTGTCAGCAATGCATCTACCAACCCTTCATCTGTAAATGTGAATGGCGACTTCCCAAGCGATGTTCCAGCCTTTGACGGCGATTGGGACATCAATTCACCTGGACGTTTGGTGGTTGGAACTCAATTTGGAGTTCTAGCGACCGACAACTTCACAGAACCAATGCCCGAATGGACCGTTGTTGGAAGCACAGACTTCACCTTTGCTGAAGTTCGATACGTTCGTCAGCAGCACATGAGAGGCGCAGCCAATGAAGGAGTGTTCTACTTTGGTTCTTACGGTCGCGGAATGTGGAAGTCTGAAAGTTTAGTGAGTGTTGAAGAGCGCACTCAGTTCGACGATTGGAATGAAAGCGAACTCGAAATGCTTTCCATCTATCCAAACCCAGCTGTTTCTGATGCAAAAGTTCAACTCATCACTGATGGAGTTGAAAAAGCTCAATTGAGCGTGTTCAACATCAAAGGCGACCGCGTTCTAAACAGAACATTGAACAGCTTACAAGATGGAGAAAATGAGATTGAATTCAATGTCGGTTCTCTCGATGCCGGATCTTACATTCTAACGATTGAATACGGCACTTCTAAAAAAGTAGGCAAGTTCATCAAGTTCGAATAGGCCTTTCCAAAAACATTTAAAGTGAATCCCTTGCTCATTTAGGCAGGGGATTTTTTTTGGAATTCAATTCTTAATCCGCACTCCATTGAGCTTAAAAAAAATCACCATATTGTCATAGTATTAAATACACCCCTCGACTTAGTGTACTAAATACACTTTAACTATATTTGAGCTGAATAAAGAAACTATGGCTACAAGAATTGCAATAAACGGACTGGGAAGAATTGGACGAGCTGCTCTTAAACTTCTTCTAGAAAGAGAAGATGTTGAAGTTGTTGCGGTAAATGATTTGGCTCCTGCTGAAACATTAGCTCACCTCATCAAATACGATTCAATTCACGGTCGCTACGCTGAAATGGTGTCATGCGACGACAACACTCTTTACTTTGTGGATCGTGCTGTCCCTTATTTCTCTCAGCGAAACCCAGAAGACCTTCCATGGAAGGAATTGGACGTAGACCTAGTCATTGAATGTACCGGTGTTTTCCGCAAGAGAGTTGACGCTGCTCGTCACCTCACAGCCGGTGCTAAAAAAGTATTGCTCTCAGCGCCTCCGGGAACACCAGATGTGAAAACTGTTGTACTTGGTATCAACGATGAGATTATCGTTGGTGATGAAGACATCATCTCAAATGCTTCATGCACAACAAATTGTGTAGCACCAATGGTGAAGGTCATTGATGAGTTGGCTGGAATTGAGAACGCTTACATCTCAACCATTCACGCTTATACTGCTGATCAAAATCTTCACGATGCTCCTCACTCTGACTTACGAAGAGCTCGAGCAGCTGCTCAATCCATCGTTCCAACCTCTACTGGTGCTGCAAATGCGATTGGACGAATCTTCCCACACCTCAGCGGTAAAATGGGTGGCGTTGGAATCCGTGTTCCCGTTCCAGATGGCTCATTAACTGATTTGGCCGTCATCGTCAAGAGTGAGGTTACGGTTGAACAAATCAACAAGGCTTTCCTGAAAGCGGCGATTGGCCCGATGCGCGGCTATTTGCAGTACGTCTCAGAACCAATCGTGTCCATTGATATTGTTGGAAACCCTCACTCGTGCATCTTCGACTCTCAGCTGACTGCTGTGACTGGTAAGCTCGTTAAGATTGTTGGATGGTACGACAATGAAATGGGCTATTCCAACCGTTTGGTAGAAATGGCAGCAATGCTCTAAACTACTTTTCGAAGTACCTCAAATAACAGCGATCCCCGTCGAATTCGAGATAGCTGTTGTATCGAATCCAATCTCCTAGATTGTAGTACGTACTATCTTGCCCTAGATCAAATTCTATGGGTAGATGGCGATGGCCGAATACGAAATAATCGTGATGTGATTTGGACAGCTCGTCTTTACAGAAGTGTACGAGCCATTCTTTCTCTTCACCCTGCCATATCTCCTCATCAGATGACGTCGCTATTCTCGATTTTCTTGAAAAGTAATTGGCAAGGCCAATGCCGAAATTTGGGTGCAAACGCGCGAAAAGCCATTGACACAATCGATTCGCAAAGACTTTCTTGATGAACTTGTATACATAATCGCCAGGGCCCAAGCCATCACCATGCCCAATGAAGAACTTCTTACCCTCCCACTCTCGCTCTATAGGTTCACGATGGACAGACACGCCCAACTCTTTAGGTAGGTAATCGAACATCCACATATCATGGTTGCCTGTGAAGAGATGTACTGGTATTCCTGAATCAGTGATGGAGGCTATTTTGCCTTGAATTCTCGCAAAACCCCTTGGAATGGCATGTCGGTATTCAAACCAAAAATCAAATAGGTCACCAACAATAAAAATCTCCGTGGCGTCTTTTGAAACTTGATCTAGCCAACGAATAAGCTTCAGCTCACGCTCCCGACTGCTGGCATCATCTGGCACTCCCAAGTGGACGTCAGACGCAAAATAAATTTTGGTAGTATTCTTCAAAAGCCTCTTGGTTCAGGCTGCAAAGAAAGACCTTCCAGAGGATTAAGAAGGTCTATAAATGTGTTTAATTTGATCGTGGTATTTTTTCTTGATGATCTTGCGCTTCAACTTGAGGGTTGGAGTAAGCTCTTCTGTATCAACCGTCCAAGGTTTGGCCAAGATTTCAATTTTCTTAATCTGTTCCCAACCGCCAAAGTCTGCATTGGATTTCTGTACCTCTTCCCAAATTTGCGCTTTCACAACATCGCTTGACGCAAAATCCTCAATGTTGTCATAGCTATGCCCGTTGCGTTTTGCCCATTCTGCCAAATATTCAAAGGCTGGAACGACCAAAGCTGCAGGATGCTTCTCATTCTCGCCAATGACCATTATTTGTTCAATAAAGAGCGACTCTTTGAAGCGGTTCTCCATCATCTGTGGTGCAATGTACTTTCCACCAGAAGTCTTGAACATCTCTTTCTTTCGGTCAGTGATTCGAATGAATCCATCGGAAGAAACCTCACCAATGTCTCCTGTATGAAACCACCCATCTTCATCAATAACCTCCTTGGTTAAATCTTCGCGGTTGTAATAACCCAACATTACATTTGGTCCCTTAACTAGTATCTCGCCATCATCTGCGATTTTCACAGTAACGTGTTCTATTACACGACCTACACTTCCAATTCGAAGTCCGTCATTGTCAGCGCAATTCACGGAAATCACTGGAGAGGTTTCCGTAAGTCCATAGCCTTCCATTACTGGGATCCCAGCTGCCAAGAAAATTCTTGCCAAGCGAGGCTGCAAAGCGGCTGATCCAGAAGCCACTGCTTCCGCCCTTCCACCTAAGGCTTCTCTCCACTTACTGAAAATCAGCTTGTTTGCGATCGACAATTTGAAATGATACCAAGCACTCTTTCCGTGTGTATCGTACTCATTTGCTAGTCCAACAGCCCAAAAGAACAGACTGTGTTTTACCCCAGTTAGCTCAGCGCCCTTGGCCATAATCTTGTCAAACACCTTTTCAAGAAGCCTTGGCACTGCCGTAAACACATGCGGTTTCACTTCCCTAAGGTTGTCTCCAATGGTTTCAATCGATTCCGCGAAATAGATGGACACACCCGTAAGCTGATACAAATACATCAGCATGCGCTCGTAGATGTGACATACCGGTAAAAAGCTCAATGCGATTGCATCTTTACCTACCGGCAAGCGCTCGACACATGCCACTGAGTTCGAAACAATATTTCTGTGTGAGAGCATAACGCCCTTTGGTGTTCCTGTAGTTCCAGAAGTGTAGATTAGAGTTGCAAGGTCATCCGTTTTGATTTCACTCTTCAGAGCTTCAACTTCTGATTGGGCGCTGTCATCACCAGCCTCTAAAATCTCCTTCCAATTCTTCGTGTCTTCGTATTCTTCAATTGTATAGACCTCCTTCAGACTAGGAATTTGATCTCGAACAGCTTGAACTTTATCGTAGAGTTCATGGTCGGAGACGACACACAAAACCACTCCAGCGTCGTTGAAAATAAACTTGTAGTCCTCACTGGAAATGGTGGGATAGATGGGAACGTCGATGGCTCCGATTTGGAGTATTCCCATATCGAGCATGTTCCACTCAGGTCGGTTATTGGAAATGAGGGCAACCTTGTCGCCAGGTTTAATGCCCATTTTAAGCAGACCTCGGCTTACTTTATTTCCAGTATTAATGTATTCTTCTGTGGAGTGCTTGACCCAATTCCCATTCACCTTAGCACAGAGCGCATCGCTTTGTGGGTAGTGTTTTTGTTGATAGTATGGAATGTCAAACAGGCGTTGTATTTCTTCAAACATGCGGCTAAACTATAGGCTGTTCTCAAATATAGAATAATGATAGTTTAATAATGATATTCCATCTTTCCGCGGATGTATGTCCTCTGAACCTTTATATCATTTAAAATCTCAGATGGAGCTTTTATCAGATTGCCGTTCAATTCAACAAAGTTGGCCTCCTTTCCGACATCTAAACTTCCAATTTCATTCTCCATGAACATTGCCATCGCTGGGTAAAGACTGATTGCTTTTAGGGCTATTTCTCGTGCTGCCGGATCGGCGCCAAGAAATTCCGCCATGATTCTGAAAGTCCGTAGTGGATTCAGCTCATCCAATGGCGCCGCACTTCCAGCTGTAACAAACCTATTCGCTTCAAAAGCCTTTTTAAAAGGATAGGCTTTGTCTCGATATTGTGGATATTCACTTTCCACGTAGGCCAAATCAAGCGGTGCTTGTTGGGGACAGAAACCTGGGAGTAATGTGTACTTCTTCAAAGCCTGAATGTCTCGCTCAAGCATGAATTGAGATTGCTCAACGCGCCAGCGTTTGTCGTTTACTTCTCCAAGAATTTCTGCAGCGACTTGAGCAACTTGTCCGACCGCTGAATCTCCAAAACAGTGAAAAATTAATTGGGCACCTACAGTATTTGCCAAAGTCCCGATTTCGATGAGTTGCTCCGTAGAGTAGTTCAATGAAATTGAATCTTCGCCTCTTAAAGAAGAACGGCCCGAGAGTAAGGGCTCATCGAGGTATAGATCCAAGCCTCCTAATTGAAAGTTCGGAAAACTATCCAGACGTTCAAAGAGATAGGCACGGTTGCCCTCGTTGTCGTATAAACTCTGATAGATTTTAATTTTTAAATCTTCCTTCCCCTCCAACGTTCTCAGGAATTCAGCTCTTTTGACCTCAGAAGCCATTTCACTGATGGCACAGATTCCAAGCTTCAAACAAGAATCTTGAAGCAATTGAAGTTGATCTTGATAGCTTGTACTCTTATGACTCAAGTCAACGACTTGTTCCCAAACATCAAAAACTTCTTGACCATTTAGAACACGATTCGAAATATTTAAACTGTCGGCCATTCGAGGGCTCATAGCCATTCGAAGTCCTGAACGTCCTTTGAGGACATAAAGCAGATTGGGGAAATAGTCGAGGTAAGAAATGAGCTTATCTCCCATTAAATCATCCTTCACATTAACGCCAATGAACAGTCCGGTTTTTCCCTCTTCAGTTACGAATCGCAAAAGCTCGTCAATGCTGTTTACATCTTGAAGATTATTTTGTCCTTGAAGCCAAGCATATCGCAGCGCAAAGGCATGTGCATCAACGAAGGCCGGGACTAAAACCGCCTTTTTCATGTCGTGGTACTCCTTGGCTTGATAGCGATTCATGATTTGATGCTCATCGCCGATTTCAATGATCTTTCCATTGGTGATGGCCATGGCCTCTGCCTGATTCAAATATGGATTGAGGGTATAGATCTGAGCATTGTGAACTACCAGATCGGCTTGTTCTGTTTTTACGCAAGAACTCAGCAATGCGATGATGAATATCGGCAGAAGGAGCTTAGTTTTTTTCATGGAGGAATTTAAGACGACTCAAACTTAAGCAGCCAATGAGTAGGAATGATAGAGCAGGGATTTTATAACGAACAAGAGCACCTGCAACAGGAGTTATTGTTCCAATTAAGATGAATAATATCAGCGTGAAGGAAAGACAAAACCAAAACATCTGACTTTCTTTCAGACGCAGTTTCGAAAGAGTAAATAAAGACATTAGGACGAGGCCAGCAATTGCGATGTTTTCAAACCAACTCATAAGAGAAGCGGCACCACCTGAATCTTCCCAAAACGGACGGAAGAAAGAATTCCAAAGTGCTTCAGGGCTCAACATTATTAAAGACATCCATGTAGGCTTCAAAATGCTAAGATCAAAATAGCTCCCAGCATCGCTCATCAAGCCCAATCGTATGAAGTCCATTTGCTTCCCCGCCAGATTTTCCAGCAAGGGATATATACTAGCATTCAGTCCAATAACAAGCACAAGAAGGACAATATGAGTTTTGAGAAAGATGGAGAAAGCATGCTTTGTTTTTCCTTTTCGAATGATTGCCCAATATACAAGGGCGGGCATCAGGCATGCGAGCACATAAATCTTGGTAGTTAAAAGAACTGCCAAACCAAGTAGAAACATGAGGACAGACTTCCATTCAATTCTGTTGAGCAGAAGGTCAAAAGAATACAAGAAAAAGCCCAAGCCGAAAAAGAGAAGAGCCTCTTTCAACAAGCCCGATGACCAAAGCCATGATTGGGGGATGAAAAAACACGCAAGCAGCAGCACCCAGGATTTTAGGTCTGTGTGTTTTCGAAAGAAACGGAACAACAAAGTGATTCCTGAGAAGGCTAGGAAGTTGATGATGACCAAGTTTGCGAAGTAGTTCGCATTGGTGAAGATCGAGGCCAGGGCATTGAAACGAATGATGGTCTGGTTGTCGTTGAAAATGCCATAGTTGTATGTCTTGTACCAGTTGTTCGTTTGATCGACCAAAGCCTGATGTGCACTGGCGTCCCAAACAATTCCCGTCATCACCTGAAAGAAGGTGGACGGTGCTGCGAAAAAGCTTTCGTAGAGAATGAGACCATCGTCGAAAAAGCGGAAGGTATCGCTCGTTACACGATCATTTCCGTAGGCATAATAATAGACTGCCCAAACCAGCATTCCCCCAGCGATTTTGCTCCAGAAAAGCAATACGGAATGCCATTTCGGATGTCCTTCAAACTCCCAAAAAGGAAAACGCCAAACGAGGAAACTGCAAAGAATTGTGTAGAACAGCAGGAGGATCACAGCTCAAAGATAAACTCCTCAGCACTCTGAACTCTTGTTGATGAAAAGGAGCTTTTCAACTATAAATACAAAGCACAAAATGTACATTTGTCGCCATCAAAAAGCACAGCATGGAAGCAGTAATTCCCGGATTAGACACAGCCAAAAAACTCGGACTTCTCGAAGAGGAGTACGACAAAGTATGTGAAATCCTAGGGCGCAAGCCGAACTTCACAGAACTCAGCATCTACTCAGTGATGTGGTCGGAACACTGCTCCTACAAAAACTCCATCAAGTGGTTGAAGACCTTACCTCGAAAAGGACCACACCTTTTGGCGGAAGCAGGTGAAGAAAACGCAGGTCTCGTCGACATTGGAGATGGACTTGCATGTGCCTTCAAAATAGAATCGCACAACCACCCCAGTGCCATTGAGCCCTATCAAGGAGCTGCTACGGGTGTTGGTGGAATCAACCGAGACATTTTCACCATGGGAGCTCGACCAGTGGCCCAATTGAATTCCCTCCGCTTCGGCAGCATTGATGAAGAACGCACCAAATGGTTGCTCAAAGGAGTTGTGAAAGGAATTGGCGATTACGGAAACTCTTTCGGCGTGCCTGTTCTTGGAGGTGAAGTTCATTTCGACCCTTGTTACCAGACCAATCCACTGGTCAATGCCATGTCGGTTGGTATTCTTGAAATTGACAAAACAATATCCGCCATCTCATACGGAGAAGGCAACCCAGTATTCATTGTAGGTTCTCGAACCGGAAAAGATGGGATTCATGGAGCAACCTTCGCTTCCGGCGACATTACAGATAGTTCTTCCGACGACCTACCAGCAGTTCAAGTTGGAGATCCCTTCCAAGAAAAACTTCTCTTAGAAGCCAGTTTGGAATTGGCCGAGACCGATGTCATCATAGGAATGCAAGACATGGGTGCTGCGGGCATCATTTGTTCTTCATCTGAGATGTCGGAAAAGGGTGGGCACGGTATGGACATCTGGCTCGATAAGGTTCCAACGAGACAGGAAGGTATGGAGCCTTTCGAAATCCTTTTGTCTGAATCACAAGAGCGTATGTTGGTCGTTGTGAAAAAAGGCCAAGAGGACATCGTCACTGGAATCTTCGACAAATGGGATTTGCAAGCTGAAGAAATTGGAATCGTAACCAAAGGTGACACCCTGCGTTTCTTCGACAATGGAGAATTGGTTGCTAAAGTTCCTGCAGAATCATTGGTTCTGGGTGGTGGAGCTCCCGTGTACGATCGCGAATATTCTGAACCGGCTTACTTCGCAGAAACGAAAAAATTTAAGATTGAAGATGTTGCTGAGCCAACTGATTTGATCGAGGTTGCTAAATTCTTGACTGAACATCCCAACATTGCTTCAAAGCGATGGGTTACCCAGCAGTACGACAGCATGGTTGGAACCATCAATATGACAACCAACCGTCCTTCGGATGCTGGTCTGGTGAATGTGAAAGGCTCAAAGAAAGCCTTAGCTGTTACCGTAGATTGCAATGCGCGATATGTGCATGCAGATCCTAGAAAAGGCTGCGCCATTGCTGTAGCCGAAGCGGCTAGGAACATTGCCTGTACAGGGGCAAAAGCCTCCGGAATTACCAACTGCCTGAACTTCGGCAACCCTTACAACCCTAAAGTTTATTGGCAATTTGTTGGGGCAATTAAAGGAATGACTGATGCGGGAACAATCTTCGAAACTCCAGTAACCGGAGGGAACGTATCATTCTATAACCAAACCGTCAGCAAAGACAAAGAAGAAGCGGTCTTCCCTACTCCAACCATTGGAATGATGGGGATTTTGGAAGACAAAACGAAGGCAATGGGATCGGATTTCCAGCATGCTTCTGACAGCATTTACCTTCTTGGAGAAAGCAGAAACGACATCAACTCTTCAGAGTACTTGTACTCTTTTCAGGGAGTGAAACTTTCGCCTGCCCCTCACCTCAATTTGGAGGAAGAATTGAAATTGCACACTGTTCTTCGAGAAGCGATTGACAAAAAAATGATTGAGTCTGCACACGATTGCGCAGATGGAGGCTTATTCATTACTCTTCTAGAATCTGCCATGAACCACGATCTAGGCTTTGACGTCGATTACGACACAAGCGTCCGAAAAGATGCCTTCCTATTCGGAGAAGCGCAGGGTCGTGTTGTCGTAAGTGTTCATGCTGGAGAAGAAAAGAAATTTGAGGAATTCTTGTTTAAGCAAGGACAGACATTCTCCAAGCTCGGTTCTACCAATGCAAGTGGTGATTTGAGCTTTGGTGGGAAGTCCTTCGGGAACATGAAGCAGTACAAAGAGCGTTTCATGAACTCATTGGAAGAACGCCTTCTGTCTTAGTCTTTAACCAGTTTCAGACTTACCTTCTCATCCTCGCTTTCATACTCGAGGAGATATACTCCACTGGCCAGCTCAGACAATCTGAGTGCATGCTCTCGGATACCTGAGAGTTCTTCTTCAAAAACCATGGCACCACTCAAGTTGAGAATACGAATCTTCGCGGATTCGCTCTGCTTTAAATTGATGAAGAGGGATTCGTGCACTGGATTTGGATATGCTTCCCAGTTTTCTGAGGTGTAATCTTCAATGCTCACAGCAAAGATTCCAATTGAGCTGCAGGTCGAATCAAGACCACAGAGACCATCGAGGTACACACACCAATTGTAGTTCCCATTGGATGTGTATTCATGCGTTACAGTGGCTTGATGTGACGTATCTCCGTCGCCAAAATCCCAGTACAAATCACTTGCATTTGTCGGAGGTCCAACCGCGAAGCTAAACTCGATGAAAGGATCGTTTGATTGGTCTGTTTGCGTTGCGTAAGCGTCAAATTGGAATTCCAAGAAATCACGTGTGATATTAGACGAACAACCGTTGACATCCGTAACCGTAACAAATACACGCTCCCAGAAATTGCTAGGTGTAATGCTGAAACTTGATGCTATGCCCGTATTGGTACCGTCAGACCAGCTGTAGCTCACCAAGTTAGGATCGGTTAGGTCGAAAGTAACTGGCTGACCAATACAACCAATGGTGGTATCTGCGGCGGCTGGCGCTAAATTCGGTCGCACGAATAGGTGAAGTCTAGTAACGCTATCACAGCCTATACTGGGGTAGAAGATGAATCGAACGTCGTCATATTCACCTGATTGAGAGTAAGTATTGCCATTCCAAACAAAGCTCTCACCAAAACAGATGGTGTCGAACACATCAACTTCGGGGGAGAGGTAAACAACGAGCTCTGTTGTTAGAATGGAATCACAGCCCCCATCATTTACCAATGTATCTATGTAGAAGTCACTTGTGTTTTGCCAAGCTCCGCCTAAGTAGACGCTGTCATTGGAGCAAGAGTAGATTGTAACGGTATCGTAGGTTGTTGCTATCACTTCGGGATTCCATGCTGGAGTTGTATCGCTGAAACAAGAATATACATTGATCACGCGCCCAGGAGCTCCAGAGAAGTCTAAAGGTGCATTGGTAAAGAATATTGTGTCGTTCGAAATGTTCACCTCTGGAAACATTGCGTTGTTCACAGTAAACCATCCAGCACCAGTATCTGCCTGCACTAAAGTAGAATTCGGTGCAATTCCTCTAGGGTGCCATGCCCAAATAGTGAAGTTCGAGTCAGAACCACAAATAGGTCCGCTTGTCCAGGCACCTTCGTTGCTGGTTCCAAAGCTTTCGTAGGCACCAACATCGATTGTTCCTCTGGTATTTCGAAAATTGCCTGCAAGGTCAAATTCTTGGTATTCGCTATCGAAGATGGTATCTCGGTCTCCGGCGTCGATGACTGGCGAAGTGCAGCTATCAACTCGCCAATTAGCGCTCAATGCATTTATGTGACTTCCTGGGCCACTGCTGGCATTCACAAAAAGTGGGTTGCTGTCGAAATTTCCAGTTCCTCCAAGACCACCGACACCGCCTTGCACGTCGCAGTTGTAGAAGTATGTGTTGAAGCTTTGTCCGGTTGAAAACTGCTCGTTGAATGTGTTAAGGCTCTGGTTTCCCCAAAGTATTGAATTTATGACGACGGCCTCTCGACCTGAAGTGGGAGATAACACTACTCCACCGGCTTGAGCCGTGTCGATGTTGTTGACAATGGTGTTATTGACTATTCTAAGTTTGCGACCGGAGGTGTAAACTGCTCCACCTCTGTTTGCTGAATTATTTGCAAATAGGTTATTGACAGAAGAAATATTAGTTGGCGCTGAACCAGTATAAAAAAAGGCACATGCTCCACCATTGACATCAGCGTGATTATTTACAAAGGTGTTGTTGTGGAAGCCAACGTCCTCTGCTTGAAAATAAATGGCTCCACCTTGTCCTCCTGCTCTATTTCTAGTGAATGAATTATAAGCAATCATCACCTCAGCTGATAAGGAAACGAAAACGGCACCTCCGCTCCCAGAACATACATTGAATCAAATGTATTGTAGGTAAACTCAACTTCCGAAATCCCGCTTGAGCTGCTATTAAACATAACACCACCACTTATATTTACATCACCATTTCCTTTGAAAACACTGTTCGTCACGCGACCATCGGCAAAGACAATTCTCATGGCTCTAGAGTTGTTATAAAACTCACAACCATCGATGTCGAATTTACCATCGAGCAAATAGAGGGCGTCTGTACCCCTTATATTACGAAATACGGATTGAACCAACTCTATATAGTCCGTGGACCTTATTCCATAACTGAGACTTTCAAATGTGCATTGAGAAAATCGAGTATCAGACTCCACAAGAACTTGGTAAAGATTCCTTACTTCACAATTTTCAAAATTACTTTCACCTGTTTGAACTCTAAGCTGATAGAAATCGTCAAAAACCGCATGTTGAATATTGGATTCTCCATTAAGGATCATGATGGAAACAGTATTCGCTGAATCTCCCGTAAAAATAACTTTAGCGGTGTTTGTTCCCATGACTGTCAAATCACCTTGAATACGAAAAGGACCATCAATGACTACCACCACTCCAGGCGCAATCGTTAAGGTTCTCCCACTTAACAGTGTAGCTGAGGTAATACGAAAGGTATCTGCCATAGCAGTATTCCATGTACCGCTCATAGTGATGTTACCTGTAAGTGTGGTGTCTGAGGCTTTAGTTTGGTTGAAGCACAATATTAAAGCGAGACTAAGTAGTGCAATTAAGCGCATAGAGTTGGTTTTCATGTATTTCAAAAATAGATTTGCTTGTCGATGCTTTCTAAAGCAAACCAACTAGTTATCAACGGGGCACAATAGAATAGTTCCGAAAATAGGGCATCTAAATGAGAAGAAGAAATTCAATTGGATGGGCGGTGAAGAAATCACCATTCTCTTAAGATGAAGGGATGGCTATAAAAAGAAAAAGCCCCAACCTAAAAAGGAAGGGGCTTAATCAAAGATCGGCAACGACTTACTCTCCCGCCGGTTAAAGCAGTACCATCAGCGCTAGTGGGCTTAACTTCTCTGTTCGGAATGGGAAGAGGTGATCCCCACCGCCATAGTCACCGTAAATCTTTAGAGTCGAATAAGACTCTGTAAAAGATATCTTGAAATGCGTAATTAGTACAACTACTGAGTACTCAACAGCTATTGTTTAGATAGAATGCTACGGATAATTAGTATTACTCGGCTATGACATCACTGCCTTTACACCTGTAACCTATCAACGTCCTGGTCTCGAACGATCCTTAAAAGAAATCTCATCTTGAGGCAGGTTTCGCACTTAGATGCTTTCAGTGCTTACCCCTTCCGAACATAGCTACCCTGCGATGCAACTGGCGTCACAACAGGTACACTAGAGGTTCGTCCAACTCGGTCCTCTCGTACTAGAGTCAGGTCCTCTCAAATTTCTAACGCCCATAGCAGATAGGGACCGAACTGTCTCGCGACGTTCTGAACCCAGCTCGCGTGCCACTTTAATGGGCGAACAGCCCAACCCTT
>ENA-OWPI01002977-OWPI01002977.1-marine-metagenome-genome-assembly--contig:-NODE-2977-length-15092-cov-3.102964_pt1 | contig 15092 bp, 8 predicted proteins | sample MGYA00238138_ERZ651775 | MGnify/ENA primary metagenome ERZ651775 (study PRJEB26906, sample SAMN06265043) | marine metagenome | isolation source: Helgoland LTER site | place: Germany:Helgoland, sampling...
CACGATGTTGGTATTTAGTTGACTTACTCTACATTTCTTAACGAAACCTCGGGGTAACCAATGTTCCGGGGGTAGTGGGACATCGCTCAGAAAAAGTGGACTGACTTCGAATGGTCTCCTGAAAAATAGCTCAGAGTCTGCTTGGAATTTGGCCAAGATGATATTGAAAACATGAGAGAATAATACAAATGGACCAAAACATTTGGTGAAGATGGCGTACACGTCTACAAATCAGCTAATTTTTCCTCATGGAATCCTAATAAGAAGCAGTCTCTTCGATATTGGTGCTCGTTAACGAATTCGACTGAAGACCATACGAATGACACGAGCGTCGTTTAGGTATAAAACATAAAGTAATAATTCGATTTGTCTCAGAAATAAGCTGTGATCCAATGGCAAATACCATTGGATGTCTCCTAAAGTGATGAAATGCTGTCTTTAAAACCTTTAGAGACTTACAAAGTTTTTATGGCTTTCGGCATTTTTGATGATTATCAAGATGGGTAACCCAAGTAAATAGGAGACTCTTAATTCGATAAGTTTAGAAATATGACTCTTCAAGAAGCAACACCTGGAGAGTCATTTGTCATCAGCTTGAAAGCAATCAAAAGCTTAAACATGGCCTTAAGTCTTTTACTATTTTTCAATTTAATGTTTCTTGTAGATCTCTATTTTCTCTAGAGTATAGATTTTTAACTAATGACAAATTTTTTTCATTGTCTAAGCACAAATTGTATAGTTTTTTAATGTTTGGAAAATCAAGATTTTCAAATACTTCAAAATTCATAGATTTAATGATCCGTATAAATCATCTATATCATCTTCAACATAGTTAAGGTCAAACATGACATTGACGGAGTACTCACCACCGGCCACTCTCTTGCACTCATCCTGGACATCGGTGATAATTTCACTCCTTTCTTCGACATCAATACTGTCGTACTCCTGTCTTGAGAGAACTCCGTCCAGTCGTAGGCGCTTGGAGGTGGAAATATCAGTTGCTTCTTGGTAGGTAAATCTTTGTGTAACTGGAGCATCTGCCAGGATATTGCATTTATAGTCCTTCAGCAACCAATCTCCGTAGCATCCGTTGTCACCCGGAGCTTTAGGATTGCGCTTTACCGCTTCCTTCTTATTGGCCAGGATCTTGGCGGCTGTCTCCTTCCCGACTTTAATTCTGAAAATTTCCTTGGCCTGCTTAACGAGGGGATTATTTTCACGGCCATTTTCGCGCAGAAGGATGAAATCCGGCAGGGTGGGGCTGGCCAAAGGGTATACGTCATAATTGGGCACCCCTTCGCTTACCCCACCCCTGTACGGATCGATGTATGATTTCGGGCGGCTGATGGTAACATTCCATGAGAAGCTGTTATTTCCTGACTCGACATCTTCAATGACACACTGATTGAGGCCTTGCGCTACATCGCATTCCTCTTTACTCCTGAACTCGATGAAACCGTAGGTGGTATTAAGGGCCCTCCCACTGGTTGTCGACACGCTAGGTTTTACAGAAAGCCAAACCTTCTCGATCATGCTGCTGGCACGCCTGCTGCCACTGTCAGAGCTGGAATTGTTGTTGGTGGAGGAAGAAATGTCTTCTTTTTCGTATTGCTTCAGTGAGAGCTTTTCCGCAACGAGGCACTGGGTGATGATATCGACGACGGCCTTTGCAGTCATTCCCAGCGGCACGCCGCCTATGTAAGCATCTCGGTAGCACTTGGTGTGTTGCTCTAAGGGTGGGTCTGTTTCGGATCGAATTCGTCTGTAGCTATTGTACAGTTGTTGTTGGGGAAGAATTGGCTGCCCTGAAGACGAGGATGGTTTCTGAGCCAACCTGGTCCTAGAATCATTCATGTCGCCGTTACTACCATTCCTGTTGCTAATGCTGCCTTTGAGTTCGGCCCTAGCTATGTAAGCATCAGTCGCTTGTTTAAGCAGCACCATGGCAGCATTCATGCCAATCCCAGGGTTATTCTTCATTACGGAGGAGAGGGTAGGTTTCACATTGTCGTTGTTTTCCTCGTCTGATGACTGTGATGACCGTCTTTTTGAGGAAATTCGGCTGTTGGATGATCTGCGACTATCTCGATCCCTGTCCCTGTCCCTGTCCCTGTCTCTGTCCCTGCCTCTGTCTCTGTCCCGGTCTCGGTCGCGATCACGGTATCGATCGCGATCGCGATCGCGATCGCAATGCCTGTCACGATCGCGGTCACGGTCACGGTCGCGGTTACGGTCACGGTCCCTATCTCTGTCCCTGTCTCTGTCTCTGTCCCGAGAAGAACGGTGTCGATCACGATCACGATCACGATCACGATCACGATCACGACGATCTCGATCACCACGATCTCGATCACCACGATCTCGACTTGAACGCGAGGAGTAGCTTTGATCTCTAGTCGAACGAGAAGATCGCCTATCTCGATCTCTCGAACTTGATCGACGGCGCCTCTTGGAACTTTCCTCCACCTTTTCTCCTCCTTCATCTAAACCCTCTCCTTCTTCACTGTCACTACTATCACTACTGTCACTGCTATCAGATGAGTCAGAACTGGAACTTGATGACGATGAGTCACCACCATCACCATCACCATCACCATTACCATCACCATCACCAGATTTCTCCCTCCTTAGCTCTTGGTCCTTTCCCCCCTTCTTGTCTTCATCATCGCCCTCCTTGCCATCCCCCCCCCCCCCCCTCAGTTTTTCGCCGTTTCCGCGATCGCTCATCACCGCTGTGCCTTGAGATGCTCCTATGACTCGATGATCGATTCGAGGATCGGCGATGGCTCGATGGTCGATGACTACTAGACGAATGCCGGCGCCTTCCGCTGTCGCGCGAGTCGCCATCACTTCGATTGTCGCTGATCAAACGCCGAGCCTCGCTGTTGTTGCTGGAAGAGTGAGAGGGATTAGGGGAAAGTGGGTGACTGCCAGCTTCACTAGAAGGTTCGTCCATAGCGTTTTAGTAAACGGAACAAAACCCCAGAACAGCCTATATCGTGCGCGTAGGTAGAAGAGTACGATACTAACTTTTTCGTCTACCTTTTTTTAATGGCGAAAAAGAGGGAAGTAGAAATCCTTGGATTTATTTCTACTCCACCCCAAGCCCATTTTAGTTATAAGCCGCCGACTGCTACCAACAATCTTAGCACACCCATTCGCTCGGTTTATCAAAGAGGCCACTGATGCCGCCCAAAAATAGCAAGAAGGGTGAAAAGCCAAGTGAGTCCCCTCCTCGAACCCGGTCATTTGTCCTTCCAATCATACCCCCAAGCCAAGCAAAACACGACGCGATCACACGGGCAGTAAAGCGAAGAAAGCGATGGGCGAGCGGAAACCTGGAGCCCCTGGAGGAGGACCAGCAGGACAACGCCATGAGGAAGGCAGCGAAAGAAGCTGCCAAGGATGAGGAGAAGAGGAGGAGGGAGGAGGAGCGGGAGAAGAAGAAGGTCGAGATGATGTCGAGGGAGGAGAGGGAGGCAGACGAGAAGAGGGAGGAGGAGGCCAAGATAACAGAATATGCGCTCCAAACTGTACGAGCAGAAGCAAGTTTGGAGGAAGCTGCCAACAACAAGAAAGAACTCTTCTGGCTATTAAAGCAGGTCATCACGACGGAGTCGAAACGGAAGGTCCGCTAAAAATATAGGTCGGCCGCTCAAAACGTTACTGTAGTAGATTTTTAGACGAGATCAAAGCAGCTGACAGTAGAAAAGCTCGGCACAAAAGCAAGTGACAGTAGAAAAGCTCGGCACCAAAGCTACTTTACTATTAAACATTAAAAGCTACCATTTTAGAAACGAGAGATTTTACCTTCTCTGTCTACTCCTCCATTCATGCTGTGCATTTCAAAAACGAGAATCAAAGTCCCCGCAACCATCGCAAACACAGCAACTACCGATGCTACCTCCAAATCATTTCTGTCTCCCGTTATCACCTCCAAAGACACTTCTTCTGCGACTGCTGCGGAAGCACGTTGGAAAGATTCGCCCCAAAAAATCAGGGGTCCGGGGACCACAAGATTCATAAACCCTCCATTGCCATCGTTAGGAGTCTGGTATCGAATGTTGTATGTGAGCATGAGAATTATTTTTCTGACATGGCTGTCGTTGACATTATTGTTGTCATTGCTATCGTTGCTATCGTTGCTATCGCCGTCACAAAAATTGAAATTAATGCAAACGGTGTCCAAGTCACTTATCACTTCACTGAAAGCCGGTTTCTCTATATCGACCACACCCTCCAATTTCCCCCCCTTAACATTGCAGCCAACACAATCAAAGCTCAGATTAGAGTTGTCAGGGTCAACAAAAATAGAGCGATCTAGCGGAATCACAACAGTCACAGGTGTGCAGCGAGAGCTCAGTTTGGATGGAGGAATTATTGTAATGACTGAGGGACGCCTCTGTCCTCCAGGTGACATTTCTAGCTTAATCTGTGGGTTATTAATGCTTCTTCCATCGCGTTCATTTTTGTCCAGGTCTTCAGTATTGTGGCCCACAAATAAATCAGGTGTGCTCATGTCATCTGAATCCTCAAAATACCTCATCTCTCCTCCCCAAAACCCAAACCGGCTGGACTCAACACAGCGGAAAACATCCTTGGCTTGTGACCGTGACCTTAAGCATCGTATAGCGTTATTTCTTCCACCACCACGAACAAGAACGAAGACGGAGAGAAGAAGGATAAAATTATCCATTTTCATTTAATTTTTCGTTTTATTAAGGCGAAACTGGACAACCCGAAATAACAAAAAAGAAAAACCCCCCAAGCCAGTTTAATTTCGCTTGCAACATTGCAGTCTGTCAGCCTAACAACAACAGTACTCTTGCAAAACCAGCATCGCACTATAGAAACGACAAGGGCCATTCGATCACCCAAATAGTGGCCATTGTTTGTGATTTGCAAGAGCCCAATGTCCTACCCGAGAGCAACTCCGCTCCACAAGCACCGTCTATACCCTCTCTCCGACTGCCCCCCTCCTCCAGTACCTCTGCTAACGCTCCCCCTTCTTCAATCTACGGCGGCTGCCTCAAACCCCCCTCACTGTGATGTTTATTCTTTCACAAAGACGAACACTGGAACACCTCCCCGACCATTTTCATCTACGATTGTCATATCGACGTATGCGACCGTCTGCAAGTCCGAATTTCCATCTATATATTCTCAGATAAATGCTGTGTCCGACCAATCATCTCCCGCTACTCCTTTACAAGATATCCTCACAGGGCTCACTCAAACGGATCTCGCTGTGAAAGACATTGCTGACAACAGCAACTCTTTAACATTCGCCAACAGTATCGCAGCGCCACTAGCATCATATTCTTCAGCGAACAACAGTAACGGAACGTCAATAACAGTTGCACTTTGCACTGTTTTGCCTTCACGGTCCCCAGAGCAGGATTCGGTTCATGGAATTTTGCTGCCTCCTGTTGAGGGTGGGGGCGAGTTTGGAGGGTCTTTTGGTGGTGTACAGCAGTGCCATCACCTGAGATTGATTTACGGTGGGGCGAGCGCATGGAGCAGAGTGTTTGCTGGCGAGGCGGTGATGAAGGCGAAGATAGTGGATGCAGTGGGGGGTGGGACGAAGAGGGGAAGAGAGGAAATTTCTTCGTCACAGATGATGCCCCCGCCACCCCCAGTTCTTCCTTCCCAAATAGGCAACAACGAAATAAGCAATAACACTGAAGCCAGTAATAGCAATGAAGAGGCGCTGGAGGAAATAATAAAGCATTACGACCTTCTCGATCGCCAATCTTCCAAGGCAGACTCGAAGATTTTTCACTTGAGGAACTTCAACAACTGGGTGAAGACTTGCCTCATTAACGAGGCGATCGACTTCCCCGACCCTTCCGACGCAGATAACGGCAAAGGGAAGAAGAACAAGCTGGCTCGAGACAAAGGCAGGAGCGGAGCTAAAAAGACCCTGAAAGTTTTCGACTTTGCCTGCGGGAAGGGTGGCGATCTACAAAAGTTCTTTCGTCGTGCGAAGGAGGTCGGGAGGGACCTAATTCGGTATGTTGGGACAGATATTGCGGGGGAGAGTTTAAGAGAAGCTGGTGCGCGTATATCATCGATATCTCAGTCTTTCAAAGGGGTTAACAACAAGGTATCGTATGGTTTTCTCCGGGGGGACTTTGGTTCCAACATGAAGCTTCACAGGCGTTCGGACCTAAACGGAGGGGACATGACTACCAAAGACATGGTTGCGGGTGAGGTCGAGGTAATTGTAGAGTCATCTCCCAATGCAGGGATTGTTCAACAAAATGAGCTTTTCGATGTCGTGAGTTGCCAGTTTGCTCTGCACTATGCTCTCGGGAGCAGACAAAGGGCGATAAATGCCTTCAAAACGGCGAGCGATAAACTTCGACCTGGGGGAAAATTCATCGTTACGACGATGGACTCAAGGATCGTGCTGATGCATCTTCTGAACAAGCAAGGGAAGAGGGAGATTGAGGGGGACAAATCGCTTTGCGAAATTGTCCTGGGGGGTGGGGGCTGCAAGCTCACGTTTGATCAAACAGTAATCGACAAAATCCTTCCCCCTAAAACGGCCAAGAGAAAGAGCCAACATGTTCAAGAGGAGGGCTTTGGGCTCGAATATTACTTCGAGCTGTATGACAACATGGACGGAGGGGCCGGCACCAAGAGTGCTGTTAAGTCTCCCGAGTGGTTGGCGCCGGTTCCGGTGCTGAAGCGCGTTGCTGAAGAGGCCAGCGGAGGGAAGCTCAAGTTTGTCAGTGTCCGAAATTTCCACGAACTTTATGAAGAGAAAAAGTGGCTTCACAAGGACGCTCTTTATGCTATGAATGTACTCAATGTCGGAGGGAGTATTAGCGAGGAGGAATGGGAAATCATTCACTTATATTGCGCCGTTGTGTTTGAGAAAGCAGGTGGTGACGACGCGGTGGTCGAGGATGAGAAAAGGGAGGAAAGTGCTCCGGGGGTTGAAGAGGAAGAGACGCAGAAAGTGAAGAAGGAAGAAAAAGTGCTCGATAGGGACGAAATAATGCGGCGGCAGCAATTGGCAGCGGAGCAACTGAAGAAGTCTTCCATTTTGTCCGGTGTGGAGGAAAAAAAATCAATGACCATGGCAGATGCGATAAGAGCAATCAAGGGGGAAATGGGGAAGAGATGGGACGACCTTGATAGAGCCACTCAAATGAAAATGATCGAGTACAAAATGGCCAGTTGACCATACAAATGCCTTTTCCTGTAAAGAGCGATCCCATGGACAGCTGCAATTGTAGCGATAATAAAGGGCACAGCATTTTTGTTACGGGCATATTACAGCATAAAACAGCAATGGGCTCAGTGAAGGTTGCAGCATTCAGTTTTCAAGTCTTTCAAAAGCGTCGCCCGAATTCCCACTCCTCAGAGCCCGTTATCTTCTGAACAGCCTTTATCTTCATACCTTCAGCGAAGGAGCCGAACTTTTCTACAGAATCAATGATTTCCAGCAACTCGACTGCCATCATTTTCTTCTGGGTGTTCTTGAGTGCTTCTCCTTCAATTGCCAAGCGTAGCGCACTTACAAAACCAGCAAAATCGTAATCGAATTCGCGAACGATATTCTCCAGTTTATCCTCGATTAGCCTAACGTATGTTTGATGCGCCTCGGTGTGCTCCAGCAAGTATTCCCCCATCTCCAATTCATCATTAATAGCATCAATAAAGAGGGGGAGGGAACTTTTACAGTGGTCTCGAATTGACCGGAAAAATGCACCGGCCTCATCTTCCTCTCCTTTCCCTTCTTCACAATCATCGTGCTCGTCTTCATCGTCACCAAGGTAAATATCTATTGGCATGATGTCGTCAAGCAGATGATCTTCTAAGACATCTATGCATTCAATTATGCGTCCATTTTCAGGATCAAAGTCACTATCAGAAGAATCGCTTTCGTTGTCTGAAGAGATGGATGGCATGACATTGGTTTGCGACAAAAATTTCTTCTGTTTGAACCAAAAAGGGGGTAACTTCTCTCTTCCCTCGTAAAATGCACGCCCCCTCATTTGATTTTTCTCAACATCATTTTCACCTCTAATTAATAACAATAAACCTTTTACTTGACAGCGGAAGGTAGGGCATCTATCGGGCTTTGATCTACCGAAATGCCGCTTCCTGCACCCCCGCTTTACTCTCCAATAAGGAGCCGCAAAAAGACCGGCAACGAATCATCACAAAGTGTTATTAGTCCAAGAGGAACATCTTTTGGAAGTCTTCCGCCTCCCCCATCGCTCAGACCTCTACCTCGGATAGGCGTCAGAGATGGTGTTGGTAGCCCACGAGCACAGCCACAAGCAGGAGAGGGTGAGGATAAGGCCCGGGGGGAGATAGTGGCCCTCCAACAGCGTCGCAAGGAAGAAGAGGAGGAACGAATGCGACATGAACAGGTTGCCCTTCAACAGCGCCGCAAGGAAGAAGAGGAGGAACGAATGCGACAAGAACAGGTTGCCCTTCAACAGCACCGCAAGGAAGAGGAGGAAGAACGAATGCGACGGCAACAACAAGAACAAGATGCTCTACGAAAACAACAGGAAGTAGAGCATTCAGAGAGAGAACGCAAACTAGAACACCAAAGAAAGTTGCAGGAAAAGATTGCTGAGCAGAAAAGGCAGGAGGAGGAGCAGGCTCGTCTTGCAGCCGTGGCGGCTATTGAAGGCGATGATTACAACGAAGACGAAAATAACGTTCCTGCGCCCCCTCCGCTCGTTCCTCCATTCACACCAATAACGACTCATTTCAGTGTTAAAAAAGCGAAAACCTCCCCCAAGGCAAACCCTGTTCCGTTCCAGCCCCCAACTGCTGTCCACGTGAACAAGCACCAATCTTTAGCTCCGGTAACAACCTCTCTACCAGACAATACACCTTTCTTTACAAATACAAAACCTCAGACGGGAACAGAACGTGCTGAAGAGATTCTCTTTCATTCCTCTAAGAAGACGACAAAGGTTCCATCGCCTAAAATATCCCCCCTCAACGCTCAGGGCCAGCCCCCTTCTCCTCACAATCTCGACGACAGCAACCATTCAGATACGACAGACAAAACTGCAGAAGTTGTTGACTACTCAATTACGAATGCTTCCCTGAATTTCGTATCAAAGTACTTCCCCGAGAGCGTGAAGTGTCGGATGGAAAGCAAGATCCCTCTCAGTTTTTCGCTGCAGCCTCTTGCGACATGTCCTGCTGACCCTTCCCACATTCCACCGCTAGTCAAGTCAACAAAGCTCCCTGTATCTCTTATCAAACGATCCTATAGCCGCGTAAATAAGCCCAACCCCTTTATACGCTGCTCTACAGACGAGTGCCGATCGTTCATGAATGTTCACAGTGAGTTTGATAGCGATGGACACTCTTGGCGGTGTGCATACTGTGGTGTTTTCAACGACTTACCCTACAGCTTCCGAGCCCACAACGAGAGAGCGAGTAGAGGGCGATTAGACTTGTCCAACACTACGATGGAATACGACGTTGGTGACAACTTTTGCACCCGTGACCCTGCTTTATGCAAGTTTGGCGGGGCCACTCTCCTGCTGTTGGACACGAGCATTAGTGCGCGACAATCGAACCAGCTCGCTGTAACAGCAAAGCAGCTCGTAGATTCAATATTTAACGACGATACACTGTCACTGAGCTCTGGGAAGAATTACATTTTGGTCACATTCGACTATGATACGATCAATCTGTACTCTTTCAAGGGGAAACACTACAAGATTGTGACCATCAGCGACCTTACCGACCTGTTTATTTCTTTTAGCTTAGAGGAGATGGTTGTGAGCATTCAGCCTGATGTCATCACCCCTATTTCCCCCACGAACCAATTTAAAGAATGTTTGCTTAGTCTACCAAAGATGTTCCCAAAAGACGAGAATGTAAAAATGAGCGATATCGGAACCGACCGCACGACGGCATTTGGGCCGGCGCTTCTTGTGGCGAACCATATAATTTCTTCGCTGGGCTGTGGGAGCATTGTTTCGACGCTGTCTGCTCGGCCGGGGGGTAAGAGGGTGCTGGGAAATTGCGGTGCTATAAGAAATCGCGAGATTGACATCCACAAAAATCTTAACGGCTGTCTTTTCCGCCCTGAGCGCGTTAAGGTCGATTTTGCGAAGAAGGGGGAGTTTGAAGAGGAGAAGAAATCAAGCGATAAGTCTAGCAACAAATCAAGCGACAAATCGGGAGACGATGCGAATGGGCAGAAAAAAGGTGTGATTTTCCCAAGCTTTTACCAGAATATTGCACAACAGCTCAAGTTCAATAGCATCACTACCCACTTGATCATCTCGACTGGCACGTATATGGATATACCAGCGCTTGGAAACATCTGTGAGACTACCCAGGGTTGCTTGCACAAGTTTAACTATCTGAGTTCCTCTAATCATGGCGAGCGCACGCGATATATGAGCATTCTTGAAGACATAATTGAAGGACCTTTTCGCAAACCTGATAAGTACGCCTACGACGTCACTACTCGCGTGCGAATCAGCAAGGGCCTGGTTGTCCACCAGATCAATTCGGGGGCTCTTAATAATGCCGACAGTATTGGGTTAGTACCTAACACGGGAGAGAATCTGTTCAGGTCCGCCAGCGATGATGTTAATAGAAAGCGGGTAGGGAGAGCGCTGGCGCTAGAGAAAACATGCTTTGTCGTTCCCTCCATTACTAGTGACACTGTATTTGATATAGACGTGGAATTCGACTCAAATCTCGAAAACTATGACAGCCTGAGGGATGGCTTAGGGGGTTGCGTGAGCATTCAAACCACGACTGTTTACACTACTTTTTACGGCGAACGGCGCCTTCGAATCCACAATCTGGATCTTGAGACGACCAGGAACAGCCAGAAAGTTGCTATGTCCGTTGACGCAGAATGTCTTTCGCTGCTGCTGACCAGGAAGGCGATACGAAGTTGTCGAAAGTCCGGGACAGAGAGCGCCCGGCAGGAGGTCCATAAATTTTGCCAAGAGTTCTTTCAGTTCATGAGCAGAACAAATGACGAGGAGGAGAACAGACTGTGCGATACTATATTAAGGATCTGTATGGGTTTAGAGAAATGTGGGGCTTTCTGCGGAGTTCGTAGCGGTGGAAAGGGGACTGGAGTCGATACCATTTACAATATTGAAGAAAAAAATTTGATGATGCACAAGCTCACTTTAGCGAGGCCAATGCAGACATTGGAGTATTGCGTGCCATCACTGGTGATGCTGGGTGGCGAAGTCGAAAATTCAAATAACAAGTTAGCTCTGAAGATTGGCAGCCTGAGGAGTGATAAAGCGTATGCTTTGCTGAACTGTGAAGGGTTGACAGTTTGGATCGGCAGCGATAAGGGAGGACAGGGAGGGAGCTCTTTGGCTAAAAATCTCTCCGAGGAAGAGAGCAACCATCTCAGGAGCATCATTAAACGGTGCAGACTTTTCTCGAATCCCAAACCTTCCCTCTCATCTGTCAAGAGCATTAGAAGCGGCGGAGATGACAAAATCAGTGAAGCTGAGTTTCTCGGCAAGCTTTACGATGACAGAAGTAATTTCAACGGCGGCACGTTCAATTTTGATGAGTATAAGAGCAGCATGATCTTAAAGCACCAGCCACCAGCACAGAACTATGCCATGCAGCAGCATGGGGACCTGCGCGGGAACATGGCACATTATGGCACAAACTTTGGAACCACACAGTATGTTTCTTCTCGACCCCCCCCCACGATGAAAATGTGATAATAAATGAAATATAAGGTGTTTAACGATGCTAAATGCGTCACCTAAACCATTCCAAAATCTCATCATTCTTCACTGTCGCAAACCATTGAGGTTGCAAGGTGTGACTGAGGGTCACGCCAGTTAATAAATCTGTAGCCCCGGTTGTTATCGTGGTAACTGCAGGACCCGCCGCTTTCATCACTTCCAATTGCCCAGATTATGTCGGCATCTGGGTTGTCTAGAAGAGTCGCAGTGCTATCCTTGAGCTGATTTGCTAGGTAACCAGAGAGCAACGGGCGCGAGAAGGAAACTGTGATCCTACCGTCCTCATACTTGGCAGAGGAGTCTGAGGAAATTTCAAGATCAGAAGAGGGTACAGGCGGACCAGTATAAAGCTCAGCAAAAAGCGTTCTAACACCGCCGCTTTCACTGCCTGCGACAATATCTGCCCCAAGCATTCCAAAGTTAGAGTGCCTGCCGGTCAGCTTATCCGTGTAAAGTTCGTCAATAGACCGCCCCTTAGGCCTAAAACCAAGGGCAACCCACGTGTAAGCCGACTCTGCCGGGGCGGATATTGTCACATTGAGCAATCCAGCATTCTCGTCAAGCGTCCACGCGAGTCGGTAGTCCGTAGCTTCATTGATAACATAGCAGTGTGCAACTACATCTTTCGATTCTTTCTCCCGTTGTTGCTCTTCTCTCCGCTGGGAGAGAAAAGGGCAGCCACCAATTGTCACTGGCCGCCCGTCCTTTCCCGAAAAATCACATCCAGAGCCGTAGACATGTGACGAATCATGCACTGGAGGATTTCCAGTACGGGAGAGCTCGACGAACAAATGCCTTGAATTACTATGGCCCTCGCCAGCACCCATTTGTAAAGAGGACGTTAGGGTGTCAGTTTCGTTGTCAAGCGTGATTGTCCAATTTGCACAGGAGCACCTCTCACAACCATACTGGAAAGGGTTCATGTCAAGGTGGGTGAACCTGTCCACTTGCATTTGAAACGCACCAACATCGTCACTGTCATAACAGAACGTAACAGAATTTTCAGTAACCTCTTCAAGGTTGAATCTGTTATAGCGTGGAGGAGATCCACCGGTTTGTTCAGCGTACGACGTGAATTCATTAAGCCATCCACAATAATGAAGGTCACCGGGATCGATACCAAGATCAGTATCATTATCGCTGTTCGCAGCAACATAAAAGCGCTGCCAACCCATGTCCTCTCCGTCCACGATTATCTCATTCTCAAGTAAGTAATCTCCCGAGGGTATTTGTGAAATGGAGAACGAATAAGGTGTGGTAAACGGACCGAGCATGGAGAAGAGAGGTAAGCCCACCCAGCGACCCAGGAAGGCTTCGGGAAGACTGAATGCCATACCAGATAGCAGATGTAAAATTCTCAAGGAGAGATTTCTCCTTCTCTCGGCCAGGAGTTTATTGTTTTTGTTGTTGTTGGTATTATTGTGTATTGTGTGTGTTGTTGTAAATATTTAGAGTTTTTTGCTTTGTTTAGCTGTTTTGTTTGGTTTTACATGCATATATATTTTTCGTTTGTCGTTGGGATTGTATTGATTGTATTGATTTCAAGTGTGAAGAGTTATAAACAAATTACACTTAAATTTCGAACCTCCAAGCGTGAAATTTTTTCCCTCCGCTCTCATTGCATACAAACGATGCCATCTTTCTCGAATAATACTTCACTCCCCCTATCTTTCCGTTCCAAAGGAGGTTCCAAATACCCCCCCCGTTACAGCGAAAACGCGCCCCACCATCACAGCCATGCATCGAGCACCAATATGATGAGCAACACCGCGAACTTGCAAATCCCAGGCTACACGCAGATGAAAATGGACATCACCCCAGTATCCCAAATCACACACACCAATAGCTTGGCCAACAGGCAAAATGTTGAAAAACTCTCATTGACAAGTTCACGACTGTCGCAGAAACGTGTGAATAAGCTGTCTGATGTTCTCGCTAGAGAGCAACAAAAAGGACAGATGGGAAAACAGCAGGCCATCATCACGCAACAATACATCCAGAAATACGCAAAATCGAGCTCAAGGGCTGTGCACCAAGCGCAGAGCCACTGCATCAAGAAGCTAATTTCTGGAGTCTTTAGCTCGCTTGACGGATTGGCGAGTGCAAGCCAGCTGTACCAGCTCGAGCAGTCTGTGAAGAGTGCGTGTGCGAAAGTTCCGGACGAAATCAAAGAGTACAAGAGGTCGTTCCAAGAAGGCCGTAACCCCCCTGCAAAAGTAGTACCAAAATTGAGTTTGAATGACGATAACAGCAAGAGGGAGATCGGTTCACTTCCAGGAAATATTAAGGATGATTGGACTGCGCTGACGATAGCTAATGCCATTGACTTCGAAGAGAAGAAAAAATTTGATGTAAACAGGGACAAGGAGCGAAAGAATCGGCAAAGGGAAAACTTGAACAAGCAAATGGAAGAGGTGAAGGAGAGAAAGATGCAAGAATTGGAGGAAGGGATGAGGGAGCGGAATGAGAACAAACGGCGCTACAACGATTATATGAAACAAGAAGAAGAGAGAATGGCCAAAGAGAAAGTCCAAAACGAAAAATTGCGGGAGATGTACAGTTCCCAGTTGATGGAAAAGAGAGAGCGGAAGGAGAGAGAAATTGCAAGGGCAAAGGAGGAGGCTAGAAAGGAAGCTGCCAGTCTGCAGAGGCAAATCAATAAAACGAGAGAAGAAGCGCTAGCCAATAAGCGGAGCGAGAAAGAGCGTTACCAGCAGATGCAGGTCACTAGCGCAGCCAACGAGAATTACAAGAAAAAGCTGAAAGATGAGGAGGCTGCGCTGGACAAAAAACTCCACGAGGAATATACAAAGAGAGAAGAGGCCAACGAGGCACGAAGGAGGAAGGATCTAAACGACCGCAAAGCAAAGAGTGATGCTATCGGATCTCAGTGGGCAACTACTGGAGCTGGGGCGGCCAAGGCCGAGGAAGAGAGGAAAATGATGGAAATCATCGCTCGGGAGGCGAAGTTGAAGGAGGACAGAGACGATTTGAGGAGTAAGCGCGACAAGGAAAAGATCGCAGCTGACAAAATCTTAATGAAGAAATTGAACGAGCAATTGATGGAGGAGAAGAGATTCAGGAATGAAAAAGAGAGGGAGCGGGATCGAGATTTTGCACTGGCGGCGAAATTGGATAACGATGAGAAGATTCGGCAAGAAGCAGTCAAGCAAAAACTGCGAAAAGATAAGACCATAGAATACAAGTCTAGTTTGGTATTGCAAAAGATGGAGCAGGACAGACAATACAGGGCCGTGGAGAACAGCGTCTCGGAAACAGAAAGGGCAATGAACAGAAGAGAATTCGAAAAACTTCACCAGGATGCAGAAATGGTCGAAAAAATTAGGAATCGCTACA
>ENA-OWPI01002978-OWPI01002978.1-marine-metagenome-genome-assembly--contig:-NODE-2978-length-15090-cov-2.721175_pt1 | contig 15090 bp, 8 predicted proteins | sample MGYA00238138_ERZ651775 | MGnify/ENA primary metagenome ERZ651775 (study PRJEB26906, sample SAMN06265043) | marine metagenome | isolation source: Helgoland LTER site | place: Germany:Helgoland, sampling...
CCAACGCTAACAACAACAATGGAGGGTCGACGTATTTCTCCAAGATATCGTCCAAGTTGCTTACGAGTGGTAGGAGATTGTCTGGAGGTGGAGGAGGAGGTGTAGGACCGGAGGGAAACACAGTCGGGACGCCCGCTTCCGCTTCCGCTTCCGCTTCCGCTTCCGCTTCCGCTTCCGCTTCTACATCCATTTCTCCAGACGACTCGGACGTTGATCCCCCCAACGCCGCGGGCCTCGCCAGCAGCATCGCCGACAAGCTCACCGCCGGTGAGCTCAAGAGCATAATCTCAATGACGGAGCGGCTCCGTGCCAAAGAATCCTCCCTCAAGGCCCTCCGTCTCTCGAACGAGGACCTCCTCGCGGACGTCCAGGCCAAGGAGAAGGTGAACGAATTTCTCGTCGCGAAGATGAAGGAGGTCGACTCGTCGCGGAAGGCGGTGGAGGCGGAGCTCGGGGCCAAGGCGAACCAGGCAATGTGCGACGCGGAGGTGATAAGTTTCCTCGACACTCGGGTGAAGGATCTCGAGCGCATGCTTGCGGCGAGCGAGGCGAGCGTGAGGGAGGAGAAGAGGGCGCACGAGAAGACGCGGAACGAGAGGACGTCGCAGATACGCGTGCTGGAGGATATGCTATCCTTCGAGAGGCAGTCGAAGAACGGGGTTATCGAGGACGAGAGGCGGACAAAGACTATACTTGTTAAGGAGGTCAAGGCTCAGAGGGCTAAGAACTTTGTCCTTACGGAGGAGGTTCATAGTTTGAGGAGGGAGGTGGAGATTCTTAGGGAGAGGGTCGTGGGGGGGGGAACGGGACGGAGGAGTACTGTTACCGGCAGCTATTAAAGAATTCGATTGCTAAGGGGGATAGATTGAGAATTGATCGATTCTAATAATTAGGAATAGATTGATAAGAAAAGAACAAAAGAAAGATTTTTTGGGGAAGTGACGGCCACCATCGAGAATTTTAAATTCGTTTCCTGGGTACCTTGGGTATCCCGATTTGGACGAATTGGATTAGGCATCCTTGGTTCTTGAGAGAAATCCATCATCATCTGGATAAAATTCACCAGCAGATCCTCGATCAATAACAATAACTCGAGAACGATATAGAAATCCTATCAATTTCCATTCTGGTTCCTCACACCACCTCTCTACGAACAGAGTTGGTTCAAGTGTTTTCCTCCCCCTTCCTGTCAATTGTCCATTTTCCTGACAGAAGAAAGAGATGCCATCCCCATCCTCCTCGCTACTGTTACCATCATCTCATTCGCGTTCTCCGTCCGGGCAGCACCCCACCCTCCGTCGTCTTGACGTCCTCCTAACCCGAACTTCGCACAACCTAACGTCTCTGGAGTCGCGTTTCGGCAAGAGAGAAAAGAAAGAGGAGTCCCTGAGCGACCTTTTAGACAGGTACGAAAGGTCCGTCGGCGTCGGGAAATTCAAGGGGAGTAGGAAGGAGGATGCCAGGTATGAAAATGGGAGAAGGGAGGAATATGTTAAGAGGAGGATACGGGAGAAGGGGTACGGCGATGTTGGTGGGGACGACAGGGACGGTGTATGGCAGAGCGTAAGATCCGTTTATGTCGGAAGCTCGTCTGATTCGTCTTCCGACGACGAGGGAGCGCAACAACAACGACAACAGCGACAACAACAGCAAAAGCAACAGCAACAACACCGACACCACCAACCATTCCCGATGACTCCTGGTAACTACGAACAAGTTGGGGAGCGGTATTCGCCGGCGAATACTAACACGCCCCCGCAGCCACCTCCCGAAACCCCAGGTAGGGGAAGATGGGTTTGGGAACCTTACGCGCAAAACCATCCGCAATCGTCGCCACCGTCATCATCCCCATTGTCAAATATTCCGGGCGCACAAGGCATCGGAGAAGACGTCGAACGACGGTTTCAGCAGGTTCAAGAAGAAATAAGTGATGTGAAGGGCGAGCTTGTCGAGATTAGGGAGGAGAGGATGGAGGCGGTGGTCAAGGACGAGGACAGGGACAGGATTAAGGACGAACTACGGGACGAGTTGAAAACGTCTTTAAGGGACGAGCTAAAGGCGTCTTTAAGGGACGAGCTAAAAACGTCTTTAAGGGACGAGCTAAAAACGTCTTTAAACGACGAGTTGAAAACGTCTTTAAGGGACGAGTTGAAAACGTCTTTAAGGGACGAGCTAAAGGCGTCTTTAAGGGACGAGCTAAAGGCGTCTTTAAGGGACGAGCTAAAAACGTCTTTAAACGACGACGAGTTGAAAACGTCTTTAAACGACGAGTTGAAAACGTCTTTAAGGGACGAGCTAAAAACGTCTTTAAGTGATGAGCTCACAAACTCCTTAATGGGACAACTCAAGAAGTTGATTTCGGAGTCCACGTCCCCCTTGACGAATAATTTGGACTCTGTCAGTTCCACTATTTCTAACCTTCGCGCCGAATTGGATTCAGTTTCAACATCTCTCGCTGATATCAAGTCCTCATTTGAGGAAAATATGCAAAATCGGAAACTCTTCGACGAAGAGGCTCAAGAGGCGAATGTATTCGTCAAAACAGAACTGGAGGAAGTAAAGAAGGCTGTAGTAAACTTGAGGGAGAAGGCAATTGAAAAGAAGAAGCAGGAAGAGGACGGAGCTGCACCTCCAGCAACCTCAGAGAACGAGTTTAAGTCCCTTGTAACGAGTTTGGAATCCTTGAAGGGAACGTCCTCCGAGTTATCCCTCCAGCTCAACCTTGTCAAGGAGGAGTCCACAAAAAACACGGAACAAATCACCCTCCTCAAGTCTGACGTGATAGAAATTGAATCAAAATCTGCACAAGCATTGAAAGAAATTGTACAGGTAACATCAAGGATAGACGCAGTCACCGATTTCGGTGGGGACATTACCGAACTCAAAAAGAACGTGTCTTCACTCCGCGACGACGGCGACGCCTTCCGCTCCGAAATTGACGGCCTCCAGGAAGACGCGGAGAAGACGCGTTCAAATACCAAAAAGTTGCAATCCGAATGCGAGAAACTACTCTCAGAAGGATCCTCGCTCCGCTCTGATTGCCTAAATGTGCAAGAATCCCTTCGGACGGATGTAGTTTCGATCCGGGGTCAGGTGGACGCCCTTTCCTCGTCTTTTGACACTCGTCACTCTTCAGTGGACCTCGAGGTCGGCGAGATTCGGGAGGACGTTACGGCCCTTCGCGACAAGTCGGACGACCACTTCGAGGAAAACAGGAGAGCTATTGCGGAGGTAATGGTCAAGATTAATGGGATGAGTCAAAAGAGCACTGGAATACAGGGTGAGGTCGAGGATATCTTGAACCAACTCAAGCAAGTCTGGGAAAAGTGCGAGAAATTGGAGGGGGGAGAAGCTGAAATTTCCTCCGCCCTTTCCTCGCCGGCACCGGACGAGGGCGCAATAGCTTCGCTCAGGGAGGGCCTAGAGCGCCTCTCGTCAAAGTCATCCTCTGACGTTGAGGACCTTTCTCAGAAGGTTCACGAGCTCTCGGGCTCCTCTGCCTCCCTTTCATCCAAGTTTACCAAACAAATGGAAGCCCTGCGGTCTGATATCGCAAAGTGCGACGAAAATGTGAGTAAAATCGCCAAGACGTCGGGGAAGCAGGGTGCCCTCATAGAATCCATATCGAAGGAAAGCGAGGGGAAGCTGGAGGAGATCGTCACCACTACGAACCTACAGGTTGAAATGACTGTCAAGATGGTCGAGGGAGTTGAGGGGGACCTAGGTGCACTGAGAAAAGAAGTGGAAAACTTAAAATCAGGCGCAGGAACCTCCACTGCTGCCTCCAACGCGCAACAGTTGACGAGCCCTCTGGCAGGATTTCAGCTCAACCTCGGAGGGGAGGAGGAAGAGTCATCTGACGGTTCGTATGAGACAGAAACCGACACCGACACCGACGAGGAAACAGAAACAAACACAAAATAAAATGCGTTAAGCGTAGAGTGTGCATTTTTGGGCAATAAATATATTCATTCACGTCTTCTTTTTCTTCTTCTTAGCACCGTCCTCGATGTAGTCCCCCTTGTCTGCTTTTTGGGACGACGACGAGGGGCGCTTTCGTTTCAACTTTTCCACCATTTCGTCGACATCACTGCCCCCACTGACACTTCTGATGCTATTCCCGTTCCCGTTTCCGTTCCCGTTCCCGTTCACATTTCCACTCCCCTTGTATTCAAACTCACCCTCTCTCTCCCTTCTCCTCTCTTCCTTCCTCTCTCTCGCCTTGCCCATTTTCTCCTCCTCCTTCCTCCTCTTCCTCTCCCTCTCATTGAGAAAGTACTCTCCACTCTCGAGCTCCTTGTCGACCTTGCTCTTCTCCGGCGCTGGGGGGAAGGGAGTGTACTTCTTCTTCTCCTTGACAACCTTGGGCTTCTTCCTCTGCACATTCTTCTTCTTAAAGTTGGGGAGGAACCGGGACCAGTCCTCTGCCGATAGGTTCTCGTCCTTTGCGAGCTCTCGTTTTATCATCAACTTTTTTATATTGTAGACCGGGTGGATATTCTTCATGCAGTCATTGACAACACTTCGAACCTGCTTTAGTCCCGCATATCCCCCCATCACTGCGACTGTGTTGCCTTGAACCAGTATATAACATTGAGTAAGAAGTTCCAATGCCTTTAGCGTCGCGCCGTCAGGACCGACCAGGCGCTGACGACGGTTTACGAATCGTTCCTTATTTCGTACCATTCCCCCAATTTTAATAACATCACACTCCATCCCGTCCTGCAAGATCTTCACGGCCTGTGGGAATGGGATCGAGCGCGCAAGAAGCTTGATCAAATCACGGGCTTTGAGAATTATGTAGGGGTCGTCAGTTTTGGAAGTTGTCTCCACAGTCATTGATCCTTCAATGAGATCCAGCTGGCAGGAAATCTTCACACCATCAAGGGCCCTCGTCACGGCAGGCCAAACCTCACGGAGGTACTTTTCCCGGTATTTAGGGAATAGCGTCGCGAACGATGAGGAGGCGAGAAGAGACGAAGGCATCATAGAGCTGCTCCATTCCTCTCGCTTCCAGTGGTCAATGTTTTCATTATCCCAGGGCTTGGAGCGACGGTATTTGTTGTGGTTCTTCCGAGATGGGGCGTCCGTATCGCTCATGCTAGGACTCGGACCTATATGACAACGAAAACAAACGTCGGGTTTTTGCTGGGGGGTCCGAAAAATTATTATTGTGGGGCCTCACAAATCACTGGTATTCTCGAGGAGAAGTTGGGGGTCAGTCTTCAGGCACAAGTAGTGAATAAAAGTTATAATGCGCGCAGTTATGATCACGAAAAATGGGACGGAAGTTTTATTGAGGAATTTATTGGATGAGAAGAGAAATGCAGACTTTAAACTGACGTTTTTTTAATTATACTCTAGAACGCCACGACTGAGTAACCATCATAGCACCAACATACCTCTTCAAGTATAGAGAAAAAACTCTTCTCCGAGCCTTGGGTGCCGTTCCCCCTTGTCCAGTATAGTCTCATCGGTGTATACGTCAAATGGTTCGCGCGAAGAAACCTTTTCACGGTAGGAAGGCACCCCGAAATACTTCTAAGCCTTCCAGAGGACCACCAGCTCACCCTACGTGCATCGTGTGCAGCGAGCCCTCCACAAAAAATTACAAATGCCCACGGTGCCGTGTGCCGTACTGCTCTTTACCTTGCGCAAAGGCGGTGAGTAATGACAGCGAAGACAACTGCCTCTGTTAGGGTACCGCGCAAACATTTTTGGGTGATGCTGGTTGGTTCCTCGTGTTCCTACAGCTCTTTCACCCTTTGCCTTTCCAGCAACCCTTTTCACTCACCTGTAGTGTTTCTCACTAAACCACCGCCGCTTTCGATTTCCTATTTTTTTTAATTCAATTGTAGCACAAGTCGAACTGCACCGGTACCCCTCCTGAGAATTTTTCCGAAATAAACCGCAATAAAACAAAGCGGCCGAAGACAAAACCGTCACCCCTTCTCCTTTCCGCTGAGGAGAGGACAACTGCACTGAGAAGGGGGGAGTGGCGGGAGTGGTGTGAGCTGAGCGAGGACGTTCGAAGGAAACTAGACGGATGTGACTGGTTGAGAGAGATGCTGAGCGAGAGTGGGAAAGGAGGGAGGGTGACAGGTCTGAGAGAGGTCATTCGAAATGTTGTTGGTGGGTGTGACAACAAAGATGGAAATGATGAATGGGATAAAACAGTGTCGCGCCTCATTGATGCCAAGGATACGAATGGCGATTTCGGAGACTTTCTCGAGAATATCCTGCGGGAAGTCGGCGCAACCAAAGAGGAAAATGGAGAGGTGGTATTTTGTTTCGATGCTGGGACGACCAAAGATACCTCAAAGATGAAGAATTGGATAAAAAGGGAGGATAGTAGCAGTTGCAGCGACGAAAGCGACGGAAGTGATAGTACCAAGGACAAGGACAGCAGCAGCATCCACGAAATGGACACCAGCAGCGACGGTAGTAGTGATGATGACAGTGATAGTAGAAGTGCCATTGAGGGATGAATAAATGAAATGATTTTTTTGCTATAAAAAGGCGGTTAATTCATCTTCAAGCTTTCGCGCCTGCGAGCCTACAAGCGACAACTCCCCAATTCACAACAGGCCACACGTTCTTGATGTAGTCAGGCCTCACGTTTTTGTAATCCAGATAGTAGGCGTGCTCCCAGACTGTGAAAAGTGTGATTAGCTTCGTTCATAGTTTCATGGTTATTGGTGCTCTAGTTAAGCGCTACAAAAAATAAACACTATATCCACAGACGAACGCGCGTTTGGACACTCACCATCGATTCCAAGAAGCGGAATCAGTCCCGTGGAGGGCTTCAAAGGATCCTGGTTGGGGGTTGTGGCAATCTCCAACGAATTCGTCGCTTTGTTCCATCCCAGCCAACCCCAGCCGCTTCCCTGCACCGCTGCTGTCTGGGCACCCATCTTCTCCTTCAAAGCGTCGAAAGAGCCAAATGTACGGTTGATTTCCTCAAGGAGGTCACCTGTCGGGTCCTTGTATTCCGACGGAGGGCAAAGATTCTCCCAAAAGAGAGTGTGATTGATGTGCCCGCCACCGTTGAACTGAAGAGAGAGCGCGATTTTGTAAGTTTCTTAAGCGACGACTTAAGCGGGCGTGTTATAACGGTTTTGAAAGGATAGCGTACGTACCTTGATGGCACCACTCAGTTCAATTATCTTCTGGCTGTCACCTTCAGCAGCGGCCGCATTGAGACTTTCCAGGGAGGCATTGAGGTTCGTCACATACGTCTGATGGTGCTTCGTGTGGTGAATCGTCATGATCGTCTCACTAATGTGCGGCTCAAGCGCATTATGCGCATAAGGAAGATCAGGCAAGGACGCTACACTTGCAAAAGATCGGACAAGTTTTGGAGCCTTGCGAGTGAGGGGAGCGAATCGGGATAGCATATTGCAGACAGACAGAAGACGTACGCCGCGTTCTATGTATATTGAAGCTTGTAGATGATCAATAACCGGAAATAAACCCTGGATGATCTTAGAGCGACGTTTTTGGAGAAAAAGAGCCACGTTTTTGTTATTGGCTACATCTCCACCGGTGATTAGTTTATAATATAAAATCGACCACCCAGTTCGTTCAAAAGCTTACGAGAACTTTCACTACGCTCATTGACTCTCATCGAAGTCGACAAGCTGAGATCTACCCTCCCCTCGCTCACCAAATTCTCCCTTTTTTCGGCAACGTTTTGCCAACCCCTCCCAAATAATACACCCCCCGCTCAGCGGCCTCTTCAGTTTGGTTGATACCGTTCCCGGCTTGCCAACCCCTCCCAAAATAATACACCCCCGCTCAGCGGCCTCTTCAGTTTGGTTGACACCGTTCCCGGCTCGGAAAATATTCCTATCCCTAGGACCAGCAAAAAATAAGCACAGCACACATGGCCTGTGATGACTTGCTTGCGGCTGTCACCCATCACTCCAGAATAATAACTACAAAGCAATGTGCTGTATTCCTCTCCATCGATGAATGTGATGCCGAGCGTGAACTATGTGGTCTCGCTGGGCGCTGCGGAGGTACCTTCACACTTGACAGTAGCAATATGGCAACATTTTCCTTTCCGCCAAACTTTGAGCGCACCTCGCTAAGTGCTTACGAGAAGGCAAAACGCTTGGAATATATCCAAAATGGAGTGTTTTGGTTTGTTGGTCTGTTGCGTTTTCTTTTCTCTCTCTTTCTTCTGCTTTCCCTCGCGATGCTCTCGATTGCTGCGGTTGTCGCCATGTTTGTTTCGGCTCGTAGTCGCAGCCACAACAACAATTTAGTCCGCCAGTTACGCTCCAACCTGCATTCTGTCAATAATCTTTCCTTCTTGTACATATTATTGGGCGGGAACAACCCGTTCATGAATTCGATTTCGTCGGCAAGTCTTTGTTGCTCTGCGACTTTGAACCCTACCTTGCTCTTGAATCCTTGGTTTTTGATGCGAACAATGTCAATGCGGAGGCGGCGGAGAGTGTGGGCCTTGCCGACGTTCGATGCAATGTCTGTAACAACAGCAACAACAGCAACAACAACGACAACGACAACGACAACAAGTACAGCAGCTGACAACCTGCCTTCAAAAATCCTTGCCGTGGTCGACAATTTCCTCTTCGGTCCTCCTCTTTCTGCCACCCAACCAACAAGAGAGCAGCGAGTACTTTTACGAATAGCGGTGATCCAAAGGCACAATGGCCGATTGCACCCAAATAAATTATCTAAATGGACTGATGATGGCTCAGGTAGTGCAACTGAATGTCTGAGGTTGTGTTATTTTTTCAAGGGATCGCCTGCAGACGACGATTCTGGTGAATTCACCTTCCCAGGCATTATCGATGTCGGGCATAACAGTAGTGGGGAATCAGAAACGAAACCGCAGTTTTCATTCTTTTTTGCCGACGACGAAGATGGGAATTACTCCCCACTTGAAACTGGTCAGCGAGATTACCTTCACGAATACCCGCACGTCCTGACGTCTCTATCGAGGAATGAATTTCTGTGTTGCGTCGCTCTCGGAGTCGGAAATTTTATCGGTGTTCACCTTCTCGCGACGAGTCCCTACACTATCATATCGCTTCCAGCGGTTGTCTCCATTTTGCAAGTCTATTCTTGGGCATTTTTCTGTTTACCCATTCTACGAGCTGGTATACTTGCCCTATTGAATTTGAGACGGATGCACAGGAACGCGAGTAGGTCAGCATTAAGCGGATAATAAGGAATAACACGATTTACAAAAGCTACAAGTTAATCATCACACAATTCTCCCAAGTTTACACAATTTAGACATAGCCAGAGGATGTCGATGTTGCTGTCGGTCGCCGACTTGCTGAGGACAACTCTGGGTTGAAGGAGGTACCAGCAAATTTGTTGAAAATTTGCTCTAGGGTGGTTTGTCCGACGCTGTACTCACTGATACCGCAAGAATCTTTGTTGTCCTCGAATTTACCGAAAACCTCCCCTAAGGTCACTTCCCCCCCCCCCCTTCCATTCACAATCTGGTACTTACAGCTGCTGACAGTGCTTCTCTCGATAATTACAACCTCACCGAAATTCTGCCCCAAGAACTCGTCGAGATTAGAAAATTGGTTCTCGACGATCCACCACTCCAAAAAAACGACTACACTGATACGCTTGTCCTTGGCAACTTCCATTTGACACCATATCAGTTCCCCCCTCCCGCCAGGCCTAATTTCGTGCATCCGGTCCTTCTTCCCCAGCACCCCGCATACAGCCCCCAGGTCGCTCGCATCAAGCCTGAACTTTTCGTCCACCGCCGCAAGGCTAGGACGAAGGCCGTGCCCGTCCATCTTTTCACCAATCCCGAAGACAGATCGCAGTCTCGAAAATAAATCGAGGATAGCCCCTTCAATAGGCCCCTTCATTTTCACTTCGACTTCATAGCCATTCCCGAACCTGTTCTTCAAGTGCTGCCCCGACCCAAGACACCGAAGCCTCCCGGCTACCATAATCCCAATCCGACTGCAAAGAGCCTCCGCTTCCTCCATAGAGTGCGTCGTAAGAATTATACTGCACTTTCCATCCCTCGTGCTCATCCTGCTGATGACATCCCACATGAATCTCCTGGCCACGGGATCCATGCCCGTGCTCGGCTCGTCCAAGAACACGATGCTGGGGAAGCCAATCATTGCAATCGCAACGCTAAGCTTGCGCTTGTTCCCCCCAGACAAGCTCCCTGCACTTTTGTCCCTGAAATCGAGCAGGTCCATCTCCCTCAACTTGCATTCGACGACATTTTTCAACTTACTCTTCTCTACCCCTTTGATCCTGCTGTAGAGTTCTAAATGCTCCTCGACCGTTAGCAGCTCCAAGAGCGCGTCGAATTGGGGGCAGTATCCTATTTTTCTCCGAATCAAGCTCTGATCGCCTTTGATGTCCTTCCCGTCAATCCACGCGCCACCACTCGTCGGGCTGAACTCTCCGCTCAAAATGCTCAGTGTTGTTGTCTTCCCAGCGCCATTGATTCCCAGGAACCCAAAGCACTCACCGTTGGGAATCCCGAAGCTAAGATTTTTCACAGCCACCTTGCCTCCTCGATAAACCTTCCTCAAGTTTCGCAAAACAACAACATCCCGCTCCCCTCCTCCACCCTCGACTCTCCTCCTCTCGGCGGCTACGTCTTTGTCATCCTCTCCAGTATCCACCTCATCCTCTCTTCGCCTCCCACTCCCCCCCTCCCAGCACCTTTCAAACACTCCCAGTAGGCTCGGAAAGCTGAGCGCATACTCGATTAAACAAGTTAATGCCAAGTATCCGACGATCTCTAAGCCCAAAAAGGCCAGGTCCCCCCCCACAACGTCCCAAGCGTATACACCCTGAGTTGTGCCTAGCTCGTACCCGTCCTCGCCAAGCACTGGGCATATATCGTCATTGCACAGAGTCAACTGAATCAAGCCATCGCCGAGGCAAAACCCAGGGAAGAGCCTGTACAGATTCTTGAGCTTCATGTTGACCAGCCGTGTGCTGTCGAAGAGACCCAGAATGAAGCTCGTGATCATTAAACAAAGCCCAGTGACGAAGTTCTGGAAAAGTATGAGGTTCTGCGCAGTGCTGTGGCTCTTGAACAAAAAGCTGCTCACGTAGGTAAACCCGGCGACTGCGGGGCCAAAAAGGAGGAATAGGAGGGCACAAGCCATCGCCCCATCCCCCTTAGTATAGCTCTCAATCCCGAAGGCGTAGACGAGTGCCAGGGTTAGGCTGAAAGGTGCGAGATAACTAGTCGCGTCCCACAACCACGTACTAAACCAGTACGCAGACAGACTAACTCCGCTAATTATCTGCTGGTGTTTGGCCTTGACCTCTCGCTCCTTGACGACGAAAATTGCATAGCTTGCTGGGAGGAAACAGAAGGCAATCATGACCATCATGCTAGCGGTAAAGGCGTCAGCGGTTTGATTCGCGCGGTTTTCACTCTCTGTATTCGGCAAGGGATAATTGCGAGTAACGATCCTTGCGTTTGTGCTGTTTGTGATCGTCTGGAGGATAGCACTGTTGACAACATTCATGGCAACAGCAGGGCCGTGCAAGTTGCTCGCATTGATCATCAAGTTATAGCTCCAGAGACCAGAGCTAGCATTGCTAGTGTCACTAAAAATTACACCGTTGTATATCGACGAAGCACCCGATCTATCGATTAGCCAGTTGCTCATATCGATTAAGGGTTTAGCTCCTTGTGCGCAACCGTAAAATTGGTCCTCTGTTTCCTGTGCCTCCTCCGTTATCAAAAAAGCGTCCGCAATCTGTAACGTAGCGAAGGCAATGTCGTGAGTACGAAGAGGAGGAGGAGGAGGAGGAGGAGGAGGAAGAAAAACGATTAAACCAAAAGCTAACATTGCACGCCGGTACGCCGGTTTTTTTGTTTTCTTGGAAATGGTCACTGCGCTCACTCACCTCCTTGTCCCTCCCCAAGTTAAGGACTAGCTCGTCAAGATCGTGATTATCCCCGTCAACGTATACTGGCATCGGGTTGCGTTCGATGGGACTGAACTTTTCGTTAAAGTTACTCCCGGCGTATAGCAGATCAATCGAGGGTAGGTCGCTCTTATCTCTTACTGTCAACAGCACCAGCCCAAGCAGCACAAGGATCGTTGGAATTACTAGTTGGAAGCAGAAACTCTTCTTGTCTCTCATGCCGTATATCATTCTCTTCTTCAGAAGGGCCTTTGTGTGGACAAAGAAAACCTTCGATTCGGCCACCATCCCAGTTTTCTCGTTCCGAAAGGCCTCTTGAGTGCCCATAAAGTCATCCTCTGATGGCTCAATACCAGCCGTAGACTTCTCAAAGCTAAGCTTTTTGGTCTCGCCAAGATTGCTCTCTTCACTTCCGTGTCCAACCCTCATGAATACCTCTTCCAAAGTAGTAACGCTAACCCCGTAGCTACTGACTCCCATCTTTTCCTTTTCCCTCTCAATTTGCTCGAACAGTCCGACGAACTTCTTGCTCTCGTTGAAAGGCAGTCTATAACTCTGCTCAGCCCCTACAAAGCTCAAAACCTCCGCACTGGGGATGTATTTTTTCACAAGCGCGTCAACTTTCTCCCCGCTGTATTGTTCGTCAATTTTCTCCCTAATACCTTGTTCGCTCTCTCCACCGGCACCATTGCCATCCTCCCTCACGACAGTGAGCGTATAACCGACCCCGTATGTGTGCTTGAGAAAGATGCTACTCCCCACACACTGGAGACGCCCTCCCGCCATAATAGCGATCCTATCACCTAGAATATCCGCCTCGTCCATGAAATGAGTTGTCAGTAGAATAATCCGCCCAGCCTTGTTCTTCTGAAGGATGCTCCACGTCGAACGGCGGCTGAATGGGTCCATCCCACTTGTCGGCTCATCCAAAATAACAACCTTGCTATCCCCTATCAACGCGATGCCAACGCTCAACTTGCGCTTCATACCGCCACTCAAATTGGAGCTCTTGACATCCGCCTTCTCGTTCAGACCCACCTCATCAATTATATTCTCCACCGCCGATGCAATCTCTCTGCTGTCTACGTTCTTGAAAACGGCAAACATGTGAAGGTGCTGTCTCACGGTCAAATCAGAAAAGAGAACGTCGTGCTGGGGGCACACGCCCATGCTCTTTCTAATATTTCTCATCTCACTAGTTACACTCCTCCCCCTGACGATCGCATCACCTGACGTGCTGTTGATTAGCCCCGTAATCATGCTAATGGTGGTCGATTTCCCAGCACCGTTGTGACCGAGCAGCACGGTGATCTGTCCCTCGAAAAGATCCAAATTAAGCCCATCAACTGCGACGCGGTCGTCGCCGGTCGTTTTGTAAACCTTGCGCAGGTTCTTGATCGACAAGGCGCGATTCTCTGCGATGAGTGACTTGAGATCCGAGGGGACAGGTTCCGTCTTAACATTGGCATTGCCACGGATGGCCGCCGCCTCTATATCCAACAGAGGCTCGTACGCTCCATCCCCCCTTGCTCCAGGCTTTGCTCCCCACCACATGCTGATGGGAAAGTGCCACGGCCTCTGAGTTCCGTACTCACTGGGAAGTACCTGTCCCAAATACCAACTCCCAAAGGCGTAAAGGAAACTGTCGAAAAGCATCATAAATACGCTGTAAAAATAACTGTAGTTACCATCAACGGACGTCCACGTGTCAGAGGTGATTCCAATCTGGGCGGACTCGTAGTTGCTTAGCACGCCAGCGCCTAGTGCGAAGGCGCTAGGGCTAAATAGGGATACCATTAGTTTGATGAAGGGGCTAAATGCCGGGTCAACCACAGCGTAATACGGAAAATAGCTTGCAAAGAATAGCAGCGTTCCCATGATAGCCGAGGTCTTGGCACGCGAGAAGAAAGTCGAAAGCAAGAAGCTCATCATTATCACGCTCACGCTGAAACTAAAAAAGTACATAAATATGAAACCGGATCCGCTGTAGGAGAAGACTGTTCCAGTGGACAGGGTTATGAGCATACTGGAAATGAATCCCTGGATTCCCAAGGTGATGAACCAACTCAAGTAGTAGACCCAACCATGGAGCCCCATCATCAACATACCCTCCTTGATTTTCTGCTCCTTTTCGATCACAAGTCCTCTGATGTACCTCGAAAAAGGGTACAGGAATGCGAGCATATAAAAAATTGGCAAAAGGCCCCCTATAGCCTGTGTGAAGTTGTCTGTCCGGTACGAGTTTGTCGGCATAAGGGACAAGCTGGACTGCAGGGTAATTTCTTGCAAGCTGCTACTAAAGCTCATCAAATAAGCGTCCGTGGCCTTCTGTAAGCCGAGGAAGCCAGAGTATGCGTACCCGAAATAGTTTCCCGAGCTCTGGGGATGTGTAATATCATCAGTAAAAAGAGTGGTGGTCGGGAGCACGAACTGAGAAGTTAAACCGGAGCCGTCAGGACCACTGCTACTGGGCACTTTACAATTCGTAGTCATACATGCGGTCGTAGGCAAGTGGATTTGCCACCCAACGGTTACATTCGTCCTAATGCTGTAGTCAAACTCGTGGTTGGCAATGTCACTGTCGTGAAAGACAATAGCAAAAGAGATCTTATCAGACAAGTTCTCCAGGGTGTCGTACTCCGAGCCGGTAATATAATCTTCCATGCTGCTTTCCCCGTCTTCGTAAAAGACGAGATTGACATTGTCATCACTGGCTTTCCTTAGATACTGGTAGTAATTATATGCCAAGGATTTGGCACTGATCTCGTTATCCTCGACATCGGTTGTTGTCGTGTTATAGGTGATTGCGAGCTTAGTGTGATTTATGCCCCCATCACTAAAGCCGCTGAACATCTCCAGCATTATCTCGACGCTCGGGGATGGCTGGGCAGGATTATATCTTGGGAACGTGTCATCCCCAATCTGCACGCCGTATGCAGGATATCCCTGGTCTTTTGCAGAAGGTGTGTAACCATAATTTGTGTAGAGCTTCCCAACCCCAGGATAAAACTTTGACCCGTCCACTTCGCTTTGATAATAATTGTCAATTCCTTGTGGGGGTGCACATGCATCCGGTATCACATTACAGGTGAATGGATCTGGGGTGGTGTGCGGAAAATCGAGCCACGGCTCAGTATTGCCACACACGTACGCAACAGTCGGAGAGTCGAATAT
>ENA-OWPI01002980-OWPI01002980.1-marine-metagenome-genome-assembly--contig:-NODE-2980-length-15088-cov-3.240424_pt1 | contig 15088 bp, 14 predicted proteins | sample MGYA00238138_ERZ651775 | MGnify/ENA primary metagenome ERZ651775 (study PRJEB26906, sample SAMN06265043) | marine metagenome | isolation source: Helgoland LTER site | place: Germany:Helgoland, sampling...
TGATATAAGTACACTAATTTCAATCAGAAATTATTGTAAAAAAAATAAAATAAAATTTTTTATTTCTAATAATATTAAATTAGCCATTAAATACCAATTAGATGGAATTTACATCCCGGCTTTTAATAAACAAATTAACTTCATTAAATATTTATTACCACAAAATTTTGAAATCATTGGCTCTGCTCACAACAATGTTGAAATTTCAATCAAGCAAAAACAGGGGTGCAATATTATATTTGTATCTCCTATTTTTGAAGTTAAGAAAAAAAAATACTTTCTAGATGTGATCAGGTTTAATTTATTAACATTAAATAAAAAAATTAAATTTGTAGCACTAGGAGGGATAAACGAGAAAAATAAAATTAGACTAAATTTACTGTCTATATGCGGGTTTGCTGGAATTTCTTTTTTCCAAAAAAAAACGGCCCCACAAGGAGGCCGTTTAAAATATTAAGTTGGTACTTAATTAGAATGCAAATGCAACACTTAACTCTTTGTGAGTGTCGTCAGATCCACTTGTTCCACCAACGTTATCAGATGCAAGCATTGAAGCTCCAAAAGACATTGATCCCATTGTGTAAGAAGCACCAAAACCAGAATCTTCTTGGTCTGTTTTTGAAGCAGCTTCAAACGAAACAGTAGAAATACCGTAAGACACTGATAAGTTCTCGTTAACTGCAAAAGAAGCAGCTACGTGAGTTCTATCAATATCTGAGGCAGCAGTAGCATCATCTATTGAAGTCATTTGAATACCAACAGTTGCACCCATAGTAGTGTAAGTTCCACCAAATGTAGTGTGTGTGTCAGTGTCATTAGTTCCTGCAGCGATGTCAGACTGTCCAACAAATACCATCATTCCATCCATTGGAGAGTAATCAAGACCAATTGATTTAGATGATCCATCAGATCCATTGTCTGCATTAAAGTCTACTGAAAAGTTAACACCAGCTACTGAGTTTTTGTAAGCAAGAGTGTTAGCGTTATCCATTGATAATATACCGTTACCTTGACCTGACATATCATCGTATACTTCTTCACCAGCAGATGGCATTTTATCTTTGTAAGCAGCAGCTCCGTAACCACCATTCATACCATTTAAAAGTGCTAAACTTCCACTGTCACCCATATCAAGTACTAAAGATGAAGATGAAAATGTAGTTGAACCAGTATCAGTAACCATTGATAAAGCAATGTTCATACCATTGTCTAATTCACCTGAACCACTAAAAGTAACTGCAGTGCTCATTGAGTAAGGGTTTCCTGTTACAGCGATAGTATCACCACCAGTGTAAGAGGCTTTAGCTGTACCGTTTATGCCTAATTCACCAGCATAACCAGTTGTAGCCACTAAAGATCCTGCTAAAGCAGTTAATCCTAGTTTTTTTAAGTTTGTCATAATTGACTCCTATTATTGTTATTTTTATAATTAATTATAATTGAACTGTAATTATCATTTTTATATTTAAAATATTGAAATTTTTGCGATATTTATAATAAATCCTATATTTGTTGCATTTATACAACATTATTAATGAGATCAATTATTTTTCAGAAAAATAGCCATTTTTATGATATTAGATCATAACTTAATTAAGAATTAATCATAAAGATGAAAAAAATATTTTCTATATTTGCAGTATATTTCCTCGTATTTCAAACACTTGTATCTTGTGGCCTTTATCGTCCAGTAGACGCCACAAAATACCCTCCTCAACCAGAATTAAGAGTTAAAAAAAACATAGAAGAAGGGAGGGGAATTAAAATATTCAAATCAGGCGAAAATAATGGTGGTAAGTTTGAGTTTGCAAATGCCAATCCATTATGGAGAGCCTCATTAGACACTTTAGATTTTATGCCATTGCTTTCTGTAGACTACGGTGGAGGAGTTATAATTACTGATTGGTACGGTGAAGAAAATGAAAATGATGCAATTAAAATTACAATTCAGTTTGTATCAAATGAAGTTAGATCTGATGCATTAAATATAAAAGTTTTTAAGAAAAAATGCACAAGTTTATCAAATTGCAAGGTAGTTCAATCACAGTCTGATATTAGCCAAGAACTTAGGGTAGCTATTTTAAAAAGAGCAGCACTATATAAATCAGATGATATTGAGAAGAATAGAAAAGAATATCGTGTTAAAGACGATCGATAAATTTAAATAAAATCATAAGTGGACAGATATAATTCCAAAAAAGTTGAAAAACATCATGATTGCTCCCAAGGCAAGCCTTGAAAACGCCACCCATTGACAGTGTTTCTATGCCCGTTTTTATCCTTGTCTCCTTCAAAACCATTAATTATATTAGAAACGTTCGTAAATCCATCTTTGATCAAAATTTCACCCGCTAGCTTTGAGCGCTGACCACTTCGACAAACTACGAATAGAGGAATATCGTGTAATTGATTACCATCGAATAAGTATTCAACTAAAGATTCTCGTGCCTGTTCAATAAACCTTAGCTGTATGTCCCAGTCAGGGGGTTCCTTGATAGGAACGTTTATGGCATTGAGCGGATGACCGACAAAGGTGTATTCAATAGAGCTTCTGACATCCATTAATAATGCACCACTTTTCTGTTGTAGTATTTTATAGGCTCCTTGCGGATTGATATTTTTAAGCATCAGGAATAACCTTTATTTGTTTATATTGGAACACAAGCTATAAATAACAGCATAAGTCAATCTGGAGAGGATTACTAAGTCAAATTTTCTTAATCGATAAGTCAAAGATTTATTGATTGCGATTGACTGGCGCATTACCATTAGATAGCTTGATATGAAGAATATTTAAAAGTATCAATTAAAACTTTCGGTAGAAACTAATGAGTATGGATGATCGTGACGGCGTAATTTGGTTAGATGGGAAATTTGTGCCCTGGAGAGAAGCAAAAACCCATGTGTTAACACACACCCTTCATTACGGAATGGGCGTGTTTGAGGGTATTCGAGCGTATGAAACAGACACGGGGACAGCTATCTTTAGATTAGAAGACCATACAAATAGACTGTTTGATTCTGCACATATATTGAAAATGTCGATGCCTTACGATAAAGAGGTCATTAATAAAGCATGCCTTGATTCTGTTAAAAATAATAATTTGGAGTCTGCATACATACGCCCAATGTGTTTTTATGGATCCGAAGGCATGGGGTTAAGGGCTGATAATCTTAAGGTTCATGTCATGGTTGCTGCTTGGGCTTGGGGCTCTTATCTTGGTAATGAGGGAATAGAGAAGGGAATTCGAATAAAAACTTCCTCTTTCACTCGGCACCATGTCAATATAACTATGTGCAAGGCAAAAGCTAATGGTAATTACATGAATTCAATGCTTGCTTTACAGGAAGCTATTGCTGATGGTTATGATGAGGCGCTTTTATTAGACAACGAAGGTTATGTAGCAGAAGGAAGTGGTGAAAATGTGTTCATAGTTAGAAACGGGATAATTTACACCCCAGACCTTACATCTGCTTTAGAAGGTATAACGCGTGAGACTATTATACAGTTTGCAAAAGAAAATAATGTCCTCGTGAAAGAAAAGAGAATAACTCGTGATGAAGTGTATATTGCTGATGAAGCGTTTTTTACCGGAACTGCTGCTGAAGTTACTCCAATCAGAGAACTGGACAATCGTCAAATTGGCGATGGCTCAAAAGGCCCCATTACTACGAAATTACAAAATAAATATTTTGATTGTGTAAAAGGAAAACTGACAGAATATCAAAATTGGTTGAGTTATATATAACGAGGCATGCTATGAGTAAATTAATACAAGAAACAACATCAGTTTCTATCAGTAATGAATCTGTGTTTTACATAAATAAAAACCAATTACCATTACATTGTCCTTTACCTGAAATGACATTATGGAACCAGCATCCCCGAGTGTTTTTGCCTATTGAAGATACTGGAAAATCAAAATGTCCTTATTGCAGCACAGAGTATATTCTTGAAAAGTAATTAATACATAAACTAGTTTTATATGACTTTTAATATCTGGCGCCTCAGCGATGGTAAGTCTGGTCATGAATCTCAAAGCATTGGATTATGTAGTGCCATTCAAAAAATACGAACCTGCAGACGCTTTGATATACCTGTTCAAAATAAAAGAAATTGCTTAAGAAATTTATTTTTTAAAACTTATCCCCAGGGCAAACATCTTCCAGATCCAACACTTATCATAGGTGCAGGACATAGTACTCATCTTTCTATGCTAGCAGCGCAGCGTGCCCGAAAAGGTTATACGGTTGTCTTGATGAAACCGAGCTTGCCTATCTCTTTTTTTGATTTCTGCTTAATAGCAAAACATGACCATATTTCTGACAAAAATAATGTCATCGTGACCAAAGGCGCATTAAACCCAGTTCAATTTAACAAAAAAAAAGTTGATGGCTCTGGTTTATTTATGATTGGAGGACTGTCTAAAGATTATCATTGGAGTAATAGTTCAATCATAGAACAAATTATTACAATAATTGCTAACAATCCTGATATCAACTGGACTATTGCTGATTCTATGCGAACACCACAAACTTTTCTAGATGAGGTGAACAGACAGACTGGTGAAAATATAAAAATATTACGATGTTCCGAAACTAGTAGCGCTGAGATTCATAAACTTATTTATAATACTAAAAATGTCTGGGTAACTAGAGATAGTATTTCTATGATTTACGAATCCCTTTCTTCCGGTGCCGCTGTTGGCCTAATTGACCTCCCGCAGAATAAAGATGGCAGGACACATAAAAGTATAAACTCCCTTATTAAAGAAGGACATTTGACATTATTAAGTAGAGAAAATACAACACTCAAGTTAACATCAAACCCGCCTATTTTCAATGAAGCACATCGCTGTGCTGAAATATTGCTAAATCGTGGAATATTAAAATAATTTTTTAATCACTAAATTATCTTAAGCATTTGAATTGATATTAATTAGAACGTCCATTTTGTAAAAAATATACATTGAAGAATGAAAAATAATAATAAGGTAAGTTCGAACTTCATAAAATGTCCAATTTGTGAATCTAATTCATTTGTTCACCTTTTTAAAAAAAATAATGAGCCATTTGTAAAATGCAATAATTGCTCTTTAGTTTTAATAAACCCAAGATTAAATTATGAAAAAATAAAAGAAACATATAATGATGAGTACACTCGCGATTATGCTAAAAAAGCTACAGCTAAATCAAAACGCTCATTACAGAGAGTTCGTAAAGTAAAAAGTCAATTTACCACATCTGGTCGTTGGTTAGATATTGGTTGCTCCGCAGGATTTGTAGTGAAGAGTGCTAAAGAAAATGGCTTTGATGCTTTTGGGGTCGATATTGAACCTTGGGGAATTAATTATGGTAAAACGAGTCTTCAGCTTAACAATCTCGTAAGCGGGACTATTGAAGATCAAAGTTATCCTGACAACTATTTCAATGTTATTTCCTTATATGATGTTATTGAGCATGTTCCTGATTTGAACTTGCTTGTTAAAGAATTAAAAAGAATCTTAGGGGAAAATGGAGTGATACATGTTATTACCCCGGACATTGGGCATTGGCGTGTTTCAAAAACTTTGTCAGACTGGAAAGAAATTAAACCATCCGAACATTTATATTATTTTAAAAAAGTTACTTTAAAAAAGCTCTTTAACAAACATGGTTTGGATATTATAAAAACAGACTTCTCATTCAAAACCTCATTAAAAGCATACATACAACATTCTGATGGATAAGATTATATGGCATTAACAGTCGTGCAAGTGCTGCCCGCTTTGGAGGTCGGTGGGGTTGAACGGGGAACTCTTGAAGTAGCATCAGGATTGGTTAAGGCAGGCCACCGATCTATTGTTATCTCCGGGGGAGGCAGGCTCGTTGACACACTAGTCTTAGAGGGTAGTCAACATTTCAATTGGTCAATAGGCAGAAAATCATTGTTTACATTAATATTAGCAATAAAATTAAGAAAACTTCTTATAAGAGAGTCTGTAGATATTCTACATGTTCGATCCAGAATGCCTGCTTGGGTCTGCTATCTTGCACTAAAAGGTATAAGGAAAAACAAAAGGCCAAAGTTTATTTGCACAGTCCACGGCCCTTATTCAGTCAATAGATACAGTAAAATCATGACCAAGGGAGATGATGTTATTGTCATTTCGCAATTCATTAAAGATTATGTCTTGAATAACTATACAGAGACTGTAGAAAAGAAACTAACCATAATTCATCGGGGTATCGATGCTAAGGAGTTCCCTTTTAATTATTCGCCCGATGATAGCTGGAGAAAAGAATGGACTAAAAATCACACGACTCTAGGAGATAAATTTATCATCACATTACCGGCGCGGATTACTCGCTGGAAAGGACAGGAAGACTTTTTATTAATTATAAGCGCCCTAAAGAAGCTAGGTATTCCTATACATGGTTTAGTAGCGGGGGGAGCACATGTAAGACGTATTAAGTTTTTCAAATCTTTAAAAAGACAAGTGGTTGAACTCGGACTTAAAAATGAAATAGACTTTATTGGTCACAGAGATGATCTGAAAGAAATTATGGCTATTTCAGATATTGTTCTTTCGTTAGCAAAGAAACCAGAGGCTTTTGGAAGAACTGCTCTAGAATCGCTTAGCCTTGGGACTCCTGTTGTAGCGTATGATCATGGAGGTGCCTCTGAAGTACTTAATATATTATTTCCTGATGGGCTTACACCACACAATAATATTTCAAAAGCTACGAAAAAAATTGCTTCTCTTTATAAGACATCAAATATAATAAGCGTGAAAAATCCATTTACACAAAAAGCAATGATTGACAAAACAATTGATCTTTATGAAAAAAGTGTGCTTAAGTAAAAACTGTATTTGCTTATCTTAATAAGCAAAATCGTTTAATTACTATTACAAACTTATTATTCTTGCTCAGCGAATATATTTAATTAATTCTGCTGAAAAAAATAAAACTAATAGAACTTTAATTTTTTCTTGTCTGAAGTAGTCAATTACAACACAAGAACTTTTTCACATAAAAAATCGTAAAGCCTTATAAACACTATATTTCATGAAAAAATGAAGTAAAAGTGCTTTAATCTCATTTTAAACACTCAATTATGCATATGTCGTGAAAATATTAATAATAAAATTAGGTGCTTTAGGTGACGCTATAATAGCTACCGCTGTGATTAAACAGATTTTGAAGCATCACGCCGCTGATAATATTCACTTATTAACAAGCCCTCCCTTCATACAAATATTTTCACATTTTGACAAACTACAAATAGATTCTTTTGAACGTGGTGAGATCTTTAACATGCTAAGGACTATACCTTGGATAAGAAAACATAAGTTTGATCGAATATATGATTTACAGTCAAATGATCGAACGAGAGTATTTTGTACCTTATCGGGCTGTTCTTATATCGCAGGAAATCATCCTCATTATCCATATACTATTCACCCGAAAAAAACTTATATAGGTGAATGTCATTCTTTTGATCGTCTTAATCAAATAATTGAAAGTGCAAATATTATTCCAGCCCAAGCCATACCGTATCTGCCGATTAACAAGCCAACAATTAACAAGGTAAATTACTGGCTGGAGAAACACGACTTCTTATACAAACCATTTGTAATATTACATGCAGGGTCCAGCCTTACAAACACAAAGAAAAGGTGGCCTCATTTTAAGGAACTTGCTTGTGAATTAAACAATCTATTTGGAATTGTGTGGGTAGGTGGAAATGATGATGCAGAATTAAACCATACTCTAAGTACGGCAAGCGGTATTGACGGAACAAATCAATTCAATATTTTCGAGCTTGCAGAATTGGGCAAACACGCGAGATTTACAGTTGCCAATGATTCCGCTCCAATGCATATATTGTCCTGTTCGCAAACGCCTGTATTTGGACTCTTCGGACCTACTTACCCACGCAGAACACATGCATTAGGACAGTTTAATAACATAATAAGTTCGGATAAGTCGTTAGCTCGTAACGATCTTGAATTTAAGCCATCAAAAATCTCGAGCATTTCACTCAATATGGTCTTAAATAAGCTTAAGGAAAATAAACTAATATGACTTTCGGCGATAAAATCGCATTATTATATGTAATTTCTGTGCGGTTTATTCGAACTGCTATAGGTAAGCTTCTATCAAAATTACTTTTTAAAAAACAAAAAAAAGAATGTAAAAAAATATTAATAAACCGAGATGGTGCATTTGGCGACTCGATCGTTGCTCTGCCAGCATTGTCCGTGATAAGACAAAATCATCCCTCAGCACAAATAGATTTGTTATCAATGAATAGTAGTCAAGTTTCTTTTGTGGAGCTTAATTTAGATAAAAAATTAATAAACAATCTTTACATAGTTAAAAAAAATGAACGAAAGAAAATATTGAAAATTTTAAGAAAAGAAAATTACGATTTATTCATACAGATCCCGCAAAATATAGGAATATACAAGTCAATAAGAAACATGTTGCTAGTACGTTTTTATTTAAACATAAGAAGTGCATTTGGCTGGGACTCTGGACGAATAAAATCATTCTTGCGACAACAAAAGAAGTTTCTTAAAATACCAACAGAGACATATCGCTTTTTATATTCTCTTAAAAAATACAACGCTGGTACAAAATTAAACTATCCGATAATAGCTAAAAAGCCAAAAAACCTCATAATAAAAAATATCACATCACAAAAAAAAATCGTCGTTTTTTTAATCGGCGGCAAACTCCAGCTAAAAAAATGGCCGTCAACTAATTGGGCTGCGTTGGCAAATTTGATCGGAGACGAATATAAAGTTTTAATTTTGGGTGGTGCAGATGAAAAATTTGAAGCAGACAAAATAGTCTCAGAAACAAAAAATACAAATAGTTTTTGTAGTGAACTATCTATACCAGAATTACATTATGTTTTAATGAAATCCGCAATTGCTATAAGTCACGACACTGGAGCAATGCACTTATGTGATGCTGCGAAACTTAAGACGATTGCACTTTTTTCTACCCGCGATTTATCAAACAAGTGGCACCCGAATAATAAAGAATCAATCGTCATAGAAAAAGTGTTGCCTTGCAGCTTTTGCTTAAAAACTATTTGTTCGAATAACATTTGTATGACTAATATAACACCCAGTGAAGTTTATAGCTCTTTTGAAAAATTGGTTTAATGCGCGTCCCTTAAACTTTATTTACTCTGAATATCCATCTTGTTCATCCCATAACTCACGCCAATTAAAAAATGGAGGCAAACAATGCTCAGTCTGTAAATGTGCTGCTATTGCTGGGATAGGTGAAAATCCAGGTATATATTTAAACAAATTATCAGTTGTTTCTTTTTCAGAACCTAAATGTCTGTTTTTTTTAGTTCTTACATACTTAGTATTTTCAAAATATCTCCAATATTCTTTAACTACTTCTGCATGAGTAAAAAAAACATGCGTTGCATGTGACACAGTTCTCCAGCGCCTTTTTTTTGTATATAAAATATATGAAGGATAATTAAACTGTCTGAATATGTTTTCATGTTCTTGTGGATGTAATAAAAGATGCGTTTTCGTCTGACTATATATTATAGAGTAAAACTCAATCATCTCTGAAACAGCTGTTTTAGAATGAATATAATCATCTTCACAAAAATAAAATAATCCGTCACTATTCTTCGCATATATAAAATTCTGATACAAAGATTCTCCTTGGCCGGGTTTATCTGTTGTTATAATCTTCCAATCACATATCAACTTTTTGCATAAATTTTCAATCTTTATTAAAATATCATCCTCTGATCGATCGTCAAATATTATCAATTTTATGTTTTTATTATTGTTATATGCATACTTTATGGAAACAATTAAAGAGTTAATGCACTTCAATAGATGTTCGTCTTGATTAACTCCGGTCAGAGCACTCTGCCTGCCATTAGTTCTCTTGTCATTAATGCACGTTCGTAAACAGACAGTAAGCGGCTCTAAGTTACATTTCGTGTCTTTTTTGTTTGAGTCAAATGTATCATAGACTTTTTTTTGATCTATAAGGCCTTCAAAACTCTTAAGGGGGGATAAATTAAATTCATTATGCTTTTTTATTTTATAGCCCTGTTTTTTTAAGACACGATCTAAAATACGTAATATTTCGTTCATAAGAGACCTCCCTTTTTTATAACGTCCCCAGCTTTCACTGTGGGCATGTTGCAAGTATAATTTCCATTACGTATGTTACATGTGTTTTTATGTGTCTAATAACTCAAGCGTTTAGGCTGTTCAACTAAAGTTTCATTAACGTCGTTTTTTACTGTTCTAGCTACATCCTTCTTAAAAACAACTTTTATACCACAACCTCACTTCTTTCAATTATTTGCCAATACAAAACTTAGAAAATACTGCCCCCAGCACGTCATCACTGGTAGTTTCACCTGTCAAACCATCAAAGCCGGACAAACATATTCGTAAAGATTCTGCCTGAATCTCTAGTCCAGCGCCTTTTTTTATATCCGACAAAACCTTTCTTAAACTTTTCATTATTCTATGAAGGTCCTCAAGATGCCGCTGTCTAGAAAAAATCAAATCTTCTTCATCCTCCACTATATTAAGGTGGTGACAAATAACCTCCACCAATTTATCCATGCCCGTGCCAGTTTTAACAGAAACATAAACTTCTCTTTCTGAGTTTATAAAATCTTTCTCATTAGAAAGATCAATTTTATTTCTCACAACAATAATCTTTGCTCCAGAGCTAACGTGTCCAAGAAAATCGGTATGTGAATTTGAGTCATGAATAGTATTATCATACACAACCAAAACTATATCTGCTGTGGCTAGTGCTTCGTTTGCCTTATCTATTCCGGCCTGTTCTACTTTGTCCTCAGTCTCTCGTATGCCTGCTGTGTCAAATAATGTTACCGCATAATCTTCGAGTAATATTCTTTCTTTTACTACATCTCTAGTCGTTCCGGGGATAGCTGTAACTATTGCTGAGTCAAAACCAGATAGATAATTTAAAATACTAGACTTTCCTGCGTTAGGTCTGCCTGCAATAACAATAGAAGGGTTTTGATCAAGCACTCTACCAGCTCTAGCTCTAGAAGTTAATTCGTTCAATATATCTAAACAAGTTTGAATTTCAGTTGGTGCAGGCAAAACATCGATGACAACATCTTCTTCTTCAGGGAAGTCTAATGCTGCTTCGATTAATGCTTTAGCGTTAAAGATACGATTCCTCAAATCCTTAATTTTCTCAGAGAAGACACCGCTCAATGATTGTATAGCACTGCGTGCAGCTTTTTTTGATTTGCTGCTAATCAAGTCAGCGATTGCTTCTGCTTGAAGCAGATCAATTTTACCATTTATAAAAGCTCTCTCGGTGAACTCTCCTGGTCTAGCTAGTCTCGCCCCCAACAAGAGGATCTCATCTAACAACATTCCTAAGACAATGCGACTACCATGAGCATGACATTCCATTACATCTTCACCAGTATATGAGGCCGGGCTACTAAAATAGATGGCTATCCCTTTATCAATTATTCTTTTATCGGAAGACTTGAAGGAAGTGAATTGAGCTATTCGCGCTTCTGGAGATAAACCCGTTAATAATTGGAAAATTTTTTTTGTCTTGTCGCCAGATACACGCACTATACCGATGCCACCGGTGCCGGTTGGTGTGGCAATTGCTGCTATCGTATCGCTGCTTTTAACCATGAAGCAAACAGCCCAATAGTTTTATTTGTTTCGAGGTGCATTATCAATACTACGAGTAATCATCCACTGCTGCGCAATAGAAAGCGTGTTATTAACAACCCAATACAAGACTAGACCAGAGGGGAAAAAAGCAAAGAAAATAGTAAATACTATAGGCAACACGGACATAACCTTAGCCTGTACGGGATCCATAGGGGCCGGATTTAGTTTTTGTTGAATGAACATAGTTATGCCCATCAATAATGGCAACACAAAAAACGGATCTGGAATAGAAAGATCGTGTATCCACAAGATGAAATCCGCCTGTCTTAGCTCAACGCTTTCAAGAAGGACCCAATACAAAGAAATAAATACTGGTATTTGAATTAGAATAGGAAAACATCCCCCCAACGGATTAATTTTTTCTTCTTTATAAATATCCATCATGGCTTTATTTAACTTTGCACGATCATCTTTGTACCTATCTCTAATAGATAGCAAACGCGGCTGAACTCTGCGCATGTTGGCCATGGAGCGATACCCAGCAGCAGATAATTTGTAAAAAAATATTTTAAGCAAAAGAGTCACTAAAATAATTGCCCAGCCCCAATTATTTGTAAAACCATGTATGTAATCTAAGACCCAATATAGTGGTTTTGCAAGAATCCAAAAAACTCCAAAATCAACCGTTAAATCGAGGCCTTCTGCAATCTGCTCCAGTTGTTTTTGCAACTTTGGGCCAAAAAACACACGATGACTAATATTCTCACTATTGTTAACGCCAATGCTTTTAACAGGGCTTGCTGCCCCTATTACATAACTGTTTTTTTCAGGGTTTAATGTGTAGTAATGATATTTATCATCTTTTGAGCCAGGAACAAGTGCTGTTATAAAATAATGCTGAAGCATAGCAACCCAGCCATTAGTAATATCTATAGACAGCTTATCATCTTCAATATCACCGAAATCTATTTTTTCATATCGTTTTTCAGGAGAAGAGACCACCGCTCCAGTGTAAGTATAGATAAAACGAGAACCTTTTTCTTTTGCTTCCGTGCGATTTATTTGTCCATAAGCTCTACCTGTCCAATCAATATCGGTTTCGTTTTGAATTTCATAGTTTATATCAGCAACGTATTGGTTTCTGTAAAAAGTGAATGTTTTTATGACTTTCAGTCCATTTTCTGATTCCCAATAAAGCGGAATAGAAACACTGTCTTTACCTTCTAAAGAATAATTATATTTCTCAATTGCAAAAACCGTTTTATGATCAGCAGAATCAATTTCACTAATTAAACCGCCTTGGACGATATAAAAATGATCTTTTTCATTATCGAGCAAAACAACATTTCCAATTTTTTGTCTCTTAGAAACAGGATAATTTAATAGTTCTAGATGTTGAATTGTGCCGCCAAGTGTATTGATCTCAAGATCTAAAAGATCTGTTTTTACATGAATAACTTCTCCACTTTGTAATCTCTGAGATTTCCTGTCTACAGACAATGTCTGGTTCGTGCTTTTTGAAGCAGATGTTGATACTGTGGGCAGATCTCCCACACTTATGCCCTCCGTTGACTCTAAAACTAGTTCTTGTTTATTTATTTCAGATTGAGTGGGTAAATCATTATAATCCTGATGCCAAGATTGATAGATCATCGTCAGCACTAAGCCTAGCGCTACTAATAAAATAAAACGTGTTGTTTCCATTAGCTATTTTTTATGATTTTTTGAGGGACAGGATCATAACCGCCCTTATGAAACGGATGACAGCGCCAAATTCTCCAGAAACCCAGCAACAGGCCTTTTGAAGCGCCATATTCTGAAAGAGCTTCAATCGTATATTGAGAGCAAGTCGGATAAAACCGGCAGCAAGAGTTACGATACGGGCTAATGTAACGCTGATAGAGACTAACTAATAGTATTAGAACTTGCTTCATTTACTGATTTTATTCCAATGTTTAACCAGTTCTAGTGCAGTCGGTCGATTTTTGCAATTGATTTTATTTTTTACCAAAACCACAACATCCATCCCTTCAAGTTGTTTTTGTTTAAATCGGAAACTTTCTCTAACAATTCGCTTTAATTTATTTCGATCTACAGACCTTGACACGTATTTCTTGGGTACAACCAAGCCTAAACGTGCTTGATTAAGATTATTTTCTCTGGCTAGAAACAAGAACAATTTATCACTAGAACGATGTTTTGAAGCAAATACAAGTTTGAAATCTTTTGGACACTTTAATCTATTACGGGCTCGAAAACGACCCTCGAAAGAAGACACTATTTACAACAATTTAAGCTGAAAGCCTTTTTCTTCCTTTGTTTCGTCGTGACTTAATTATCAATCTTCCCGAACGTGTTTGCATCCGGGCGCGGAAGCCATGATTTCTTTTTCGTTTTAGTTTGCTTGGTTGAAATGTTCTTTTCATATACTAATGCCTTCTGTTACTTTAAATAGCGCTATTTAAAAGGGCCGACATATTACTGTTACAACCACAAACAAGTCAATTACATCCTGCACAACAACAGAATTTTGTTGTTGTGGATAACTATTTTAATCAGGTATACACTTCTCACTTCTCTTCATTATCAGAAACTCAACGAGGGTTTATTTGTGGGCATTTCCCCATGGAAACGTTGCCTAGAGCGGCTTGAGGGTGAATTATCACCTCAACAATTCAATACCTGGATACGACCATTACACGCTATCGAAAGCGACGGTGGCGTACACTTGCTTGCCCCTAACAGGTTTGTGCTCGACTGGATAAGTGAGCGCTACCTAACACGGATAGAAGAATTATTGTCGGGGGAACGGCCTAATGGCAAACGCGTTTCTCTAAAACTCGAGATCGGTAGTCGTAACAGTAACGACGCGGAAACGAAACAAAAGAAAACGCATACTAAAAACACAGATTCTTTTGCAGACAAACCACAAACCAAACCGGTCAAACACTCTAGCAATCTAAATACTTATTTTACTTTTAATAATTTTGTTGAGGGTAAATCGAATCAGCTCGCCAGAGCTGCCTCTATCCAGGTTTCTGAAAACCCGGGCAACGCATACAACCCTTTGTTTATTTATGGTGGTGTTGGATTGGGCAAAACACACCTAATGCACGCTGTTGGCGCCGCCATCCTGGAACAGAAGCCAAGCGCTAATATAGCCTACTTGCACTCTGAAAGATTTGTTGCCGATATGGTAAGAGCGTTGCAACACAATGCAATCAATGAATTTAAACGTCATTATCGATCCTTAGATGCTCTATTAATCGATGATATCCAGTTCTTTGCTAAAAAAGAGCGCTCTCAAGAAGAATTCTTTCATACATTTAACGCTCTGCTCGAAGGACAGCACCAAATTGTTTTGACGTGCGATCGATACCCAAAAGAAGTTAATGGTTTGGAAGAGAGGCTGAAATCTCGTT
>ENA-OWPI01002983-OWPI01002983.1-marine-metagenome-genome-assembly--contig:-NODE-2983-length-15085-cov-2.776186_pt1 | contig 15085 bp, 16 predicted proteins | sample MGYA00238138_ERZ651775 | MGnify/ENA primary metagenome ERZ651775 (study PRJEB26906, sample SAMN06265043) | marine metagenome | isolation source: Helgoland LTER site | place: Germany:Helgoland, sampling...
AGCAAATTCGGAGGTAAATTCTTCTGAAGCTTTTTATTTAAATTCTTGGCAACGAAAAGTTGAAACCATTGGTCAGAGTCTTATTGTTGCTTCCGATTACGCCTCTTCAAATCAAACAGTCCGGCTAATGGCAACAGTTGATTCATTTGGAAATTTATTAAAATCAGAAATCCTTATCTCCTCTGGTGACCAAGAGACTGATAAACTTGCTTTGCAAATTTTAAGAGAGTCTGCGCCCTTTAGTCCTTTTGATGAAGAAATGCAAAAGGGTTATAAGATCTTAGAGATAGTTCGTGATTGGAACTTCGGCGGTTAAAGGAAATGCAAATACTAGCATTTGATTTTGGTACAAAAAAAATAGGAGTTGCTGTTGGGCAAACTTTAACAAAAACTTCATCACCATTAAGTATTATTTTTAATCATGGGAATAGGATCAATTGGCCAGAAATTGAAGAGGTGCTTGATGAATGGAAACCAGAACTAATTTTAGTTGGTAAACCTCTAAATATGGATGGGACAGAAAGTGATATCATGAAAACTGTAGAAAGTTTTGTCAAAAAACTTAGCAAAATATCAAAAATAAAGTGTGAATATGTGGATGAACGACTTACTAGTTTTGAAGCAAGAGAAAAGGTGGCAGATATAGGCTCTACATTAGTAGATGCCCATGCAGCTAAAATTATATTAGATAACTGGTTCAATAAAAGTGTCGATATTGTTGGCAGACGAATACAGTTGACTAAAAAAGGTCAAAATTTTTGGTGTTTATGCCCCTTTCATGATGATAAAAAGCCTTCAATGGCAGTTAATCAGGATAAGCAATTCTTTTATTGTTTTGTTTGTAATGCATCTGGAAATTCCATACATTTTTTAAGACGTTATGAAAATCTCGATTTTGTAGATGCTGTTGAAACTATCGCTTCTAGTGTCGGTTTGGAGGTTCCATACACCAAACAAACATTTGAAGAGTCTAAAGCAAAAGAAATAAATGATGAGGCTAATATAATTTATAAAAGCGCACTTAAATCTTCAGATGGGTCTGAGGATGTAAAGTATTTAAAGAATAGAGGAATTTCAGGAGAGACTGCTGCATTTTTTAATCTTGGATATGCAAAAGATGGATGGACAAATTTATATGACAAGGTTACATCAAAATATCCTAAAGCAGATATTTTAGAATCAGGATTATTTAGCACCAAAGAGGAAAAGATTTTTGATTTCTTTAGAGCTAGGCTTATGTTCCCTATCCGAAATATTCGTGGGCAATGTGTTGCCTTTGGTGGAAGAATTCTCGGTGATGGCGAACCCAAGTATCTCAATTCACCTGAAACAAAAACCTACAGTAAGTCCAATGAACTCTTTGGTCTGTATGAGGCAAGGGAACTAAATAAATCTCTTGATTCACTAATAGTTGTAGAAGGCTATATGGATGTTATAGCTCTGCATCAGAATGGAGTTAAAAATGCTGTCGCTTCGCTTGGAACCGCAATAACTGCAAAGCATGTTTCAAAGCTTATGCGCTATGCCAAAAATATATACGTAGCTTTTGACGGAGACCTTGCTGGTCGAAAGGCTGCATGGAAAGCAGTTGAGAATGCATTACCTATCTTAAGAGAAGATGTAAAAATAGGTTTTATTTTTTTAGAAGAAGGGCATGACCCTGATAGTTATATCAATGAAAAAGGCAAAGAGGCTTTCCTCAGACTTCTTGATAATAATATTTCTTTTTCTAAATTCTTTTTATCAAGGATTAAGAAAGTTGATGATTTAGAAACTATTGAAGGCAGATCAAAGGCTGCTAAATTCGCTATACCTTTGGTCAATAGTATTAATAATGAAACCTTAAAACAGGCTTATATTGAAGAAATTGCTTCAATTTCTCTAATTAACGGGGTAAAAATATCAGTATCATAGTTGGATTTTACGTCCTGCAAAACCATACACAGACGTTCAAATCCCATACCAGTGTCTATATGTTTTGAGGGTAATTCTTCTAAAGTACCCGTAGCTTTTCTGTTATATTGCATGAAAACTAAGTTCCATATTTCTACAACCTGTGGATGATCTCTGTTTACCAAACTTTTTCCATCTACAGCAGCTTTTTCTTCATCAGTTCTAATATCTACATGAATTTCTGAACACGGTCCACAAGGACCTTGTTCACCCATTTCCCAGAAATTATCTTTTTTGTCACCCATTAAGATACGATCTTCAGGAACAATTTCCTTCCAAAAATCCAATGCTTCTTGATCAATTGGCAAATTATCTCTATCAGTGCTACCCTCAAAAATTGTAACGTAAAGCATATTTTCAGAGATTCCATATACCTCAGTTAATAATTCCCAAGCCCATGTTATAGCCTCTTTTTTGAAATAATCTCCAAAGCTCCAATTGCCTAACATTTCAAACATGGTATGGTGATAGGTGTCGTATCCAACCTCCTCTAAATCATTGTGTTTTCCAGAAACTCTAAGACATTTTTGCGTGTCAGATATTCTAGTATTCTTTGGTTTTTTATTTCCTAAAAAATATTCTTTGAATGGAGCCATTCCTGAATTAGTAAACATCAAGGTAGGATCATCTTTCAAAACCATAGGAGATGAAGGAACAATTTGATGAGATTTTTCTTTAAAAAAATTTAAAAAATGAGAACGAATTTCTTTAGATTTCATAAATCAAAAGTTGATTTTCTATTACCGTTAATGTTAAAATTTATACTAGAAATGAGTCAAAGTTATTGTTAGTGAAACATTTTGTAAATTTGCTTTTGTTAATTTATAAATTACTTTCTCTTATTGTAGTTTATAGTAACAAAAGTAGCATATTTAGATTTATGGCAAAAGTAAAATATTATTACGACTCTGATACCCTAAGCTATCGTAGAATAGAAAAATCAAAAGGGAATATTTCTAAAATAATTATTCTCAGTTTCTTTGGTGTTATTTTAATCATGCTCTCAGGTTTTATCGTATTAAGTCAGTTTTTGAAGACACCAGATCAGCTTTCTCAACAAAGAGAATTAGAAAATCTAAAATTTAATTATGAACTATTAAATAAAAGATTAGACGAAAGCTCCTCGGTACTTTCTCAACTTCAACAAAGAGATAATAATATTTACAGAGCTTATTTTGAAGCTAACCCAATACCAGAAGAACAACGCAAAGCTGGTTTTGGAGGTGTGAATAGATATAGTTATCTCAATGGTTATGACAATTCTATACTCGTAAAGAATGTCACAAAAAAACTAGATATTCTATCAAAACAAATGGTTGTTCAATCAAAATCTTTAGATGAAATTGTTTCTTTGGCTAAAGAAAAAGAAAATATGTTGGCCTCAATTCCAGCAATTATGCCAATAAAAAAAGAAGATTTATCTTATGTTGCCTCTGGTTTTAAATATAGAATGCATCCAATTTTAAAAATTAGAAAATTCCATAAAGGAATGGATTTTAAAGCTGCAACAGGAACACCAATTTATGCCTCAGGAAATGGGAGAGTGTCTTTGGCTCGGCGAAGTGCAACTTTTGGTAAAGTTGTATATATAGAACACGGCTTTGGATACAAAACGGTGTACGCTCACATGAGTAAAATTGCTACTAGAAAAGGAAGGAAAGTGAAACGTGGAGATATTATAGGATATGTAGGAAATACCGGAAGATCTGTTGGTTCTCATTTACATTATGAAGTACATAAAAACGGTCGAGCTTTAAATCCTATCAATTTCTATTATGGAGATTTAACTCCAGAAGAATTTTTAGCAATGCAAATTGCTTCTGAGGAAGAAGGCCAATCCTACGATTAATATAGCAATATGCACATAGATTTACCCGAAAAAAGATACTATAAGATAGGAGAGGTGGCCAAAGCTTTTTCTGTAAATACATCGTTGATTAGATTTTGGGAAAAAGAATTTGAAATTATCAAGCCAAAAAAAAATGCAAAAGGAAATCGTTTATTTACTTCCAACGATATTTCCAATTTCAAACTTATATATAACCTGGTTAAAGAAAGGGGTTTTACTTTAGAGGGGGCGAAACAAAAATTAAAGAAAAATCCGCTCGGTACGATAAACAATTATGAAATCGTAAGTAGATTAGAATTTGTAAAAGCAGAACTAATTAAGATAAAAAATCAATTATAAAATACTATGCATGCATAGTATTTTATAATTATTTGTCCTATCTTCGTAGCATTAGTTAAATAAAACATCAATTTTTAAAAACGTAAGATAATATGGCTGAAAAATATGTTGATATAGATACATTAAAATACCTTCTTTATGATATTCACAATTTAGAGGAGCTTTTAGTTAGAGATCGTTTCCAAGATCATGATAAAGAATCACTAGACATGTTTATAGATTCAGTTAAAGAGTTTGCTGATAGAGAACTATTCCCGTATGTAAAAGAAATGGATGAGAATCCTGCTTACCATAAAGATGGGAAAGTATTTGTGCATGATCAAGTAAAAACAATGATGTATAAGGGAGGAGAAATGGGCTTAATTTCAGCTCCATTTAATTATGAAGATGGAGGAATGCAAATACCATTTCTATCACATACCGCTGCTACTTATATTTTAGATGCTGCAAATAATCATTTACCCGGTTATGCTGGGTTAACTCAAGGAGCTGCAGAGCTTATTATTCATTTTGCAAATAAGGAATTAAACCAAACCTATGTGCCAAACATGTTATCTGGCCAATGGGGTGGTACGATGTGTTTAACAGAACCTCAAGCAGGAAGTTCTTTATCTGATATTGTTACAAAGGCAACACCCACCCAAGACGGATATTATAAAATAACAGGCCAGAAAATTTTTATTTCTGGAGGAGACAATAATTTTACTGAAAATGTGGTTCATTTAGTTCTAGCTAGAATAGAAGGAGCTCCAAAAGGAACAAAAGGAATTTCTTTATTTGTTGTCCCAAAGAATCGTCCTTCAATTGATGGGTCTTTAGAATTTAATGATGTGACAACAGTAGCAGACTTTCAGAAAATGGGACAACGAGGCTACTGCACTACTCATTTAGGTTTTGGAGATGCAGACGACTGTAAAGGATGGATTGTAGGTGAACCCAATGAAGGTTTAAAGTACATGTTTTTAATGATGAATTCTGCAAGAATTGCAGTAGGAAGAGGAGCTTCTGCTATTGCTTGTGCGGCTTATCATGCTTCTTTACAATACGCAAATGAACGTCCTCAAGGTAGAAAGTTATCAAGTGACGGTAAGAAAAACCCAGCGGAGAAACAGGCCTTGATCATAGAACATCCAGACGTTAGAAGAATGCTATTGATGCAAAAATCTGTTGTGGAAGGGTCTATGAGTTTGGTTTTTTTAGCTGCTAAATATTACGATATCATAGAAACTGCTACTTCGCCAGAAGAAAAAGAGAAATACAATCTTCTATTGGAAATGATTATCCCAATTGTAAAAACATATCCTTCAGAAGCTGGATCTGCTTCTGTAAATAATGGATTACAGGTACTAGGAGGTTATGGTTTCTGTGCAGATTTTATTTTACAACAATATTACAGAGATATTAGAATATCTGCCTTGTATGAAGGAACAACAGGAATTCAATCTCAAGACTTATTGGGTAGAAAGGTAACCATGAGTAACGGTAAAGCATTGCAATTACTTTCTGCTGAAATTATGACAACAATTAAAGCAGCCTCAGCAATAGATGAATTACAATCTTATGCCAATACGCTAGGAGCAAAATTAAAACTTACAGAAAAAGTATTGGGTCATTTGATGCCTCATGCAATGAAAGGTGATTACGAACGATATCTTGCTGATGCTTCCATTTTTATGGAATTTTTTAGTCTTATAATAATGAGTTGGACATGGTTAGATCTAGGAGTACATGCAACAAAAGCTGGTAAATCTAATGGAACCTATTCAAAAGACTTCTATGAAAGTAAAATTCATACGATGAAATACTTCTTTACATATGAGTTGCCAAAAACTACAGGATTATCTGAAATTTTATTGAATTCTGAATCCATTACCATTAAGAAAGAAACAGAACCTGTAATGTAATGAATACACATCAACAATTTAATTTAGAAGGAAAGGTAGCCATCATAACAGGCTCTAGTAAAGGAATAGGGAAAGCTATAGCAAAAGGATTGGCCGAAAATGGGGCACAAGTAGTTATTAGTAGTAGAAGCCAAGACGCTTGTGATGAGGTGGTGAAAGAATTTATTGAACTAGGATTAAAAGCAATTGGAATTGCTTGCCATATTGGTAAAGCAGCTCAAAGGAAGGCTTTGGTAGATCAAACAATTAATGATCTAGGTCGCATAGATATTTTAGTAAACAATGCTGCTATTAATCCTGTTTTTGGACCTATAGAAGATGTAGACTCTGCAATTTTTGATAAGATTATGGATGTAAATGTAAAAGCTCCATGGGCATTGTCAAATTTAGTCTTACCCTTCATGCAAGAACACAAAAACGGGAGTATTATAAATATAGCCTCTGTAGAGGCTTTAACCCCTGGGTTGGGATTAGGATTGTACAGTACAAGTAAAGCTGCTATATTAATGCTAACAAAAAATCAAGCGAAAGAATGGGGTCAATATGGAATAAGAGCTAATGCCATTTGTCCAGGATTAATTCAAACAAAATTTAGTGCCGCTTTATGGACTAATGAAAAGCTGTTGCATAAAGTTCAAAAAACAATTCCAAGCGGTCGCATGGGACAGCCAGAGGAAATGATAGGTATTGCTGCTTTATTAGCCTCAAATGCAGGTGCATACATGACAGGAGGAGTATACACCGCTGATGGTGGATATATGATTGCTGGTTAAAATTAAATAAACATATGAACTTCGAATATTCTCAAAAATCAGTAGATCTACAAAAAAAACTCACTGATTTCATTGAAAAACACATTGTACCTGTAGAAGATGAATTTTACGCTTTCCAAAAAGATCCAGAAAATATCTGGACACGTTGGCCTAAAATAGAAGAATTAAAACAAAAAGCTAAGGCTGTAGGGTTATGGAATCTTTTTTTACCTAAAGATTATGGAAATTTAAGCCCGGGTCTAACAAACTTGGAATATGCTCCTTTAGCAGGAATTATGGGAAAACGTATTTGGATTTCAGAAATTTTTAATTGTTCTGCGCCTGATACTGGAAACATGGAAGTATTAGCCAAATACGGAAGTGATTCTCAAAAGAAAGAATGGTTAACTCCTTTGATGAATGGTGAAATTCGTTCGGCATTTTTAATGACTGAGCCAGAAGTGGCTTCTTCAGATGCTACAAATATTGAAACTTCTATCGTTTTAGATGGAGATCATTATGTGATTAATGGAAGGAAGTGGTGGTCTAGTGGTGGTATGGACCCCCATTGTAAAGTAGCCATAGTGATGGGAAAAACAGATCCAACTGCACATCGCCATCAACAACAGAGTATGGTATTGGTTCCTTTAGATACTCCTGGTCTAAACATTATTAGACCGTTATCTGTTTTGGGATTTTATGATTCACCAGAGGGGCATGCAGAAATTGAATTAAACAATGTTCGTGTTCCTAAAGAAAATTTAATTTTAGGTGAAGGGAGAGGATTTGAAATTGCTCAAGGACGTCTTGGGCCTGGAAGAATTCACCATTGTATGAGACTTGTAGGTATGGCTCAGTATGCACTAGAACTGATGTCTAAAAGAACCTTGGAGCGTGAAGCTTTTGGTAAGAAGTTTTATGATTTTAGTAGTATTCGTCAAGAAATTGCCATTTCAAAATGTGAAATTGAACAGGCCCGCTTACTTACCCTTTCAGCCGCTGATAAAATGGATAAATTAGGCAATAAAGAAGCAAAAGACATCATCGCAATGATAAAAATTGTTGCTCCAGATATGGCTTTAAAAGTAATCGATAGAGCCATTCAAATTCTCGGAGGAAAAGGTGTTGGACCAGACACACATTTGGCGCATTATTTTGCCATTGCGAGGATGTTACGTTTGGCAGATGGCCCAGATGAAGTTCATATGTATCAGTTAGGGAAAAGTGTCATTCGATCTTACGGAAAATTATAACTATGTCTAATCAAGAAGTTCGAAAAGGGGAGGAATTACCAGAAAAAAATCTCAAAGAATTTTTACACCAACGTCATTTGATTAATTCGCTTCATAGTGAATTATTTGTCAAGCAGTTTACGCATGGGTATTCCAATTTAACCTATTTAATATCTCTAGAGGATAAGGAATATGTGCTACGTAAGCCTCCAGTTGGAGCTATTAAACGTGGCCATGACATGAGTAGAGAGTTTAAAGTACAAACTTCAGTAAAAAAAGAGTTTTCTAAAGTCCCAAAGATGTTTGCGTATTCAAATGATGAGGCTATCCTTGGAAGTGAATTCTACATCATGGAAAAAGTAGATGGAATTATTCTAAACTTTAAAGAAGCTAAACATAGAGCCATCCCAGTAAATGATTATAAAACCATTGCTAATACGTGGCTAGATACCTTTACAGAGCTACATACACTAGATTATAATTCGGTTGGGTTGTCTGATTTAGGAAAGCCAAAAGGTTATGTAAATAGACAAGTAACCAATTGGGGAAAACAATACCTAAAAGCAGCAACACAAGATGTTCCTGCTGCTCTTGAAGTTATGCAATGGATGCAAGAACATCAACCAAAAACCTATCAACATTGTCTGATACATAATGATTATAAATATGATAATGTAGTCTTTAAAGATACTTCTTGGAAAGATATTACTGCTGTTTTAGATTGGGAAATGGCTACACTTGGTGATCCATTAATGGATTTAGGAACATCACTTGGGTATTGGACCTTGGCTTCAGATCATGATTTTGTGAAGCAAGGAATTCCTTCTCCAACAATTTTTGAAGGCAACCCAATTAGAAGTGAAATCGTAGCTTCTTATTCAAATAAATCTGGAAGAGATATTCATAATATCGTATTTTATTATGCCTTTGGATTGTTTAAAATAGCGGTGATAGCTCAGCAAATATATTACAGATATAGTAAGGGGTTAACCTCAGATCCTCGTTTTGCTCATCTAGATAAAGCTGCAGAATTATGCTGTAATTTAGCGTTAAAATCTATAAAAACGAATTCCATAGATTAGTAATGATTGAGCAAATAAATCAACAAAATAGTTTAAAAAAATTACAAGATTTTCCTGATGGACAACCTGTTTTTATGCTCAATTATTTGAATTATAAAGAAATAGTTATAGAAACAGGAAAAACGGGTAAAGAAACGTATGCAGATTATTTAAGGGCAGCAGTTCCTTTTTTTAAAACTTTAGACGCGGAGATTATTTTTAAAGGATCACCGATTGCCACTATTATAGGGCCTTCAGAAGAGTCTCTTTGGGATGAGGTACTTATTGTTAGATATGCCAACAAAAATGAGTTTATGAAATTAATGGCAATGAAAGATTATCCCAGAGATCTTAGGTCTTTAGCATTGTCTGATTCTCGATTAATTTTTTGCAAATAATTTTTTAAATAAAATAAATACTCCTCTAGAGTGTTAAATTAATAGTCATCTAAACAAACAAATCAAGTTATATGGAAGTAAAAAATAAAATAGTAATAGTAACAGGAGCTGGTTCAGGAATTGGAAAAGCAGCGGCAATTCATTTTGCTAGTCATGGGGCAAAAGTAGTTGTTTCTGATATTAATTTTGATAGTGCAAAAAAAGTAGCAGATCAAATTGTAACAAATGGAGGCGAATCGCTACCTATTAAAACAGATGTTACTAAGTTTAAAGAGGTAGAAGATTTAGTAAACCAAACCTTAAGTAGCTTTGAAAAATTAGATGTTATAGTAAACAATGCAGGAATTGGTCCTAATTTACTTCCAACACATAAAGCTAGGTTAGAAGATTGGGACAAGGTAATTTCTGTAAATCAAACAGGAGTTTTTTATTGTATGAAAGTAGCTTTGCAACAATTTTTAAAACAAGGACACGGTAATATTGTAAATATTGCCTCTTTGGCTGGTTTGAAAGCTTCTCCAAATAATATCAGCTATAGTGCTAGTAAATTTGCTGTGGTAGGTATGACTAAATCTGCGGCTATGGAATATGCGACAAAAAACATTAGAATTAATGCTGTTTGTCCAGGATATACAGAGTCTGCTTTATTAGATCAGTTAATTAACGCAAAACCTGAAATGGATGCCATTCTAAAGAGTGTTATTCCTATGAAGCGTTACGGAAAAGCTAGTGAAATTGCAGATGCAATAGTTTGGTTAGCTTCCGATCAAACAAAATTTATAACGGGTCAAACCATTACGTTAGACGGAGGAACATCCTTATAGAATGAAAAATATTTAATTAACTAAAAAAACAGAATAAATGAAAAAGTGGCTTCCATTAATAATTATAGTTGTAATCCTATATGTAGGATACAGTTGGGCTAAAGGAATTAACAATACTGCAGTTGTAAATCAAGAAGATGCAAAAGCTGCATGGTCTAATGTAGAAAGTGCTTATCAACGAAGAAATGATTTGATAGGGAACCTAGTAAAAACAGTACAAGGTGCTGCAGATTTTGAAAAATCAACGTTAACTGAAGTTGTGAATGCTAGAGCTAAAGCTACCTCTACAACCATTAATGCAGGGAATTTGACGGGGGCTAGTTTAGCTCAGTTTCAACAAGCTCAGTCTGGCTTATCAAGTGCATTATCAAAACTACTAGTAGTAGTTGAGAAATATCCTGATTTAAAATCAAATCAAAACTTTTTAGAATTACAAAATCAATTAGAGGGTACAGAAAATCGGATTAAAATGGAAAGAGATCGGTTTAACGGAAAAGTAAATCAATATAATAAACATATTAAAGTTTTTCCAAACAGTCTTTTAGCAGGTGTATTTGGTTTTGAAGGAATGGACTTGTATTCTTCTTCACCTGGCTCAGAAAATGCAGTAGAAGTAAACTTTGATTTTAACAATAAAGAGTAATGTCTCAACTACATTCTTTTTTATCATCTCAAGACGAGGAAGCAGTCGTAAATGCAATCAAAGAAGCAGAAACTAATACTTCAGGAGAAATTCGAGTTCATATAGAGGCACACACAGATGAGGATCATTACGAACATGCACTCAAGGTTTTTGCAAAGTTAAAAATGCATAAAACTGAACTAAGAAATGGGGTTCTTTTTTACGTGGCTGTTAATGATCATAAGTTTGTGATTCTTGGTGATCAAGGAATCAATGATAAAGTAACAGATGATTTTTGGGATAATACTAAAGAAATGATGCAAGATTATTTTAGGAAAGGAAATTTCAAACAAGGATTGGTAGATGGAATTTTAAAAACTGGACATGAATTAAAAACTCATTTCCCATATGAGGCCGATGACATCGATGAATTATCTAACGAAATCTCTAAAAGCTCATGAAAAACATCTTATTAGTTGTATTTTTTGGACTTTTCTTTATAGGTAGTAGTCTAGCACAATATAAAATTCCCGCCACTCCAAATAAACAAACTAGTGTTTATGATTATTCTAAACTACTTTCTTCCTCTGAAATAAGAAGATTAGAACAAAAATTACTCAGATATTCAGATTCTACTTCTACCCAAATTGTTTTAATTATTATTAATTCGTTAAAGGGAGAGGATATTAATTATCTAGCAGCCAATTGGGGAGAAAAGTGGAAAATTGGTCAAAAAGGGAAAGACAATGGTGTTATTTTAATGATGTCTAAAGATGATCGAAAAGTTGCCATTCAAACGGGAAGAGGTATCGAAGCAAGCCTAACAGACTTAATGTCCAAACGAATTATACAATCTAGAATTATTCCTGAATTTAAACGAGGTAATTACTATAAAGGTTTGGATAAAGGGACCGATGGAATTTTTGAGGTTTTATCAGGTGAGTTTAAAGAAACTAGAAAACCAAAAAGAAAGAATAAAGGGTCAGGTTTTTCTGGTGTTATTCCTTTTATAGTCATGGTATTTTTATTTTTTATTTTTAGGAATAGAGGAGGAAGAAACGGAGGAAGAAAATCTAGTTCAGGAGCTTTGTTAGATATACTCATTTTAAGCAGTATGGGTAGAAGTGGCGGATTTGGAGGCGGAGGTTCTTCAGGAGGTAGCTTTGGTAGTGGTGGATTTGGTGGTGGATTTGGAGGCGGAAGCTTCGGAGGTGGAGGTGCCTCTGGGAGTTGGTAAGTTAACCAAAAAACAATTTTTGATCTTTTGTAAAGTTAAGAGCTACACGATAGCATCGAGCAACCTACCTTATGTCTTGCCCATTCTGGTCTTTTAGCAAACCAGTGTTCAAATTCAGGTTGTTCTTCGTAAGGTTTTTTCAGAATTTGATACAACTCTTCAATTAGTGATGAATCAATGGTCTCTGCTTTATCAATGGCCAATTGAGCCATATAATTTCGAAGTACATATTTTGGGTTTACTTTGTTCATCTTTTTCTGACGCTCACTAAAAGGAATAGGCTCTTCCTTTAATCGTTTTGCATATTCAGAAAACCACTGTTGCCAATTGTTTAAAAGATCGTCATGTATTTCATCTATTTTATAAAAAGCATTTTCTACCAATTTAATTCCTTGTTCAGGAAATTCTTTTTTAAAATCACTCAACTTTCTGAAGAAAATTGTCATATCTGTTTCGGATGCCTCTAGATTTTTTTCTAAAGACTCAATTAATAATAAATCATTTTTTTTAGCTAAGTTTAATCCTAACTTTGAGCGCATCATATGTAATGACTCTGTCTTAAAATCTAGTTGATATCTTTCTAGAATTTCTTCCAAAGGGGCCGCTTCATCAATTAAAGGATACAGTGCATTGGCTAATTGATATAGGTTCCATAATCCAATAGTCGGCTGGTTTCCATAGCGATATCTTTTGTGCTTCTTGTCAGTGGTATTTGGTGTCCATCCAAGATCAAAACCTTCAAGCCATCCATAAGGTCCATAATCAATAGTAAGACCTAGTATAGACATATTATCTGTATTCATCACTCCATGAACAAAACCTACTCGTTGCCAATGAACTATCATTTCTAAGGTCTTGTTAGTTACTTCTTGAAAGAATTTTAGGTACACTTCTTTGCATGGATTACCTAAATGAGAAAAATGATGAAGGATGGTGTAGTCTGTTAATATTTTTAAATTTTTAAGATCATTTCTAGCAGCAAATAGTTCAAAATTACCAAAGCGTAAAAAAGACTTGGCAACTCTAGAAACAATAGCACCCTTTTCATAAGCTGGGTTTCCGTCGTACATCATATCTCTTAATACTTGGTCTCCAGTTAAACTAATAGATAATGCTCTTGTAGTAGGAACTCCAAGATAATGCATGGCTTCACTACATAAATATTCTCTAATCGAAGATCGCAGCACTGCCAATCCGTCTGCTGTTCTAGAATAGGGTGTTGGACCAGCTCCTTTGAGTTGTAATGCCCAATTTTTAATTTCTCCTAAATTTATGGCTCTTCCATCCCCTAATTGACCCGCCCAATTTCCAAACTGATGGCCGGCGTAGCACATCGCAAAGGGTTTTGAATTTTCTGGTATGCTATTCCCAGTCATTACCTCTAGAAATTCTTTGGATTGAATGTCTTGTTCAGAAAAGCCCAATTCTTCAGACATTTCTTTAGATACATGAAGTAATAAAGGATTTGATGTTTTGATTGGGTTCACAAATGAAAAAGCAGCAGCTGTTACCTGCCGTCTAGAATTATCTAAATTCGGGTCACCAGGCAATTGGTCTGTAAATTGATTTGTGATTTTTAGTTTCAGTTTATTTTAATTTATCTGAATGTAATGTTCTTAGTTTTTGCAATTTTGGATGAATCACATAAGAGCAATAACCAGCATTAGGATTGTTTTTGTAATAGGCTTGATGCTCTTCTTCTGCCTCATAGAAGATTGACAAAGGACTAATTTCAGTCACTATTTTTACTTGATAAACAGGAGTTAATGTTTTGATAACAGTATGTGCTATTTTTTCTTGATATTCATTGTGATAATAAATAACAGATCGATATTGAGTCCCTACATCTGCTCCTTGCCGGTTGAGTTGTGTGGGATCATGTGTAGTCATGAAAATGATTAAAACAGACTCATAAGAAATGATGTTTTCATCATAGGTAACTTGAATTACTTCTGCATGCCCAGTTAAGCCAGAGCATATTTCTCTGTACGTTGGTTTTCCAGGAGCATTCCCTCCACTATAGCCAGAAACAACTTTTTTAATCCCTTTTACTTCTAAAAAAACGGCTTCTGTACACCAAAAACATCCCCCTCCAAAAGTTGCTAGTTGTAAGTTAGTCATCTGTTTTCATTAATTTTATTGAGGCAGAATTTACACAGTATCGCAATCCGCTTGGCTCTGGGCCATCAGGAAAAACATGTCCTAGATGGCTATCGCAGGTATTGCAAAGCACTTCAACTCTAACCATTCCATAAGATGTATCTTTTATATATTGTATAGCATTTTCTTCTATAGGTTGGGTAAAGCTGGGCCATCCAGAACTTGAATTAAACTTAATGGTAGAGTCAAATAAGTTTGTGCTACAACAAACACATTGATACACCCCGCCTTCAAAAATAGTGCATAAGGATCCTGTATGAGGTCTTTCAGTTCCGTGTAATCTACAGATTTGAAATTGCTCGGGTGTTAACAAAGCGCGCCATTCATCTTCAGTTTTTTCAACTCGTTTATAGGGTATTGGGTTTCCATTCACTGAAAAGTGAATAACATCTTTCCATGTAATCATTGCTCTAAATTTTATATAAAATTACTGAAATAGTAGCAAATAATAGAGGGTCTTTAGTCACTTTTAACGTTAAGTTTAACAACTATTTTTGTCTAAAATAAATAGTGATGGGTACACCAGAAAAATTATAATGTTCTCTCAATTGATTTTCAACATATCGTTTGTAAGGATCTTTAACGTATTGAGGAAGGTTTGAGAAAAATGCAAACTGTGGAGTTGGTGTTGGCAATTGCATGCAGTATTTAATTTTTACATACTTGCCTTTTGTGGCAGGAGGAGAGTTTTGCTGAACAATCTCTAACATCGTTTCGTTCAATTTACTAGTAGAAATTCTTCTTTTTCTATTTT
>ENA-OWPI01002989-OWPI01002989.1-marine-metagenome-genome-assembly--contig:-NODE-2989-length-15062-cov-4.077077_pt1 | contig 15062 bp, 19 predicted proteins | sample MGYA00238138_ERZ651775 | MGnify/ENA primary metagenome ERZ651775 (study PRJEB26906, sample SAMN06265043) | marine metagenome | isolation source: Helgoland LTER site | place: Germany:Helgoland, sampling...
GAAGGTTTCTCGAAATGTTGCTTGAGCTTCATTTCACGGAATACGCCTTCCTTTTGGAGCTTTTTCTTTAGAACTCGGAGGGCCTGATCGACATTGTTGTCGCGAACACTAACCTGCATGTGGTTTTCACCAACTTTCTTGTTTGGAGTTGCAGTGATCTGCATCAACTGGCCAGATAGCAACACTAAACGATTTTGTACAGCAAGGTCGGCTGTGCGGGACTTGGACGAAGCCGCTGGCGCGGCAATGGCGCTTGTAGCGGGTGTTGTGCGCTGACTTTAGCCGAGTGCATTTTGAGATCTGACGAACTTGTTTGACGATTGGGGCTTCTCAAACGTCAAACAGGAGGTTTCCATGACACAGGAGAAGATGAGCCCGCTTCGTGAGCGGATGATTGAAGATATGCGTATTCACGGGATGGGCGACAAAGCGCAGAAAGCCCACATTCGGGCAGTCAAACACTTTGCGGGCTTTCTTAAACGCTCGCCAGATACGGCCACGCCGGATGACCTACGCGCTTACCAGTTGCACATGACTGATACGGAAGTGACGCCACCGACATACAATGCGCGGATCATGGCGTTACGGTTCTTGTTCGGCAAAACCTGCGGACGCGAGGATATGAAGCGGTACATGCAGTTCCGCACGCAACCGCGCAAGCTGCCCGTCGTTCTGAGTATCGAAGAGGTTTCCGATATTTTGGCGGCGGCACCTGGACCCGGACTCAAATATCGTGCTGCTCTTAGCATCTCCTATGGGGCAGGTCTTCGGGCGTCTGAGGTCTGCAATCTCAAGGTCGCTGACATCGATAGCGACCGGATGCTCATCCACGTTGATGAAGGCAAAGGCGGCAAAGATCGTAAGGTCATGCTGTCACCCGATCTGTTGGATCTGCTGCGCGACTATTGGTGCGAGGCGCGCCCTGCAGGATGGCTGTTCCCCGGCAAACCCAATATCAATCCGGTCACATCCCGCCAATTGGGCCGGGCGTTCAACTCGACCAAACACCTTGTGGGCATTACACGCCCAGCCACTCTACACACATTACGGCATAGCTTTGCCACGCATCTGCTGGAGGCAGGTACAGATGTGCGGGTGATCCAGGTTCTCCTCGGCCACGCCAAGTTGAGCACGACGGCCCGCTATACGCATGTCGCCACAAAAACGATCAGGGACATATCCAGCCCGTTTGAAGCGCTCAAAAAGCTGAACATCGAGAGGCTGCATCAGCGATCGGGGTAAGCCCCGGCAAGTTGGCAAAACCAACGCTGGAGATTGCTGACATCTTCCGCACCTATGGCCCCGCGTGGCGACGGGCCAATAGGGGTCATGTCGACCTGAGCCAGCTCAAAGTGATGTCCTCAATTGAAGCCTGCCGAACCGAGGCGCTCGGCGGGCATGTGGCCGCGTGCACAAAGTGCAGTCATCAGCACATCGCCTACAATTCCTGCAAGAACAGGCACTGTCCCAAATGCCAAGGTCCGGCGGCACGCGATTGGATGACGGCGCGCGCGGAAGATCTGCTGCCCGTGGAGTATTTCCACTTGGTCTTCACACTGCCTGCTGAAGTTGCCCAGATCGCCTATTGGAACAAGCGGGCTGTCTATGGCCTGCTGTTCAAAGCGTCAGCCGAGACGGTTGCCACTATCGCCGCTGACTCTAAACGCCTCGGCGCGAAGGTCGGCATGACCAGTGTTCTCCACACCTGGGGATCCGCGCTAACCCATCACCCTCACATCCACATGATCGTTTTGGGTGGTGGGTTGTCGAAAGATGGCAATCGCTGGATCAGTTGCAAGCCTGGGTTCTTTCTGCATGTCCGGGTCCTATCACGGCTGTTTCGGCGCTTGTTTCTGGAAGGGCTGCTGGCCCTGCATCGGGCAGAGGAATTGGCCTTCTTCGGTGACCAGATTGGGCTGTCACAACCGCAGGCCTTTGCTGCGTATCTGGCTCCGCTGCGCAAAAAAGAATGGGTGGTCTACGCAAAACCACCCTTCGGTGGACCCGAGGCCGTGCTGGCTTATCTCAGCCGGTATACCCATCGCGTCGCAATCTCAAATAGCCGCCTGATCAGTGCCGATGCCAATACCGTCGCGTTCCAGTGGAAAGATTATCGCATCAAAACCGGCGACAAACGATCTGTCATGCGGGTCGCTACCCCCGAGTTCATCCGCCGCTTCCTGATCCATGTGCTGCCGGACCGGTTCCACCGCATCCGCCATTATGGTCTGCTCGCCAGTTCCGGGCGAAAGGCACATATCGCAAAGGTTCGGATCTTACTCGGCGCACAAGCTCCCAGACAAGATGACCCGCCAGTCGCCGAGATCATCCCGCTCACATTGCGCGAACCATGCCCCGACTGCGGTGGTGCTCTGCGCATCATCGAGACCTTCCGACGCGGCCAGAAACCGCAATCCCGCGCACCACCCAGAGAGGCCGCCGCATGACGAGACGCACGTCATCAATCAACGACCATTCCTTGAACAGCATCGCGTTCAGGGCCAGTATCGGTTTGGGTGAAGGAAAATTGACGACGCCTCATGCGCCCAAACTGGTGCCAAGGCACTCCGTAAAAGACGCTCACTCGCACCAATTCATGAGAAACGATGCGAAGCACTCCCATCTCGAAGCACCCTCGGCTGAACCTGCTTGGCGCTTTCCCCATAGCGCGCGCCCAGACCCCACGGCTTCCTCCTAGTCATGTTTCCCAACGCGGGCCCACCTCGCACCAAAAGCAAAAGCCGCACTCAGGCCCGCATCGAAAAACCTTAAACAAAGCCGACATTGCCGTCCGCGTGGTCAACGACTGCTTTTCTAATACTGAACCCGCAATGAAAAGCACCATCGGCGGAAACCAGACCTCCGCTGCAGTTGAATATTTCGCACTTCTCCAGCGCAGATGGGTATATTTTGAACTGTCCCGCGAGAGGTTATGAACGCAGGATTATAAGAGATGGTGCTAACGTCATTGTTGCGTCGTATTGCGATAAGAACACCTTGCCGTTTAAGTCATCCAAGAGATGCGACGTCTTCAGACGATCCATGACTGGACCTTTCACCTCGGACAAGTGCAATCCAACGTTCATGTCTTTGAGACGCAAGTTGATCGCTTCAAGGCTTTCCAGCGCCGAATAATCCACTTCGTTTACTGCTGAGAACATAAGAATAACATTTTTAATTTCGGTCCCTGCAGTGACCCTCGCCTGAACCAGATCCTGCAAAAAGCGAGCATTAATAAAATAGAGGCTCTCATCAACGCGCAGCGTGAGCAAGGTAGGATCAGTTAACACATCGTGGCGGTGAACATTGCGGAAATGCTGACTGCCGGGAACAAGACCGACTTCGGCAACGTGGGGGCGCGATGTTTTATAAAGGTGAAGCAGAATTGAGATTGCAACACCACTTGCCACGCCCACTTCGACGCCCATCGTCAAGGTCAGTAGAATGGTAGCAAGGACGGCAACAAAATCGTCGCGATTGTAGTTCCATGTTTTTTTGAGGATCGACAAGTCAACAAGGCTGAGGACCGCCACGATGATCGTCGCCGCAAGCGTCGCTTTAGGCAGGAAAAACACTAAGGGGGTCAGGAACAGCGCCGCTATGGCCAAACCTATCGCTGTATAAATACCCGCCGCAGGTGTCTCGGAACCCGCGTCAAAGTTGACCACCGAGCGGGAAAAACCGCCCGTGACTGGAAAGCCACCCGTGAATGCTGCACCAAGGTTCGCAGCCCCAAGACCGATTAATTCTTGGTTCGGATCGATCTGTTGACGTTTCTTGGCCGCAAGAGTTTGTGCGACCGAGACGCTTTCTACGAAACCAATGATTGAAATCAGGATAGCTGGCATCAACAGTGATCCGACCAATTCAGGAGACAGGCTGGGCATTGTCAGAGGTGGCAGGCTTTGGGGAACCTCCCCTACGATTTTCACACCCTTGTCAGATAACCCAAAGGCCCATACCGCGACTGTTGTCGTCACTACGGCGGCGACTGGGCCAGCTTTGGTCAGGATATCCGCCATAAGCGGGGACAGACCCATCCTTTTCAGGAGCGGTTTTAGATTCTTTCGAACCCAAAACAGAAATGCCGTTGCACCGACGCCGATGATCACGGTGATTAAGTTGATTTGGTTGAGGTGCTTAAAGATAGAGCTCAGCATTTCGGGTAATGTATGCCCATCCCCACTGATACCCAAAATATGTGGTAGCTGGCTTACGGCAATAAGAATTCCAGACGCCGTTATGAACCCCGCTATGACGGGATGGCTCAGAAAATTCGCAAGGAAGCCCAACCGGAAAACACCCAAAAGAACCAGAAAACCACCCGATAAGAAGGCCAAAGTCAGGGCCGCAATCGCGTATCCTGCGGTTCCGGTTTCAGCAACTTGTCCAATTGCCGAAGCTGTAAGTAGAGATACAACCGCCACAGGCCCAACCGCCAATGCACGACTTGTTCCAAAGATTGCGTAAAGCACGATCGGCGCAATAGATGCATAGATCCCGGCCTCCGGTGGTAACCCTGCTAAAAGCGCATAGGCCAACGATTGCGGGATCAGCATGATCGTCACGATCACCGCCGCAATCATGTCATTGGAAAAAGTGTTGCGGTCGTAGCGGCGACCCCAATCGAGGATTGGGAGATATTGGCGAAGGAGATGCATAACAAATGGTCCAAGAATGGCGGCGGTCAGAGTAGTTTTCTGGCCGCCAAGGTTAGGTCTGTCAGGCAAAGCAACAGACCGATAAAGCGTCGGGTGACGGGGCGATACCCGTAATTTGAGTGTGTCAGGCCTTAGTCGGCCGTTACTTTGATTTCTTCAGGTTTCGCCAGCCATTCTTTGCCTTTCAGCATGGCCTGCCAGTAGATTGGTGGCAGCAGCTTTTCCTTCATAAACCACGCGGCACGACTTGGTTTGGTCCCATCGATAATAAAAGACGGGAAGCTTGGTTTGAGCGCACCGCCATAGCCAAATTCCGCCAGTACGATTTTTCCGCGCTCGACCGTGAGCGGGCATGAACCGTAGCCGTCGTACTGGGCCACAGGCGAATGACCGTTGATATCCGCAACGATATTTGCAGCGACAGTGGGAGCTTGTTTGCGTGCCGCAGCCATGGTTTTGGCGTTCGGCGCATTCATCACGTCACCCAACGACCAGATATTGTCGAAGGTTTTGTGGCGTAGCGTTGCCTGATCCACGTCAACCCATCCCGCAGCATCCGCTAGCGCAGACACGCGGATAAAATCAGGTGCAACCTGAGGCGGGCAGACGTGCATTATGTCGAAATCAACGGTGATTTCTGTTGGTGTCGTATCTGGTTTGGCAACTTTAAACGTCGCCTTCTTTGCGGCACCATCGACGGAGGTCAACGTATGGAAAAAGTTCAGGTCGGCATCGTATTTTTTAACATATTCCATCAACGCAGGAACGTATTCCTTGACCCCGAACAAAACACCACCTGCGTTCATGAACTGGATATCGATGTCCTTGAGTACTCCGCGCCGGAACCACGCGTCACCTGACAGATACATCGCTTTTTGCGGCGCACCGGCACATTTTATCGGCATAGGCGGCTGCGTAAACAACGCGCGGCCTTCTTTCATCTCTTGAACAAGTTGCCACGTATATGGGGCCAGATCGTAGCGGTAGTTCGACGTAACGCCATTGCGCCCCAACGTTTCCTCTAAACCCTCGATACCTGCCCAGTTCAATTTCAGACCCGGAGAAACCACAAGTCGGTCATAGGTCACGACGACACAGCCTTCGAGAATGACGGCGTTGTTTTTAGGCTCGAACGCAGCAACTGCCGCTTTGATCCATTTAACACCGCGCGGGATGAGTGACGCCATTGTCTTGGCTGTTTGGTTGGCCTCGAATATGCCGCCGCCCACCATAGTCCAACCCGGCTGATAGTAATGCACGTCGGATGGATCAATGATCGCGATGGACAGGTCTGATTTACGTGAAAGTAGGCTAGCAGCAGTGGCGATCCCGCCCGCGCCGGCGCCCACAATCACAACATCATATTTCGCATCACCCGTGTCGGTTGGCGTCTTGCCGCCGTTCGCGATACGGCGCGCAACGCCGCTCATGTCATATCCAGCGGCCTTTGTTGCCGCGAAAATTTCGGGCAACGAACGTTTATGTGCTTCATGCAACGACCAGAGCGTCGCAGAGCGCGTGCCTGTCCGGCAGTAGCCCAAAACTGGACGCGGCAAAGTTTTCAAAGCTGTGTCAAAGTCATGCACGTTTTCATCGGTAACCATACCCGATTGAACCGGAACATATGCGATCTCAAGACCAGCCTTTTTCGCCGCTTTTTCGATTTCCGCATAGTTTGGTTGATCTGCGCCTTCGCCGTCCGGTCGGTTGCAGATGATTGCACGAAATCCGGCTTTCTTAATGTCCGCCATGTCCGCCACTGTGATTTGCGGCGCGACAGAAACTTTGTCGGTAATTCTTTTAATTTCCATGATTTTCTCCTGGGTTAAAGGCCGTTGACGGGTACTTTGAGCATTGGATTGCCGTTTTTATCTTTCGGCACTTCGCCAGCGCGCATGTTTACTTGCAACGATGGAATAATAAGTTTGGGCATCCCCAATTGCGCGTCCCGCTCTGTGCGGAATTTGACGAAGTCTTCTTTCGTCTTGTTACCGCCGACGTGGATATTGTTGGCTTTCTCGTCAGCCACGGTTGTTTCCCACGCAATGTCGCGGCCATTAGGGGCATAATCATGGCACATGAAAAGCCGCATATCATCGGGCAAGCTCAGTACTTTCATGATTGAATCGTACAGCACGCCAGCATCCCCTCCGGGAAAATCCGCGCGCGCTGACCCGCCATCGGGCATGAACAAAGTATCGCCAGTGAAGGTCGCATTGCCAATGACGTGAACCATACAGGCAGGTGTATGGCCGGGCGTGAACATGGCCAAGGCCTGCAAGTTGCCGATCATATAGGTGTCACCGTCTTTGAACAGCGCATCAAATTGGGATCCATCGCGCTGGAATTCCGTGCCTTCATTAAAGATTTTTCCGAAAGTTTCCTGAATAATCATGATACCTTCGCCGACGCCTATCTTGCCGCCCAATTCCTGCTGAAGGTATGAGGCAGCGCTCAAGTGATCTGCGTGGACATGGGTCTCGATGATCCACTCTAATTTCAAGCCGCGCTCTTTGATGCGGGCGATCATGCGATCGGCGCTATCATGCGTGATGCGTCCGGCCGCGTAGTCTAGGTCCATCACGCTGTCGATGATCGCGCAGGCATCGGAAGTCGGGTCTTTGACGATGTAGCTGATCGTATTCGTAGGCTCATCAAAGAAGGCTTCAACTTCAGTTTTGATGTCCATATTTACTGGATAATCGGTCATTGATATTACTCCTAAAATGGTCAACTTCGAGCGGTAAAGATAAGTGCCTGTCGAGATACTTGGTGCGCCCGTACTTTACGTTTCAAATCAGTGTGCGACGGTTTCTTCGTGAACCTTATGATAGGCATTGAGACCGCCCGCGATAAAACGGGCATTTTTGTAGCCCATATTAACCAGCGATGCCGCAGAAAGGGCGCCACGATTATAGGCGTTGCAGTAACACAGGATGGTCGTTTCGAGATCGGGCAGTTGCCCTTCAATGTTCATTTCCAACTTGCCGCGACTGATGTTGATCGAGCCCGCAATATGGCCTGCATCATGTTCTTCTTTGTCGCGAATATCCAAGGCAACAGCCCCGGATTTGAGCAATTCATCAACCTCTTCAGGAGTAACCGAGCCTGCTTTTTCTTGAGCAGCATCAGCCATGGTTTGGAATTTTTGTGTGTATGCCATTGTGATTAAACCTTATTTTTGGGTCAGTGGCTTTTGCCATTCGCCATCATCATTTCGTGGACGGCTTGCATGCCGCGTTCTGCCATAGCGGTGACTTCAGCAGCATGTGTGTGCAGGGCTTCAACCATCTGCGGGTCATCCGAGGTCTGGATGACAACCAGCCCCTCATCTTCAACTGAGACCTCGGAAACGATGTCCTCGCCCTGCAAAAAGAAGATATCCAGCGTCGGGCTTTGGATGAGGATTTGTGGGTCATCCAACTGACCAACACGGTCGATCATGCCAACAGAGTGGTTCACAAGTGCATCCATCACAGCGGGGTCGGTTGAGAGTGTCACAGTGCGGATACCATTCGGCAGATTTTCGACCTCGCGTGTGATCGTGTCGAAATTGTTGAACATCACGGCGAGATCCGCACTTTCCTGCGCGCTGGCGTTTTCACCCTGCAAGCCTGGCATGTTTACCTCATCATGCTGCATCATTCCGCCACCGTGATGGCCCATCATGTCATAGCCGCCAGACATCGCGACATACATGCCACCCGCAACAGCCGCGCCTGCCAAGGCCACTGCGGCCAAAATGAAAGTTGGTTTAGATATCATATCAAACCGCCTTCAGAATCGGTTGTATAGGTGACAAAAAACGCCGCGCATAAAATCCGGCCGTCACCGCGGCGAGGAAAAGAACAACTTCCCAACGCCCCGTGCCGAGGGCTGGGATCGCAGCGCCGGGGCAAAATCCTGCGATACCCCAGCCGATGCCAAATATCGCCGAACCGCCGACAAGGCGTGCATCAATTGTACTGTTGTTGGGTGTTTGGAACCCGCCGCCGAACAGCGGTGCGTTGCGGCGCCAAACAAGACGGTAGCCGATGAAGGTGACAACAACTGCGCCACCCATCACAAAGGCGAGGCTTGGATCCCACGTACCCGCGATGTCGAAGAAGTTGAAAACCTTGGCCGGGTTCATCATGCCGGATATCGCGCTGCCAACGCCAAAGACGAGGCCAGTGAAAAGTGCAAAAATCAGTTTCATCAGTTTCAGGCTCCAAACACATGGCGGATGAGGTAAACAGTGATAGCAGCGGTCGCCATAAAAGTCGGCACAGCCACGATCGAGCGCACGGAAAGTCGCGACAAGCCGCAAACGCCGTGACCGGAGGTGCAGCCGGATCCAAGGCTTGCGCCAAATCCGACGACCACGCCACCGATGGCAATCATCAAGGTGTTAACGGGCACCGAGAGTTCTGGCATTTGACCAGTAACCAAAAAGATAAGGCCGGGCGACAGGATCATGCCGACAACCATCGCTGCACGCCAAGAAAACTCTGACTTGTTTTCAGCAAAAACGAGGCCGGACATGATGCCAGTCGCACCAAGTATACGTCCCAAACCAAGCATAAGAAGAACAGCCCCAAGACCAATCAACGCACCCCCGCCAAGGGATGCGAAGGGTGTAAACAGCGTTTCCATATTAGCAATCCTTGCAGGTCTTAAGGCCAAGGATCGCATAGATCGGGCACATCTTTAGTGTTGATGTTGCGAGCATCACAACGCCGATCGCTGCTGCACCATATTTGAAAAGCGGAGCCGCAAACAGCGACAGACCGCTAAAGAAGGCAAGATAAAGCAAAACCACGCCTAAAGAAGCGCGCAGGATACGGTCAATGGTTCCAACGTTGGTCGACATGTTGTCCTCCAGGATTTAAGTTAACTGCCGAGTATAACTTATTGGCGTACACTTCAGTGATATTGTCACCTAACGGGCAAAAAGAGCGATTCTAACTAATCGCTCTCCGCAATAGCGCGCAAAGCGGGTTTGTCCGAAAATGTGATGCGCCCGCGCGATTGCACGACAAGGCCGCGTTTTTGAAAATCATTCAGAACGCGAGAGATTACCTCGCGCGCAGTTCCAAGTTCGCTGGCGATCTCTTGATGTGTGGCTATGATTTCTCTGTCACCACCCGCCAAGACCAACAGCCGTTCGGCAAGGCGCACATCAATCCGTCCGAAAGCAACATCATCTACCACCCGCAACAGATCAATCAAACGGCGCGAATATGCGGCGAACACAAATGATCGGAAAGCTGGTTCTTCAGCGACCAATCGATCAAACGACATTTTAGGTAGTACCACCACCACGATGTCAGACTCTGCGATTCCTTCGGCGTTATATGCTTCTTCTGCCAGCATGCATGCGGTCGTCAAAACGCAGCTTTCTCCAGCATCGACACGGTACAGAACAATGTCCCTTCCATTGCCAGAAGTCTGTGAAACGCGGATTGTACCGTCGTAAAGAAAGATCAGGCTTTCCGGCACGTTTTCGGGCCCAAACACCTGATATCCTTTCTTGTGATCGCGAACGACCGCCACATCGATAAGCCTATCTCGCACGGGGCGCGGCAAGGCCTTGGTCCCCTTGAACCGTTCTGTCCAGTCAATGGTACTCATTGGGTCAAACGCATCGGCGCGACGATGCCCTCTTCAAGAGGCGCAATCCGTGCCAGAAGCTCATGCTTGTTGGATGCGATATCTGCCAAGGTGAGGTCGTCGAGAACGTCCATGAAAGCCTTCGTTGCCTTTTGCATCGCTTTTGAGAGTTTGCATATTCCGATCAATGGACAGGTGTTTTTCTTGGGATTGAAGCACTCAACAATATCCAGCGGCCCTTCCGTCAGGCGCACCACATCACCGATAATGATGTCTTCTGGGGGGCGGGCCAAAAAGAACCCACCACCACGTCCACGAACCGTTTCCAGATATCCTGCACGACCAAGCTCGTGCACAATCTTCACAATATGGGGGCGCGCAAGCCCGTGAACCTTGACGACATCATCAACCTTGATGCGATTTGGGGCCTTAAGTGCGGCAAGTTGAAGCGATCGTAGGGCGTAATTGGTATATGTTGTGAGTTTCATCTTGTCCTCCATCATCAAAGTTCTATTCAAAGTATAACTTATTTGCAAGTTAGGTGATCTTGTCACTGAACTCGCCTCCAGACTTCGCGTACGCATCGGTCAGACGCAACGAAAGGATCATAGAGATGACACTACTTTTGGGGGACGTCGTTCCCGATTTCAACGCAGACACCACCACAGGGCCAATCTCTTTCCATGATTGGATTGGCAGCGACTGGGCTTTCTTCTTTAGCCATCCAGCGGACTTTACGCCAGTCTGTACCACTGAGATGGGCCGCACCTCGCAGTTGAGCGCCGACTTTACAAAGCGCGGCGTCAAGCCGATCGGGCTAAGCACTGACACCGTTGAAGAGCACCTGAAGTGGATTGAAGACGTCAACGATACGCAAAACACGACCCTGCGGTTCCCGATTGTCGCTGATCCTGACCTCAAGATCGCTAAGCTCTACGAAATGATCCACCCTGCGCAATCCGCGACCGCCGCAGTGCGCTCTGTTTACATCATCGACAGCGATAAAAAGCTGCGCCTGACTATGACCTACCCGATGAGTGTTGGCCGCAACTTTGATGAAATCCTGCGCGTCATTGATGCGCTAAAGACCGGTGACAAATTTGGTGTCGCGACCCCTGCCGATTGGGTCCTTGGCGACGATGTAATTATCCCGCCTTCAGTCACAGATGCACAGGCAAGCAAAGCATTTCCGCAAGGCTTTGATACCATTCGCCCCTATCTGCGCACTGTGCAGATCAAAGCCTAACCTTTTAACGAAATTGGAAAAATCATGACTAAACTAACTGTACTTTTGACTTGCGCCGCACTCATGCCGATCGCGGCCTTCGCCCAAGATACCCCTGGTACTCACTTTGTCGAGAACTGGGATCTGGACGGAAACGGCTCTGTTTCAGCCGAAGAGATCACTGAGCGTCGTGGCGACATTTTCACGATGTTCGACCAAGATGAAGACGGGATGTTAAGCGCCGAAGAATACGTACTTTTTGACGAAACCCGCGCCGCAGATATGGAAAATAACTCAGTTGGTCACGGTAAAGGCGGCGACCGCATGCAAGAAGGTCTGACCCTTGGTTTCAATGATACCGACGCCGACGGTCAGGTGTCGAAAGAAGAGTTCGTGTCCAACTCAGCGGCTTGGTTCACCCAAATTGATCGCAATGGCGACGCTATGATCACATCCGCTGATTTTGGTCCGCAAAGTAACTAGGCAAAAATCCGGCCCTCGCTTTTGGCGGGGGTCACACAGCTTTTGATAGAGGCAAACACCATGTTAGACGGCTTTACAGCAGAGACATTGGCGCGTGTGCAATTCGCGTTCACGATCTCTTTCCACATCATTTTCCCCGCCTTCTCAATCGGGCTGGCCAGCTATTTGGCCGTCCTGAACGGGCTATGGCTGCGGACGAAGGATGAAACCTACCTGATATTGTTCAATTACTGGAAGAAAATCTTTGCCGTCGCTTTCGGCATGGGTGTCGTGTCAGGCATCGTGATGTCGTATCAGTTCGGCACAAACTGGTCGGTTTTCTCGGACAAAACTGGCCCAGTGCTTGGCCCGCTTATGGCCTACGAAGTGTTATCGGCGTTTTTCCTTGAAGCTGGCTTTCTTGGCATCATGCTGTTCGGGCGCGAACGTGTCGGTAACAAGCTTCACATGTTTGCCACCGCGATGGTTGCCTTTGGAACGCTGATGTCCGCCACGTGGATCTTATCCGTCAATTCTTGGATGCAGACACCTGCCGGATATAGCATCAACGACCTTGGCCAATTCTACCCCGAAGACTGGTGGGCTATCGTTTTCAACCCATCCTTCCCATACCGCTTGGTTCATATGGTTCTTGCCGCCTATCTGACTGTCGCACTTGTTGTTGGCGGCGTCGGTGGCCTGCATCTTCTGCGCAACCGCGAAGATGGCCCCGCGCGCCGCATGTTTTCCATGGCAATGTGGATGCTGATCGTCGTCACACCGCTGCAAATCCTTGCAGGCGACGAACACGGGATCAATACACTTGAGCACCAGCCTGCCAAAGTCATGGCGATGGAAGGCCACTACGACAGCCATCCAGATGGTGCGCCGCTCATCCTGTTTGGGATACCAAACGCCGAGGAAAAACGAATCGATTATGCAATCCAGATTCCGCAACTTTCCAGCTTGATCCTGAAACACGAATGGGGCGCCCCACTCGACGGCTTGGATACGATCCCAGACGAAGATGAACCGCCAGTTGCAATCCTGTTCTGGAGCTTCCGCATCATGGTTGGCCTCGGCTTTGCGATGCTTGGCCTTGGTGCATGGAGCGTGCTGCGCCGAATGCGCGGACGCTTGTACGAGGACAAGTGGTTGCACCGTGCCGCCATTTTCATGGGGCCGATGGGTTTTGTCGCCGTGCTTGCAGGATGGATCACCACCGAAGTCGGGCGGCAACCCTTCACTGTTTACGGCGTCTTGCGGACTTCGGACAGCCTCGGACCCGTCGCGGCACCTGCTGTGGCAGCCTCACTAATCGCTTTTATCGTGGTCTACTTTTTCGTCTTCGGCGCGGGTACATTCTATATCCTGCGCATGATGAACGCCCCGACAAGCAAACCCGATCCACTGCTCAAAGATGGGCCAATCCGCACGGCTGGCATTACCCCGATTATGCAAACCGACCCTGATGCAATCCCCGGCGAATAAGGAGCCTTACGATGTTTGAACTTTCCTTTATCTGGGCTGGCATCATTGCATTTGCAGTCCTGACCTATGTCATCCTTGATGGCTTCGACCTTGGTGTTGGCATCTTATTTCCTCTCGCCGAAGGTGAGAGGGAGAAGTCCACAATGATGAACTCTATCGCGCCCATCTGGGACGGTAACGAGACATGGCTGGTGCTGGGTGGCGGCGGGTTGTTCGCCGTTTTCCCGCTGGCTTATGCCATCATCATGCCCGCCCTCTATATGCCGATTATTTTGATGCTGCTGGCACTGATTTTTCGCGGAGTCGCATTTGAATACCGGTGGCGGACAGAACGGTGGAAACCTGTCTGGGACGTCGCATTTTTTGGTGGATCAATTGTTGCCGCATTTATGCAAGGTATCGCACTTGGTGCTCTGGTGCAGGGCATCGAGATCACGGGCCGTGCGTACTCTGGCGGCTGGTGGGATTGGCTGAGCGTGTTTTCAATCCTGACAGGCGTTGCTGTTGTAGTTGGATATGCTTTGCTTGGCTCAACATGGATCATCCTCAAAACCGAAGGCAGTCTACAACGTAAGATGCAGGGGTATGCGTGGTGGCTCGGTGCGGCGACGCTCGGCTTTATCGGGATCGTCAGTATTTTGACCCCGTTCCAAGATCCCGAATATTTCAGTCGTTGGCTCAACTTGCCCGGCAGCATCTTTAGTGTGTTGATGCCTGGTGCAATGTTGTTTGCCGCTTGGTCTTTGTTTACGGGCTTGAACGCAGGCAAGGACGGACAACCGTTTCTGGCCTCAATCAGCATCTTTGTGCTGTGTTTCATCGGCATCGGGATTAGTTTTTATCCCAACATCGTGCCCCCAAGCCTGACAATTGTTGACGCAGCTGCCCCTGACAAAAGCCTGAAGTTCGCTTTGGTTGGAACAGTTGTTTTAGTGCCGATGATCTTGGCCTACACCGCCTATGCGTACTGGGTATTTCGTGGGAAAATCGATCCCGAGGAGGGATACCACTGATGCACTCACCACTCCTCAAGAAAATTGGCTGGTTCGTCGCCCTATGGATCATGAGCGTTCTCGCACTGAGCATCGTGGCATATGTAATACGCTTGGCGATCATCCCATAAGCGCACCACACTCATTGAGACGTCAAGGTTCAGGCCCACGTGAAACAGTGGGCCTGGCTCTTCGACAGATGTTCCGAATTCAGCGCTAGCAAGACCTTAAAGAATGCGCCCCTAGCTATGATAATGCGCGGGGTCACTGACACGTAAAAGCACCCGGATCAGAGGCCGCGTCCTTTGCTCTTAGGACCTAATAAAGAGCAAGAGTGTGCATGATTTTCAACCTCGCTTCACTCATTTTGAAATTTGACCTAATGCTACTGAATGGTGTTTTCGGTTCGATTATCCGCAAATGCTATGTTGCTACACAACATCGTCATCCGCATCCGACGTCTGCTTTAGTATAAGTTTTCTGAGCATAATTTTTTTGTTTCCCAAAAGCCGACTTTAGCCGCGGCACAGAAAATTGGTAAAGTGGGCTCATTGCTGCCGTTCGCTGCGTTTGCACAACAGAAAAAACTGGCTGATAACCTGAGCGTCCGCTTTCTTCACACTGCCCTTTCGATTTTGC
>ENA-OWPI01002995-OWPI01002995.1-marine-metagenome-genome-assembly--contig:-NODE-2995-length-15039-cov-2.934367_pt1 | contig 15039 bp, 13 predicted proteins | sample MGYA00238138_ERZ651775 | MGnify/ENA primary metagenome ERZ651775 (study PRJEB26906, sample SAMN06265043) | marine metagenome | isolation source: Helgoland LTER site | place: Germany:Helgoland, sampling...
ACATGTCAGCGCTGCTCCACAAGCGACTTGTGTACATGAAGAGGGACAAGAAGATGTGGTTTTTTGGTTTCTTCCTTCCTACCCTTCTTGTTTTCGTGGGCCTCCTTGGTACAAAACTAGGCAGTGCGTGGGTCGACCCCGGTGAGATCACGCTATCTAGCGACGTTTTTAATACTGAGCTTGGTGAAACTCCTATACCCTACAATAGTGACGGCGCAAATTTTACTTGCTTTCCCGTCTTCTGGCAATGGAGCCAAATCGAGAGTAGATACCAGTGTCCCCTCCCGGAAGACCACCTTGCCTGGGACGAGGATTGCTGCACCCCTAGTGTGTCAGTTGACGGTTTTATGGAAAATAGCTACGAAGGTGGAGTCGGTGTCCCCATCGAACCTGTTTTCTCCGACTTGTCGACGCCAACAAACGTCGAGCAACTCTCAACATGGCTGCTGAATTCCACTGATTCTTTGCAAGCAAGCCGATACGCAGCTCTACAGTTTGAGAGTGTACCGAAAGCGGGAACCTTGTATCCATATCCAAAGGTCTTAATGATGACGAACTGGACAGCCTACCACGCTACTCCAATTTACCTCGCTGAATTATACAACGCTGTCTTGGATAATCTCGTCGCCGGCGGTGGGAATGGCAATAACGACGATGTGAGCATTACTGTGAGGCTTCAACCCTTCGGGAGGACAGTGTCTGAGGCCAATACTACGGAAGTTTTCAGCTCCTTTGGTGCGATCTTGTTAATTCTGATGGCCTTCCCATTCATTCCCTCCCAATTTATCGCCTTCGTGATAAGAGAGAAGGAAAACAAAGCGAAGCATATCCAGTTTGTTTCAGGCGTGGCGCCGCACAGCTACTGGCTCGCTACTTGGTTATTCGACGTGGCTAGTTTTCAGGTCCCGTGCTGGTGTTGCATCGCAATGTTCCACGCGTTCGACATCGACACTCTCACAAACGATGAAAATTTCGAGGGCATCTGCTTAATTTTGTTTCTGTACGGGACCAGTATGTCAGGGTTTTGCTACGTGATGAGCTACTTTTTCAAATCCCACAGGTAAGGTGATTATGGCAGTTGCAAAATAACGACGGCAACAATAACTATAGACGCTTACTCCTCCCACCTAATCCCACCTAACCCTTCTCCCCCCACCTCCCATTTCCCACAAAAGCTTTGCCCAAAATTTCGTAATCTTTTTCTCCTTCTTGACGGGTTTTATTATGGCCATGATCTCTATATTTCTTTCCTTTGTCCCCGAATTACATGTCTGGAACGATTATGTGACCATAATCGGGCGTTTTATTCCCAGTTTTAACCTTGGGCACGGTTTGCTGAGTGTGAATTTCAGCCCCATCATAACCGCCTTAGACTTCGCTCAAGAGGCCAACGATGCAAAGGAAGCTGGCTTGCCGCCTCCGGATTATCCAGAAACTAATTTTAAGGCGACCGACGATCGCATAGCCGGGCTAGATATCGTCGCGATGCTGTATGGCTCCTGCGCGTACGTAGTTGCAGCCATTGCTATGGATTACTTTCTGGCCACCCCAGCTTTGTACGGATGGGTCCTCGCGTCTATTTATGGTGGAAAGAATAAAGGTGAGAATCCAAGCGAAGATGAGGACGTTCGGGAGGAAGAAGTGAGAGTCAAACGTGTTATTGAACATAAGAGGCCCAAGGGCGATGAAGAGGATGGAGATGGAGATAGAGAGGAGGACGCCATCTTAGTTGACAACCTCACGAAGATTTATAGAGGTGGAAAGAAGGCTGTCCGGGGGTTCTCCCTTGGCGTGCCGTACGGGCAGTGCTTCGGTTTACTCGGTATCAACGGCGCTGGGAAGACGACTACGCTGAGTATTCTCAGCGGAGAGGTGAGTTAATGACAAGAAATCCGCTTTTGTTCTTTACAATACACGACTAATAAAATAAAATACCTAATAAATAATATCTCGAACAACCACCAGTTCCCCGCCACTTCTGGGAGGGCTTACCTCGCTGGACTTGACGTCTTCCGAGATGCGAACTCCGTCCGTCGGCTTATGGGCTACTGCCCACAGTTTGACGCGCTTTTCGAAAACCTAACGGGACGAGAGCACCTTTACATGTACGGTCGCATTAAGGGGATCAGCGAGGCGGAGATTAAGGAGGTTGTCGAAAAGCAAATCGAAAAAATGGATCTCACGGATCACGCGAGTAGGTTGGCAGGAGGCTATTCGGGAGGAAACAAAAGGAAGCTTAGCGTGGCCTGTGCAATGATAGGGAACCCCTCGATCGTTATACTCGACGAACCCTCCACAGGCATGGATCCAGTGGCAAGGAGGTTCATGTGGAACAAAATCAGCGACATCTGCAATGAAGGCAGGACAAGCGTGATTCTCACCACTCACAGTATGGAAGAATGCGAAGCGCTGTGCGAGAGAATTGGAATCATGGTCGGAGGGAGGTTCAGGTGCTTGGGCAGCGCTCAGCACCTGAAGAGCAAGTTCGGACATGGCTACCAGATCGAGTTTGTATTCAACGTTCCGAAGGAGGAGAGAGTCAATGAGATACTAGAAAAGCTGAAGGGGAACGTGTTGGCAGAGGGAGACGCCAAAGAGGGTATCGGTACGGAAGAAACAAAGGTCAGCACGGCGGAAATGTGCAAGATGACTCCGCAGTTCGAGGAGGGAATCAGGAGGGAGGGATTGGATGAGCAGACTCTGAGCGACTTTGCAAGCTGGTTAGCAACGGAGGCGTCTTTCAACAAGTTGAATGAGTTTATGAAGGAGAGATTTGTTGGAGTAGAGTGCAGAGAGAAGCAGGGGAGCAAAGTCCGCTATGAAGTGGAGAAGGTGGAAGGGGTCACCCTTGGTGACATGTTCGGCATCCTAGAGGAGAGCAAGGAAGAGTTGAACCTGATGGAGTATGCCCTGAGCCAGACTAGTCTTGAGCAAATATTCAACGGTTTCGCTAGTAAGCAGCAGGAGGAGACTGGAAAAGTTAAGGGATTACTGGCGGTGCCAAAGGTTGGTGGAGTTGGTGGGCTAGCTCCGGCGGCAGGGGAATTTGAGATGAAAGGCGGGATTATTTAAAGTTATTTAATGTATTAATACATATAAGACGCACGGTTGTAACCTAAAACTCACTTCCCGGCATTGTTTCAATGCGCTTTTTTATTTATATTTTGTTAATGCGTTCTTTTGTGCATCTTTCGCAAGGTGTTGTTAATACTCTCTTTCAAAAGCCTCCTGAAATTCTTGCCCGTGAGCGCGACTCCACCGCTCAGCGGTCAAGTTCTACGCAGTAGCCGATTTTTTTCGCCACTAAAAGCCGAAGGCACTGTCGTCAAACCCACTGTTCGCCTTAGCGTTGTTTTTGTCCCCACCCGTGGCAAAGTCATCAAAACCTGCTCCGAACGAGTCCCCACCGAAGCTCCCGAATCCATCCTCGTCCGATAGGCTCGGCTTAGCGCCACCCTTGGAATTTGATATTCCACCCTTCCCTTCCTGAGACGGAGGAGAGGGCTCTTCCGCGCCAAAGTCCCCAAAACCGCCTCCAAAACCATCATCCTGGGGTGGTAGGGATCCTTTCTCGGCGTTTGTAGGAGCAGGTGCGGTGCCGTCGTCAAAGGCCCCAAAGCCACCACCAAATCCATCCTGGCTACTGCCAAATCCGTCCTGGCCACTGCCAAATCCATCCTGGTCACTACCAAATCCACCCTTATTTTCATCAGTCGGCTCTTTTGGGGCTGAAGGTTCTGATTTTACAACGTCTCCAAACCCGGTGTCAGCGTCACCAAATCCAGTATTGCCATCGCCAAAACCACCGGCAGCGCCGCCGAATCCGGCATCTGCATCGCCGAATCCGGCGTTCGTATCGCCAAAGCCGGCGTTCGTATCGCCAAAGCCGGCGTTCGTATCGCCAAAGCCGGCGTTCGTATCGCCAAAGCCATCGTCAGCGCCGCCAAAACCACCAGAGCTTCCGAAGCCGCCCTCCACACTGTCCTTGCCTTTGTTTGCGGCTGGATCAGTTTTAGTCTCGTCGGGAAAGGCTGCGTCCCCGAAGCCCCCGGCGTCTTCAAATCCGTTGTCAAATCCTCCAGCTGAGAACCCGTCATCGAATCCGTTCTGTTTCTGGTGGTTTTGCTCGCTGAGGGCTTTGCTCTCATCCTTCTGAGGGATGGGGACCTCACCAAAGTCCCCGAAGCCGTCACTCGCAGGTCTGTCATTGCCCTGACCTAGGCTAGCGGTGGCGAAGGGGTCTTCCCCGAATGCATCGTCTTGATCTCCAAATGCGCCTCCTTGGTCAACAACGGGGGAGGGCTCCTTGCGCTCCTTCTCTTCTCGCAGCTTCTCCCCTTCCATCTTTTTCGTCCGCTCTGCCTCCTGACGCTCTGCCTCCTGACGCTCTGTCTCCTGGCGCTCTGCCTCCTGGCGTTCTGCTTCCTTCCTCGCCGCTTCCTGCCGCTCCTCTTCCTGCCGCTCTGCCTCCTGCCGCTCCGCTTCCTTCCTTGCCGCTTCCTGCATATCCGCTTCCTTCCTCTCTGCATCCTGCCGCTCCTGCAAGATCAGCGCCTCCCTCTCCCTTTGCATGCTCTGCTCCTTCTCTGTCCTCATGCGCTCTTCCCTTTCCGCCTCCAACGCGGCGGCTTGTTCGCGCTCCTGCTGAGCTCTTTGTTCCTGCTGTGCTCTTTGTTCCTGCTGTGCTCTTTGTTCCTGCTGTGCTCTTTGTTCCTGCTGTGCCCTAAGCTCCTCTTCCCTTCGTGCATTTTCCTCTTCCTCCGCTATCTCCTCCTGCCGATGGGCCTGGAGGTTGAGAAGGTCCTCCTTCTTCTTGTTCAAGGCGATTCTCTCCCCTTTGACAGACTCAAGCTGAACCTTGGCCTCCTCGAAGCCCCTTTCGTTCTCCGCCAGGATTTTACTTGCATCTCCCATCGCCTTTTGCAGACGTTTTACTTCGCTTTCCCTACAAGAGATGGGCAAGATGACCATAACGTGGATGAAAACACAAAAGCGTTAGCGCCAAAAAAAAAGCGTTAAAACGAAATCGGAAACGGAAAAGGAAATTTTGCTCATGAAAAAATACGTGCTTCGAAAAGATACACTCCCCACCCGGCTGCACTGACTCGCACCAACAACTGACTGGCACCAACTCCGCTTAATTTGCGTCCACTACGATGACTATGGCTTTCACCCACGACTATGGCTTTCACCCACGACTACTGAGCTGAAGGGTTTCTCAACGAATTTCTTACCTTGAAGACCTAGCATTGATCCTGCCCTCCAGGATTCCCTCCAGTGTTTGTATCTCCCCCTTGGTGATGTTGGCTTCAGCCTCGTGCTCTCCCCTAATTCCGTCGACCTTAACAATGTCAATGGCCACGGAAGAAGCCTCCACATTGATCCCCTCGACCTCCTTGGTCAAGTTCCTTGCAACCTCATCTAAACGGTCCGCAATAGCAGTCTCATGGGCAATTGCGGCGAGAAGGTCCGACTTTTTCTGCCTCTGCTCGGCTATAGAGGAGCAGAGGTCGGAGAGCTCCGATTGGGAAGAGGTTACCTTGGAGCGAAGAGCGTCGAGCTCGGAGGTTAGCTTCGTCGTTTCTGACGTTAGGGAGGACAGCTCCTCCGTAGCGGACGTGTTTGAGGATGAAGATGACTGTAGTTTAGCTAAAAGTGTCACTCGCTCTGCCTGTAACTTTTGGATGATACTTTTCATCTGTGTAGCCTCCAAGACGCTGACACCACCAGAGGTGACCCCACCTCCAGAACCATAATCACCAACAGCACCACCAACAGACCCGTTGGAATTAAAGTTTTGCATTCGCTGCTGCTGCTGCTGCTGCTGCTGCTGCTGCTCCTGCTGCTCCTGCTGCTGCTGCTGCTGCTGCTGCTGCTGCTGCTGCTGCTGCTGCTGCTGCTGCTGCTGCTGCTGCTGCTGCTGCTCCTGCTGCTGCTGCTGCTGCTGCTGCTGCTGCTGCTGCTGCTGCTGCTGCTGCTGCTGCTGCTGTGGCTCGGCGGTCTTCTGCAAAGCATTGCTCTGAGGAGGAATGGGCGGCAACCCGCCTCGACTGGCAGAACCGCTCCCGCCGTTGGAAGTAATACCCTCGCTGGAGGAGTCCTGGCCGTCATTCCTGCCATTCGCGAGCATTCCGAGGCCAGGATCGCTCATCTTTCCCATCCCGCCCGTGCTCACAGAACCCAAGTCCGCGTTAAACCCGACACTCGGAGCGCTTTGGGTTAGGGAGGACTTGGAGTCGAATGAAGAGACGGCAGATATCTGGTCGCTAGCACTCGTCTGGTCCGGAATGAGAGAAGAAGGGGGAAGAGAGGAGTCTCCGTCGACGCTGGACCCGCCAAGAGAGGCAAAAGCGTCCCCGATGCTAGAAAGACCTGATCCTTTGTCAGCTAGCAGCAGCCCCTTCTTCTCCCCCGGAGGTCCATTACTAAGACTCAAGGGTACCGTATCTGGCAGCGATTCCCCCTTCTTGCTCACGCACACTATGATGTGCATAGCAACGGCGAACTCCCACTCTGACAGTCGGTTATCAACCCCGTCTTCTTGTGATAGGCCATCGGAGAGGGTCCAGACGTGCTTCAGGGAAGCACGGGAAAGACCGGACTTGGAGAAGAGAGGGACGGCCTCGGGTCCGTACACATATTTAGGGTCTCTTGTTGCGTAGGTTGGGAACAAGGTCTTGTACCTTTCGTACTCACTAAGGCTCATAGCGAATCTGTCCTCCCCCTGTGACACAAGTGCATTATCAAGGGCATTAATCGGCTGTGTGCCTTGCTGGGCGTTTAGTTGCGAGACGTTCTGTTCAATTTGAAGCGCAGAGTTCGGTGGGTGCAGGTCAACGCCGATGAATTTAGGGAGCCCCGAGGGGGAGTTTTGGGAGCTTGCAATCAAGTGGAGAGCGTGGGTGAATTCTGCCTGGTTGAGGTATCCAGTCGTTTCCTTGCTGCAGGGGGGGGTTAGTGGGCGTCGACTCAGGGGATTTCTTCTGTGGAAAAACATTGAGCATGGCGCGCACACACTCGCGAAACAGCGGGTGTGTCCAAATGTAGCATTCAACTCTTACCTACACTCTCCCCAGATCCTCTTCAGAGTTGCCGTTTCCAAGCCACTCTTGGTCAAAAATTGGACTGCGAGGTTCCCCGGAAGTCCCGGTGGCGACGGTTGGGAAGGAGCGAATGCCATGGCATAGCATCGTTGAGAATACTGTGGGGAATGACAGGAGAAAGTGGTTAGGAGGAAAACACAGGGGGTTGTCGATAGGGGAATCGTTCGTTTTCAGGCTCCAAAAATGGTTGCATAGTGATTCTTACCTGCTCCATGGGGTCTAAGGGGAGTTTCCTCACAAAAATAAGGAAGAAAGAGCACAAGAAAAAATCAGCCGGGGTGTGAGACTTCGGCCGTCTCTCACAACTCCGTATCTCATCGAAAAGTACGTATTATATTATAATAAAGCGATTTTGCTGCATAATGGTGGATAAGGCGTCCTAATCGAAGAAATCGGAGTCTGAAATGTACAGAAACCTTTTTTTATAGCTCGCGTGCATGCGTGACCTGGCCAAAGTTTGGGATAGGTACAGCTCTCACTTGGGTCGCATGGCCTCCCAATGAGCGCTGATGCGAGCTGTCGAGCTAGATCCGTCTCTGGGTGATTTCAGAGCCGGCCAAAAGTGCTCCATTCGCCGCCATTGTTGCAACATCACCCGCTTTGGTCACGCAACAAAAATATTGTATTTTTGTGTCAATTCAACTTGTATCAGTCTCGCTAACCCGCAATCCCTTTCCTCGCTCTCCACTGGCCTCGATTTCTTCCTCGCAGTTAAGTAAACCTTTTTTTTTATAATTACCCAAACTCCTTCCAAATACAAAATGCAGATCTCATCACTCGTTTTCTTCCTCCTTCCCCTCCTATCCACCTCCTTTACCTTCACTGGTGCCCCCCTTCGCGGCAGCAGCGCACTCTCTGCGGAGAAGAAAATTGGACAGAAGCTCGCCTATGTCCCTTGTATTCCTTTGAAAAAGCTTCCCAAGCCTGGGACTGCCACCAGGTGAGAAATAGAAAATTGGATTGAGAAGTTTTCTTCGTGGTGTCGTGTGCACGGTGCTGGTGTTCGGTGTGTTTCTCGCACAGTCTTATCTCACCCTTTTATCCTGTTTTGTTTTGATCCTCGCGCTGACAACGTGCAGTGGTGTTGCCGGCGGCCTTGCCATTTGTGTGGCAGTGGACCAGAATGGCTCAGTTTATTGCCTCGGAGACAAGTGCCCTCCGGTGAACCAGCCCCTGTCCTTCGGGAAGGTTTCTGACGGTTGCATTGAGGACCCTGTCTTGGGTACAAAGTTCAACCTTAAGACAGGACAGGTGCAGGGACCGTGGTGCCCCAGTGGTATCGGAAAGGTGAGGATTTGGAAATAAGAGAGATGTTATGTTGGTTGATGTGCGGACATTGTTGATGTTTTGATGTTGATGTTTTGATGTTTCGATAGGGACAATGGATGCGGGTCAAGATGTGCTCTAACAGCAAGGCTCTTTTTCACCGCAGCTTCTTGGAGGTCTCTTTGATCCTTCGGGCGTCCCCACTTACCCCGTGAAGAAGCAGGGACAAAACTTGATGGTGCAGGTCGATGTCAATGCAAAGGCCGCCTTTGAGGCAAAGTACTGGTCGGGCGTGCTCGATGCGCAGGGTAAGGCGAACGGAAAGTACTACTAGGTTGCACTGATTCCTTGGTAGGAAATATGATCTTGTGTACTGTTTGAAATTACGTGATGGATGGCTTAATAATGGCGAACAACAAATTGTGTAGTGTTTTAGGCCCCAAAGGTTTTGCCTTCCTTGTCGGTATATTCTCAAGGAATTATGAGTTAACATTATGCTTTTATTTTTAGTATTGGGCTCATATTTTTTAAATGCAACTCGCTGCTCCAAACTCGTAATTTACATCTATTACATCCACATTTACAGCCCCATCCAAGTCTCATCTCCCGTGAAGCCCGTGTTCTGCTTCACCATCCGTACTCTCCCCCTCGACGTCGTCTCTGTTACGGGCCCACCACCGGCCGCTGGCTGCGCTCCCTGCGCGGTCCGGGGCTGTTTTTCGCGACCTTGACGACCATTGTCGACAGACTCGCCGTTATTCCGCTTTCGTGCCCCCCCCTGGTTCACGAGCCTGCCCTGGAGCACCTCGTAGGCGACGACGTTCTTCTCAGCCTGCTTCAACGCCCTCTTCGCAATCTCGACGTCGGCCCGCTTCTGCCGGATTATTTCTTTCATCGCCGTAGCCTTGGCCTTCTCGCCCAAGGCGAGAGCGCAGCTCTCGACTTTAGCGAACTTTTCGGCGAGCATGTACATGGAGAACACATCGTTCTCGCTCGCAAACTCGCTCTGCGCCGCGTCCGTGCCGAGATTACGCTTCTTGCGTGTGTAGTCGGGTCTGTAGTCGAAAGTGAGCGAGAGAGAGAGAGTGTGTGTGAGCATATAGCGGTGAGTGATGTGTGATGTCCGTGATGTGTCCGTACCTGGTCGCGAACTGGAACAGGTCCGCCCCCAGCCACATCGTCTTCTTTCCGACCTGGACCCCGGCCACCTGCTTCATGTCGTCTTCGTTCATCTTGAAGTTCCTCTTGGACTCCGTCTTGTTGAACATCTCGCTCTCGAACTCGTCCGTCCCATTGGGGACCGCTACTTTATGCGCCGCCTCCCAGCTCTCGAAGTAGGGCGACATGTTCCCAACGCTCTCCTTGAACTCCTCAATCTTCTTTTGCTCATCCGCACGGTCCATGGCCTCCTCTTCCCTCTTCTTCTCCGCCACCTTGAACGCTTCATATCCATCGCCATGCAGGTCCTTCAGCTTCTGCTCCCTCTCGTCAGCGAAACGCTTCTTCAAGAGCTGGCAATCTTTGTGAGACACGTAAAAGTAGTTGTCGGGTTTGCCCCACCCTCCTCCGTGTCTGTACGCGGGCACCTTGTACTCGCAGAAGGTTTCCCATGAGATGCCGTATTTCATATCAGCATCCCTGGCCGAGAGGCAGGATAAACCGCTATTCTTCAGCGTTTCGCCTCCCGTGCACGCCCAAGCGATGCCATATGGATTTTGCGCATCTACGTTTGGTGTCGGGGCTTGGTTCTCGTCACCCATTGTGGAAAAGGGGGGAAAGTCAGGAACTGTTTATTGTGAGTCAGGAACTGTTTATTGCGACAAATGGGTCGTCTGAAAGGAAATGAACCTTAGGATACGACTTAAAGTAGTTCTGCGATTGTAAATCAGTGTCTTTCCCTTCGTTATCCTAGCCCTAGGAGGGAAGTGAATTTTATTTTTTTCCCGACACTGCTTGCAACACAATTAAATAGAAAGCATTCCTACATATTAATATAATACTATCTTCTCTCGATTTATGCTATACATGTGAGCACTTTGTCGCTCAAAAACTTTCATAATGGCGCAGAAATTTTTCTTGGCGTCTGCGGTACTCCTTCTGCTTGGTCTGTGTATTCACTCTTTTGTTGTAGGGGATTCATTTATTATGAGCCGCTTAGTAGAATGTCCGGAAGTTAGCATGTCTGCCAAAGGAGAAGAAGAAGGGCCATCGCAGGAGCAACAACAGCAACAGCAACAGCAACAACAACAACAACAACAACAACAACAACAACAATAGGACTGCTTCGTTAGCCCTGCTCAAAATGGACATTGCCCAGTACCAGCAACAGCAGCAAGACGAGTTCGGCGACGACACCGCTAGCCTCATTTCGTCGATCCACGCCAATAACTACACCAACAACAACTTCACCAACATAAACAATACGGACATTTCTACCGCTTCAACCCTCGCAGACACAAATACAGAATTGATGACGACGCCGTCAGATTCTTCAACTAGAGCACCTCCTGATGACAGTGACATTGGCAGTTTTATTGAACGCGCGAAGAGAGCGAAGCAGTTGGCCAAAAAAATGAGACATCGCGACGAGAACCTTCGCAGGGGAAGGATTGTTGAAGTCTCAGATGTAATGACGGCGGACCCCAACATCACTCTTCTACGAGCCTCTGGGGTTAAGAAGAAGAAGCCGTACAAACGCTACGACGATGTCGCGAATAACACAACAGTCACCCCTACGAAAAGTAACACAACATCTTCCAGGCACAACGGTGTCCACATTTATCGCGACACTTTTTTGCATCGAGCAGCCGCGACGATGATTCAGTCTGTGTTTAGGCGTAGACAGCATCGCAACACGCTCCGCGAACAGAGGGAGATTGTTGCAGAAGAGCTGCTGCAGAACAAGACAAATCAGAGCTTCCTCCTCGCCGAAGACTTGGCGTCGTCAGAAGAAGAGCAGCAGCAGCCACAGCTCTTGCTTGAGCAGCAACAACAGCCTCAATCTGAGCCCCGGCAAATTAGCAACCCGACGCAGGAAAGTAGCAACTCAACGGAAGCTCTCCTTGCCCTCGCATTGCAAATTCAGCAGCAACAGATTGAGCAGCAGAAGCAAATGCAGCTACAACAACAACAACAGATTCAGCCCGCAAATCAGCAGGCATTCTTCGCAGATTTCTTGCAAAAGTTACAGCAGCAGCAACAACAAGAACGAGAACGAGAAGGAGAACAAAATCAGCTGGCGAGAATAGAAATAAATACCCAAAGTGAGGAAGAAGCAAAGGAGCGCAAGAAACTCGAGGAAGAACTTGTCCGCAGTAGAGCACTGCTTGAGGAGAAGGAGAAAAGGCTTAATGAAGCAGAATCTTTCAAAAAGCAGGCTACGGCCCATCTGCGGGCGCAGAATCTAACGATAAAGCGGTTGTCATACGGGGGGAGGCAGAACTTGCCAACCCAAGAGAGCCATTACAAACATAAAAGCGTGGACTCCTCTATTAAATACCCAACCACTCTCGAGGAGGCTGAAGCCAACTATGATTACTACGAGAATCGCAACAATGACAAAAATCGGGGCGAGAGAAAGTCAGAGGTTTTAACTAACACTGTTGCCAAACGCGGCGGTGGCAGCACGGTGGGTGCAGGAAATCCGCGGTGGCGGAGATAATTGTTCGTCGTTGCTAAAGGGTATTTGAAAAAAGTATATTTACTACAAGAAAACCTCTCTTTCAGTGTAAACCTAACATAACAGTTCATTCATTCATATTCTCCTCACGTTTGTGTGTGTGAGTGAGCTTGAGAATAATTCTACTCGCATTCAAGCTGGCCGCCCTGCTATGCAACAAAGGTTGATGCAGTAGCGGTTCCCCCGACTGTCCGGTAAATTGTGCCCTAGGTGAGTTCCACTTTCCGCAACTGTCTCCCCGGAATTTCTCAGGACCCTTACGTTCTCCCACACGACTTCCTCATCCCGAAAAGATGGCCAACCATGCTTCTTGCTCTCCGCTAGGAATTCCTCTACCGTTCGCCCCCTCGGCCCCACGAACAGAGGCTTGCCAGTTACGCTGTCAAAAAATGTTTTCTCTTCCCCTTCCTTGAGCGAACGCATCTCCTCAACGAAAGGACCAGAAAGGAAAGTACCCGCACTTTCAGCAAAGTGGCGATTGTAAGAGCAGATTCGGTCTGCCTCCTCCCTGTCAATGTCAAACAGGAGGTTTTTCTGGACAGCAGATTCTGTTGTCCCGTGGGATTTCTTCGACATTATCGACTCGTCTCCATACACGATGGGACTGCCTACCTTGGCACTGTTAGGTTGCAGGAGGTCAAGAGGATTGGGGAGACCAGAAGATGCAGCTGGCAGAATATTTATGCCGGCCGTTGTCAGTATTGTAACCTTCTTCACAAAGCTTCGACGAGTCGATGGAGTGCCGGGGGTGTAACAATCTACTCTGTTGACATAGTTGGAGACTGTGACGCAGATGACGACAACAAGTACAAAACTTTGGGATAAGTGGATTCCCTTCATGACTTTAAAATAGGAGCGATTTTGCTGTGTGATGAGATAGCCCCGTGGATATTCTCACAGTTTGTGAAAGTCTCAGCAGAGAGAACAATCAGTAGGGTTAAAATATCCTCCGATTAACGCTCGACAAGAAATCTCTCCAAAGTGTTCTTCCAAACTAGAAATAAGCGTTTTCCTTAAATATTATCCCGCGTCCGTGGCGATAAAGTGCCTTTTGAAGCCCGGAGACGAATTAAACAGTTCTTTTCGCTCGTATTAGCGAGAAAGGTGACTGCAGAACCTTCCCCACCATCCAATCCATAAACTACGTCGCTCTCTCACCATGGGAAGGGGAAAGAAGACGAATAAACCGGCAAACTTCCCTCCGCCTACTACGGTTTTCCTGAAGGAGTTGAACAACCAGATAATTGCGAACACACCCTCTCCTGCTGCACCGTTGAACACTCGACCGACTCCCTTCTCTTCCTACCCATTGTCCCCAAACACAGCCCACGCCTTGACTGAGTGCGGCTTCACCACTACCACCAATATCCAGTCGGCAACACTCCCGTACACGCTGAACCCGACGAAGGATGTGCTCGCTTGTGGGCAAACTGGAAGTGGCAAGACACTCTCCTTCTTGATTCCTACGATTGAATCCTTGTACCGGCTGTGCTGGTCCCCATCAGACGGACTTCATTCGATAATTATAACGCCAACGCGTGAGCTCGCAATGCAAATATTCAGTGTTTTGCAGCAGATCGCCCGGTACCACCGCTTCAATGTTGGTCTTGTCACTGGTGGCAAAAAACAGTTCAAGCAGGAGCAGGTTGGGATAGTGAAAGTGAATTGCGTCGTAGCGACGCCCGGTCGGATCCTTGCGCACCTGGAATCCACGTATGGATTCACGGCGGACAGCTTGCAAACCTTTGTCATCGATGAGGCGGACAAGTGTTTGGAACTTGGCTTTGCAGAGGAAGTTGACAGGCTGGTCAGTTACCTTCCAAGCCAGCGACAAACGATGCTGTTCAGCGCAACGCAGACAAAAAAGGTGCGGGATCTTGCGAGGCTTAGTCTAAAACGGCCTGTTTACGTCGCGGTTAGTCAGGACGTTGTCGATGACGGCAACGAGTCAGACAGGGCCCCTGATGAGGAGACCAAGAAGAAGCGAAAGACGCCGTATACCATCCCCGCCACTCTGAAGCAAACCTACATCACTGTCCCTCTTCACTTAAAAGTTTCGGTCCTCTACAGCTTTCTCAAAACCCACCTCAAATCGAAAACTATCGTGTTCTTGTCTACTAGATCGCAAATCAAGTTCTTTCATGGTTTGTTCAGCTCCTTCCAGCCCGGCTTGCCTCTGCTTTCACTGCACGGGAAGCAGTCGCAGCAGCGCCGTACATCTGCCTACTTTGAATTCAGTCGCAAAACAGGTGGAGCGTGCTTATTTACGACGGACGTTGCTTCACGTGGTTTGGATTTCCCGGGTGTCGACTGGGTGTTCATGGCGGATGCGCCAGAGGATGTTGAGATGTATGTGCACCGTGTCGGCAGAACGGCGAGGAATAATAAGAGTGGTACGAGTTTGATGCTTCTCACTCCAAGCGAGGAGTCCGGGTTCGTCAAAATGATAAAATCGAGCGGAATCGACGGGCTGAAGAAACTTAGCGTGAATCCTAACAAGGCGCTCGACGTACAGAAAAAGACATCAGCAGGTGAGGGCTAACGAACGCTTCGAACTTCCTCTACACATCCTCTCCCACCTGTACGTACGTCCCACTCACACGATTTATCGCGCGCACTTTCTTCTCCCTCGCATAGTTGTGGCTTCCAACCTTGACATTAACCAGCTCGCGAAGAAGGCATTCGTAAGCTACTTAAAGAGCCTTCTCTTGCAGCCAAATAAGGAAGTTTTCGACGTCGAGAACTATGATACCGCGGCATACGCAGCAAGTTTGGGCCTTCCCGGGGCCCCAAATGTCCGTTTCCTAAGGAATGGGGATTCTAAAGCTGCCACGGACGGTTTGAGGGAGGAAAACCGCCGGAAGAAGAATAAGAATCGGGAGCTTGAAAAGGTTAGGAGGGAAATCAAGGAGGAAAAGCTCAAAAAGAGACTGGAGAAACTAAGAAAGAAAGGTCGAATAGATTCTTCTGCAGAAATTTTACTAAAAATTA